>JGI11705J14877_10002426_pt1 | contig 10029 bp, 7 predicted proteins | sample Etolaghawater15m_FD_14877 | JGI IMG/M metagenome (IMG submission 14877) | reverse complement strand
GTTTAGCTTTTGATCTCATTCCCCAATCTCCATCTACTGTTGCACCTATCTTTTTTTGTAGCTCTTTAATACTTGCTTTTGATGCTCCATATGTTGGTGCTTTTAGTGTGGATGTGTTCTTGTCTTTTTGTAGCACAAGCTTGTTCAGTGCAGCATTTGACTTGCTCTTCCAGTCACCATCAACCTTTGTTCCTACCATGTGTTGGATTTGTTTTTTGAGTTCTGTATTATTACCAGACTGAACCTTTTTCATCGCAGCTCTAGAATTCTTTCCCCACTTGCCATCTGGAGTTGTTCCGATAAGAGCTTGAATTGTTTCTATTTTTTGCTTCTTGCTCATCTTGGTAACATCTGGCTTATTGGTTTCCCACGTCTTGTCTATCTCGGCTGGTACTACTTGTTGTGTAGGCTCTGGTACTACTGGTGGTGTTGTATTCCCTGCACCACCTGCTATTGCTGCTCCTGCTGCTATGGCTGAGACAGCTCCAGCAACTGGGTTAGACTGTGCAGTGCTACGACTTGACTGTAAGGCTTTGATTCTGTTGGCATCAGCAGTGCTTAGATTGCTGATGTTTTCAAGGTTTGATTTTAATTTATCTGATATGGTCATAGGAATATTTTTGTCTCTTGATACTCTACCAACAAAATCAACAGGTGTTTTTGCATTCTTGAGTGCATTCCTTATAGACTTCTGTATTGCTACATCATCTCCGTATTCACCAACCCTCCACAGGTTCTCTTTGGCTACAGATATAATCTTGCTGGCAATACCAAGTGCTCCCTCCTGTGTACTTACTCCCTTTGTTGCAGTTGCTCCAAATATTTGATAGTCGCTATTAAATTTCTTTTCAAATGCCTCAACTATTTCAAGTGCAGAATCAACAACTGGACTATTTAGCTTAGCATCTCTTATGCCCTCTTTTACTTTTGCGTAATTGATTGCAGTTTTTTCTCCTGCACCACCAAGCCCTCTTGTGTCTGATGCCTTATTGATAATAGACAACAACTCCTCTTGTTGCTTCATGTCTCTATAGATAGAAACAGAATCCGTTAGCAATGACTGGTACTCTTCCGGAACATTTTTAACGTCCGATAGTTTATCGTCAAGACTTTTCTTCAACTGCATATACGTTGCTCTAGACTTTCCTTTTGATCTTCTATATAAGTCGTTAATCCCTTCTCTGATATCAACAACGTCTCCAAGATCCATATTTGGTCTATCTTTTATTTGATTCTTAAATCCTTTAATTTTTGCAATTGCTGCCTCGTCTCCTCCAATTCTTTTAGCTAAGTTGAGTCCATCAGTTAGGTCTGATAGGTCAACTCGAATTCCAGTATCACCAGTCAATACTTCTTTCATTGTGTTATATGTGTCTTGAGCAGCCTCTTTTATTGCCGGAAAATCACCTTTCTGTGCAGCCTTGTTTACTTGTTCAGTTCTGTTTTGTATTAAGTCTGATGTGATAATCTTTATCTTGTCTGAGTCATTGAGTGCTTGCTTGAAGTTACCAAGCAAATCTGGATACGCTTCTGCCAACTTAAGAGTTTGGTCTTGTTTTGGAACACCTTTTAAAAACGATGACAACTCTTCTCCTGATAACCCAACTTTAGCTCCAGCAAGTTTAGCTACTGGAGTTATTCCTGTAAACCTTCCAGCAATTCTGCTTGCTCCAGCTTTCACTGCCCAACCAATAGGAAACAATGCACCAGTGGTAGCAGCAGCAATAGCTCCACTTTTAACTGCCTCTATCCTACTTTCTCCTTTTCCTACTTCAGCAGCAGTTGTCAACGCACCAACACCAAGTGCTGTCTTAACGATACCTTTTAGCTTTGCCACTGGAATTGCAAACTCAATAGCAAGTTGCCCAAGGTCTGCTGGGTTCATTAGTGAGTCCTTGTCGAACCCCAGTTCATCCATCTTCTCGGCAATATATTCCTCTCGTGATGCTATTGCCTGATTTATCTCTGTCGCATCCATTCCTGTAATATTTACAAGTTCTTTAGCTAGTCCCTGAGTAAGCCTTCTTGCTCCAGCAATTCCTAGCGTCATTGTTCCAATGGCTCTATCAGCTACATCTGGACTAGACTCTGCTTCTTTTGTTCTAGCTTGCGTTTCTCGTTCCTTTGATATGTTCTCATCAATTCTATTTATTGTTTCAATGCGTTCTCTTTCTGTTGCAATAGCTCCTTCAAGTAGCTTATTTCTGACTATTTCACGCTTATCTTCTGGAACATTGTCAATCTTGTCTAATTGGTTTTGATATGATGCAGCCTTCATTTCGTATAGGCTATCAATCTTTGTCCTTCGCTTTGTGTATTCGTCAATATTGTCTACCTGTGCTGGTTCTGTTTTATCTGATGGCACTGCTGTTGGCTCACCGTCAAACGATTCCATCTCAGACACTAATTGACTCTCTGGTTTCTTATCTATCACTTTAGAACTGTCTTGTTTATATGTCTTGTTAAACTCTTCCATTCCGTCTAGTAAATTCATCTTAGTATCCTTGTGTTTCTAGGTATAGTCGTATAGTATCTTCCGACCATCCCATCTCTTTTGCTTTATCTTCAATCTGTTTGTATGCCTCACTATATGTCGGCATATTGGTTAATTCCTTGTGTCTCTTGATTTTATTAAGTATAAAAGAGCCACCGTCAGCTATAGAGCTATTTAGTTTAACCATGTAGCTACGTTCTATATTTGAATAGAATGTTGAAATTGATTCTCTAAGCGACTGTATATTGCTATAATTTCCAGCAGTAAAAACATCTTTCAGTCTATTGTATTCTGCTTCTGCTACAGCTGCTCCAGATATCGATTTTACGTATTGTGCTAATGCTGATCCTAAAGAAGTATTTAGACCTATTGTTAGGATTGCTTTCTCTTTCTCTTTTTTGTCCATGGATTCCCATGTCTCATCTGAGAAAATAGTTTTAACTTTGGTTGCAATATTATCAAGAACACCACGTTCGTACTCTTCGGGTCTAACCTTTGATAGTGCATTATTTAATACTCTTCCACTTCGTATTGTGACCTCATCATTGTTGATTTCTTTTGTATCAACGCCAACCATTTTAAAGCCTGTTCTTCTTTCAGACAATCTTATCTTATTGATATCAGCCTGCGTAATAACATCAAGAGCTGATCCACCACCAGCATATTTCTCCATAAGCTTTCCACCAGCACCCATTTCAGCCCATTTTTGTTCTGCGTCTGTTGAGAGATAGTTTGTTATCTCAACCAATCTAGCTTGTTCATTTTCATTTATAGTTCCGGCTCTTTCTTTTTCCAATAGTAGACTTTTTTCATTAAAGAGACCTACTCTTGTTTGAGATTGTTTTCCTGATTCTGGCATAGCAAACATATCGTCAAGACTTGGTAGCTCTTGGTTTGTTGGCTCGTAGGTAAACTCACCATTCTCATCTTGCTTGTCAATCATCTTTCCTTGCGTAGTACTCCACTCTTGAACTCTTGTTTCAATCTTATTTCCATTCAGTCTTAGTCTCCCATTAGACGATCTAATTATCTCTTCATCTTCTACACTAATTCCATACAGTTTACCTTCATGCTCAATAGGCTTTAGTTGAGTTCCTACACCTGAAGACAAATCAATACCAAGTTGCTCTGATGTTATTCCAAGTGTAGCAAGTCTTTTTTTCCCAAGATTAATAATGTTGTTTTTTTGCTTGACAAGCTTATTGTGAATCTCTAACCTTTGTTCTTGCGTGTTCTTTGAGCTAGAACTCTGATTGTCTGCTATCTTTTTATCAATGTTTGCTATTGCTGTTTGCGTACTGCTTGCTGCAGTAAATGCTTGTTGTTGGTTTTGTCTTACGAGTGCATTCGCTTTGTCAATCTTGTCTTGCTTGATTTTATCGTTAGCTCTTTTGTTTTCTCGTTCTTTTTCTACTTGATCAAAGTAGCTATCTTGGTACGCAGAGGTCATCTTGCTAAATGCTGTAAATGCTGTTCCAAATCCTGTTGAAAATCCCATAATATTATCCTTTACTAATTAAGAAAACAAGCCGAGGAAGCCTGTTGGTGTTTCTCCTGCTGCTGCTATTTTACCTGCTGCAGATAGTCCACCTGTAGCCACACCTGCAACTCCACCAAGAACAGAGCCAAACATCTCTGATGATGCTGCTTGTTGGTTTGCACTATATGTGTTCTGCATCTGTCCTAAGCTAGTTGCTGACTGACCAGCTGTCTGTGCTCCTTGTGCATAGTTACCTGCTGCTTGTTGTAGGTAATTCTGACTACCAACATAAAGTCCTTGTCCTGCTGCATTCAATGATTGTAGGTTAGCTATTCCTTGCTGTGCTGAAGCTATGTTAAGATTATATCCTTGTGCTCCTAGTGCTGCTCCTTGACCATATAGCTGTCCTGATACACCAGCTTGTACTCCATATACATTCTGTGCTGTACCCATTGCTGACTGTGCTTGCTGTCCTGCTAATCCTAGCTTCTGCATTCTAAGTTGGTCTGATAGTCCAAGTGATTGCATTCTTGCTTGACCCATAGCTCCTGCTGTTGCTTGTGCTTGTTGGCTATATAGTCCACCTAATGCTGATGCTTCTACACCAGTACCTGCTAGTCCTCTACGAGCTAAGCTTGACTCTAGTTGCTTTTCTGCTTGACTAAATGCTGTACTAATACCTGCTGTAGCTGCTCCAGTCTCTCTTGAGAGGATACCTTGGTCAATAGTACCCATAGCATCTTTAGTCTTCTGAATCTCATCCTCGTAACCTTTAGACACTTCTTGTAGTTTACCTACATAGTCTTGTGATAGTCCAGACAATTCACCCTTGTAATCTGCAAACTGTTGTTCTTGGATTGCAACAAACTCTTTAGTTGCTTCTTGCATCTTACCACTAGAGCCAATTAGAACGTTTCTAAGTAGTACATCAGTAGTTATGTTGCCTTCAGGTCTTTCACCCGTTAGCTTCTCTTGTAGGTCTGCTATAAGCGATTGTGCTTGTGGGTCTTCTGCATTCCTAAATGCATCAATGTATTGCTCTCTATCTTCTTTAGCTAATGCATTCTGGTCTTCAGCAATAGTCATCAATGATTCTAGTTGCTGTGTTTGCATATCCCATAATGCTCTTTCTTCTTCAGTTACTGGTCTTTGAGATGAACCTTTGCCACCACCACCTGCTGCACCCATTTCTTCGATTGTGTATCCACCAGATGATACTCTTTCAAAGAAGTCAGAGATTATCTTCTTTATTCTGTTCATTTTATTTCCTTTTCAAAGTTTACGAACATTTCCTTGCAATCGAAATGTTTCTTTATCATGTTGGATACACCAGTAGTCGCTAAACCATTGGCTACAAGTATCAGTTTCTGTTCAGTAGCATAACTTACAATATTGTGGTACATAAGGTATGCTGCTCTAGTCTTCCTATATTCTGGTTTGATGTATGCTATCTCCCCAAAATATATAGGCTCAGTTACTCCACCATTATCGTCTTTGTATGCCAAAGTAAAGCCAACAATTATATCATCTTTAACTGCAAGAATAATATCTTTACGAGAGTTTATCCATTCTCCTACTGCTTTATAGAAAAAGTATTTAGGACTAATCTTTCTATGTGGGTAAATCTCAACCGTAAAATCATAGTACATATCAACCAACTCTTCAAAGTCTGTCAAGTAGAAGTTTTTTAATTTCATATTCTTACCTTTTCAAGCTATCAGTAATTTTATTTAAGACATTAATAACGTACACAATGTCTGAACTAATTGGTATTTGTGGAATCTGTTGTATCTTCTCCAGCTTGCGTTCTAGCTCTCTTATAGCTTCTCTAGTTGAATTATCTTTAATAAGTTGTGATTTCATTTAAGCCTTCTTTACACTGTATTCATACTTGATGGATCTTATCTCTTCTGTGGTAGTGACTCCAAACTGTATATCTCTACCAAAAGAGCCAGCTGGTAGCTTAAACTTATTCTTGCCTTCATGACTGCAAATAAGACTACCATTAACATAAACATCTATACTTTCAGGATTACCATCAACTTCTACATCTCTGTAGTGCTTAGTAATTGTAGTACCCTCATCTGCTAGTCTACCTGATTTGTATGTTGCCAACATAGTACTATTTGATATTTGGTATCCATGTAGGTTAAACTCAGAGTCAACTGCTATTAGGATATTGTCGTCTTTGTTAAACAATAAGCTAACAAGATTACCTACAATGTCGGTATCTGTACTTGTGTCTATTGTTGATACTTTCATTCCACTTGCTAAATCTACTACCAGTATTCCACCAGTATATATACCAAAGTATTTGTCTTTGTATCCTAGTGAGTATGATATATCAAAGCCATCACCTGCATTCCAAATATTCTCTCCAAAGTCTTCAAATGTCTTTTCACCAAGGAGTTGAAAGGATTCCCATAATACTTTGTTCTTTGTTAGTACCTGTATAGATGAGCCATCAAATAAACATATACCATTCTTTGAAGTCCAAATAAGATATGTATCTATGTTGGTAATACAGTTCTTGTTTATGCAACCTTGATTGTATGGTAGCTTCTGTATCTGTATAGTATCTCTATTGTATCCAGTGATTAGGTATGGAGATGAATCTGTAAATGCAACTATGCTATCACCAAATACTCCTATGCCAGTACAGGCTCTGTCTAGGACAACAAAGTCAAGTGGAGACCAAAACTCTGGTGCTCCAGTCTTACTAAAGTATACTCTGTTACCTACAGCTCCCCACATTGTACCTCTAAGCTCTATAAGCATATCCAAGCCATCAGGTGGTGGAGTATTCTCAAATGTTGTTAGCTCTCTTCTTGATACATCTATATCTGCAATAAGGTCATTGTATTGATATTCTGTACCAGTATCTATGACTCCTTGTGAGTCTCCAGTTAGTCCTTCAATAATCAAGTTGTATGTCGGGTTATTCCCACCAGTCCTATACACGTTTACTGAGTATCCAATGTTTGCTGTAAAGTATGCATCCATTAGTGCCTTGTTTACAGATAACCTTATGGTCTTCCCCGATGTTAGCTCAGGTGCTTCTTCAAATATAGGTTCTGACTCTATGTCATCATTGTCAACAATCGTAAACGCATAAAAGTATTTTGCACCAACAGTTAACCTTGGAGAGTCTACCGATACTTCTGTCACTGAAATTGGTATAGTGGCTATTGGAAACTTATCTGGTGCTACAGCATCAACTCCTGCTGGGTCATCAACATACTTCATGAGACCATAAGAGCCATAAGAAGCATTAGTCCAATATAGTCTTCCACCATACTCTGCATAGAATCTTTCATCATCTATATTTGTATTGCTAATGTATTCACCATTGTAGTATGTGGTATACATACCGTCAGATGAACCAAGAAGACTAAATCCTTTTAAGGGGTCTATTGAGCCATCATTAGCATCTATGTTTGAGTAGACAATGGCTTCGTTTCTTCCAATAAGATGTTCATCAATCTTTGTTGACAACCCACCTTCAAATGTTAATAGTTGCTGTATAGCCATTTGCTATCCTTATGCTGTACGTTGCCACATCTTAACAACCAAGTATGGCTGAATATTTGCATTTGTTCCAGAAGTTCCTGTCGTGCTAGTAGTACCAGAGTATGTGTGCGTATGGCTTCCATTGGCATCATTATAAATACCACTATTTGGAGAGGCTGTAGGTGCTCCTGAAGAATGGGATGTTATAGCTCCATCTGCACCATTAGCATTATCGACACTACCATTTTTGACCTGTATTGTGTGGGTGTGCGAACCATTGGCAGATGTTCCTCCACTAAATATATGTGAGTGACTAACGGCTTCTGCATTCTTGCTACCACCAGTTTCTCCCATTGTATCAAAGATTGAGTCCCCAGTATCTTGCCCAACTAAAACTTTACCTGAACCAATTTCAATCCATGTACCAAATCCTAATAAGGTTGATGGATTCGTTGTGCTTGATGCATTAATATACACAGAACCAACAGGGTATATCTTACCAAGCAGAGACGTAGTTATGTCCGTATCAATCTCTACATTGCCTGAGCCATTAAATGATACACTCCCAGAAACATCTCCACTAACAGTAATTGTTCTTGCAGTCTCGAGTGTTGTGGCAGTAGATGCGTTACCAAATGCATTTCCAGTTATATTGCACTCAATAGGGTTAAAGAATGTTTTATATCCAGTGATTATCTGTGAAGATCCCTTATCTACGAAGTCTGTTCTTAATCCAGTTGATGTCCAATCATTAAATGTTCCATTAGTATTATTACACCAATCAACTAAGTCTTGAATAGTGTCTGCAATATGATTATCTGTATCTTTTATTTTAGTAGATCCATTAATTGTCTTACCCGTAGGTACACTCCAGTTTGAAGTTGCCATTGTATTTCCTTTCTTGTTTTAGTATCTTATAAGAGCCATATAGTAGGTACGCTAGCATTAAAAGGAGAAGTTACACATAAAGGTATAGAAAAGATTATATGGCTCATATAAAATACTCCAATCCCCAAAGTATAACTAACTATTAATTAATTTAATATTAGCTATGTTTCTTGCAACTTCACCATGCTCTTTATCGTAGGTGATTGCTACTGCTTGTTTGTGTCCTCTAAACCCTGCTCCTGCTGCCCATGAATCATTCGGTGTTAAGTTCCTAAAAGATTCTAGCCTACATATTGGGTTGTCTATTACGGTATCCTTATGTACGTGTCCTGTAAGCCAGTACCTATGGTCTGTGCTTGATATATCGTCTTTTCTATCCCATACCATTACCTCTGGAAGTCTATTTAGTGGAGTTGAATGCCCATGATGAAAACCAAGTAGTGTCTTTCCATGCTTATAGTATTTATGTAATGTAGGCTCACAGTTAATTGTAAATCTTGGCTCTTTGCGATAGTAAGCTTTTAGCATAGCAGTTAAGTAGTGTCCTACTAGCTCACTGTGGTTACCTGCAACTATCACGTATTCAACCTCTGAATGCTTCTGTAGTGCTAAGTCAATCATATCTATCTTGAGGTCTACAAGTGTCTCAAATACCTTAGCATGACGAGTATCGGTGTCTAGCTCATGTCCACTCTTTGTTCTTGCTGCATCATTGCTTGCATGAAGAGTATCTCCTATATCAAGGACTAAGCACTTATACGATTTAGGAGTGGTCTCAGATAATATGCTGATTGCTCCAAATGCTGTTCGCTTTACAATATCAAGGTTTACATCAGTACCTGTTTCTTTCCCCCAGCTATACTGTCCAAGATGTAGGTCTGTCTGAACATATACAGTAAGTAAGCTATCATCTCCATATACTGGTGCTCTCATAGGCTCTGCTCTGTTGGCTACCTTTTCAGCAAGATAGTTAGTAGTATCTTTGATTATTTGAAGTTCATTTTCTTTGTCTTTAGAAGACTTAGTCCATTCTAGTATAACTTCTTTTTTACCATCATCATTAGTTCTTGTTAGTGTCGATACCTTATCAAGTGTAAATCCATCAGCAATACCTTTATCAAGTTCTGCTTTCTTTCTAAGCTTTCCAAGTCTCTTAACCATATTGCCAACAGAAGAGTGTGATTTCATTCCAAGCATATCTGCTGTATGTCGGTAAGTATATCCTTTCTTTAGTAACCCAATAACCTCTTTCTGTAAATCCGTTTTGCAAAATTGTTCTAGAATATGAAAATTCATTTGTTACTTTCCTCCTGCTATTGAAGCTCCAAAGTATGCTCCAACTATAGCTTGAAAACTTGGCACTATTACTGGTAGAACTACACTACCTTTAAGCTGTACCCATTCTTGTGCTATGTTTGTCGTATCAATCAAACCAAAGAGGTAAGATCCGCCTGTATGTACTTCCTGCATAACATTGACTGGTTGCATCATAGGCATTACTGCCAAGAACACTATAACGCCTGTAATTGATAGTGCTATAATTCTTCTTGTGAATGCAAATCCACCATTAGTAGTTGCTAGTTGGTTTACGGAGTTGATGTTGTCTTGTCTTGCAGAGAGTGCATCTAGTGTAGCTTTTCTCTCATCTGCCTTATTT
>JGI11705J14877_10002425_pt1 | contig 10031 bp, 10 predicted proteins | sample Etolaghawater15m_FD_14877 | JGI IMG/M metagenome (IMG submission 14877) | reverse complement strand
AGAAAGTTACCAGTAAAGAACAAGCCGCAGCAATTGCGTATTCTGAAGCTGAGCGCAAGAAGAAATGACTCGATTGGTCGTCAAACGAGAATCGCTTGGGATCAACACCAAGCACACCTCTCCGTCATACATTGATGGCAGTGATGAGCAGGTTCTCGTTAGTGCAGACTATGGGTTGCCTACAGTAAGCCCACTAGGTGCAAACCTTTTAGAAGGAAATGTTTTTTCTACTGGTTACGCCTATCTTAATGCTACTCCATTGGCAAATAATGCAACAATGTCAATTGCAATTGCTTGGGGTTCAGGCGTTGAACCTGCGATCAATATTAACGGTTTGTGTAATGGTGACGCAGAAGGCTATATGTATGAGGGCGCTACGGTAACAGGCGGCACTACATTGCCAGTTATTGCACTAAACAGAACGATTGCGTCAACAAGCAACTCAGCGGTATTGCTTAACCCAACGATTACCAGTGCAGGCACTTTGCTAAGCACTTATGTTTTGTCTGGTGGTCAAGGCAAGAAGGCTGCGGGTGGTGATATCAGCACTGTTAGCATGATCTTTAAGCCATTAACGACTTATCTGCTTCAACTTAAAAATGTAAGCGGAGCAGCACAGTCAGCAGAAATGCGTATTACTTGGTACGAATAAGGAGCCTGTGATGGCGAAGCCAATGAAACTTAATGTAGAGCAGATTCTGAAACGCCATCAGCTCGCTCAAACTCGTAAAGAAAACTTCCGTGACTTGTACGAAGATGCGTATGAGTTTGCTTTGCCTCAGCGTAATCTGTATGACGGTTACTATGAAGGCAAGGTTGGTGGTCGCCGCAAGATGAATCGTGTATTTGATTCAACAGCGATTAACTCAACCCAGCGTTTTGCTAACCGTATGCAATCAGGCATCTTTCCGCCACAACGCAAGTGGTGCAAGTTGGAGCCAGGTTCGGATGTTCCGCCAGAGCGCCGCATTGAAGTACAGCAAGCATTGGACATCTACAACGAGAAGATGTTTGCAGTCCTCAAGCAGTCTAACTTTGACATTGCGATTGGCGAATTTTTGTTAGACCTGTCTGTAGGCACAGCCGTGATGTTGATTCAGCCGGGCGATGCCGTTAATCCGATCAACTTTATTCCTGTGCCGCAATATCTTGTGGCATTTGAAGAAGGTGCAAACGGTCAGGTAGACAATGTATACCGCCGCATGCGTATTAAGGGCGAATCCATCCAACAGCAATGGGCAGATGCAGAGATTCCTGGTGATTTGCAGCGCAAGATTGACGACAAGCCAACTGAGGAAATCGAGCTAATTGAAGCTACGATTTACGATTATGACCGTGGTGACTATTGCTACCATGTGATTCACAAGGAATCCAAGTCAGAACTGGTCTACCGCCGCAAGAACACAACCCCTTGGGTTGTCAGCCGCTTTATGAAAGTGGCAGGTGAAATCTATGGCCGTGGCCCTGTCATCAGTGCATTGCCAGACATCAAGACCCTAAATAAAACGCTAGAACTGTTGCTCAAAAATGCATCACTGGCAATCACGGGTGTGTACACCGCAGCCGATGATGGTGTTTTGAATCCGCAAACAATCCGCATTGTGCCGGGTGCAATCATTCCTGTAGCCCGTAATGGTGGCCCTCAGGGTGAATCCCTCAAGGCTCTGCCTCGTGCAGGTGACTTCAATGTGTCCCAGATCATCATCAATGACCTGCGGATGAACATTAAGAAGACTCTGCTGGATGAATCCCTCCCGCCAGACAATATGTCGGCCCGTTCTGCAACTGAAGTTGTAGAGCGCATGAAGGAGCTGGCTCAGAACTTAGGCTCTGCCTTTGGTCGCTTGATTAACGAAACCATGATCCCGATTGTCCAGAAGACTCTAGAGGTTATGGATGAGTCTGGCTTGATTACTTTACCTTTAGAAGTCAATGGCTTAGAAGTTAAAGTTAGTCCAACTTCTCCGCTTGCAATGGCGCAGAACATGGAAGAAATCAACTCGATCATGCAGTTTAGCCAGATTGCTCAGGCAATGGGGCCAGAAGGCATGCTTGCCATTAAGTCAGGTGAACTTCTGGACTATATTGCAGACAAGATGGGCGTTCCTGCTGCAATCCGCACCACTCCGATGGAGCGTCAGCAGATGATGCAGGAAATGCAGCAGATGGCTGCAATGGCTCAACAGGCACAGGCTCAGGGTCAAGACCCAATGGCAGCAGCAGGCCAAATGGCTGAAGGAATGATGCAATGAGTGAAGGCTGGGAAAGCGTAGAACCCATGAATGTGGTTCCGATTGACCGCAAGAAAGAAGATTTAGACATTCTAATTGCCCGCACTTTCTCTACGGAGGAAGGGCAAAAAGTGTTGGCTTGGTTGCGAGAGCAGTATCTTGAGCGACCGGGCTGGCAACCTGGAGCTGAAGCCAGCTTTGGGTATTGGAGAGAAGGGCAGGACTCTGTCATTCGTGACCTAGAAACTCGTATTAAGAGGATTAAAGAATGAGCGAAACCGAAAACAGCGGTGGCCTGTTAGACGGTGTATCAGCAGAAGCTGAAACCGATNCCAACAGCACAACCTCTGCTGATGCGGAAATCAGCCATATGGCTGCTGATCCGAATGCAGAGGACNNTACCCCTCTAGANCGACCGGATTGGTGGCCCGAAAANTTCTGGGCTAANGACTCCAATGAACCAGAAATGGAGAAATTAGCAAACGCTTATGCGGAACTGGAAAAGAAGTTCCGTGCAGGTGGGCATAAGGCTCCAGAGGAATACGCAACGGATGTATTTGGCAATACCCCTACAGATGATCCGGTTGTTAAAACCTACATGGATTGGGCAACCAAATACGGCATTAGCCAAGAAGCCTTCAATGAGCTGGCAGGATCTGTCCTAGAACAGGGTGGATTGGCCCAGGAACAGGCCGCAATGGACATCAAGGCAGAGAAAGCAGCCCTTGGCCCTAACGCCGATGCTGTGATTAAAAGCATGGTGACCTGGGGAAATGGCCTTGTGCAGAAGGGTATTTGGGGTGCTGACGACTACGAAGAGTTCAAAGTCTGGGGTGGCACTGCCAACGGGATTAAGGCTCTTCAGAAACTTCGTGCTACCTACGAAGGCCGTGTTCCTGTAGAAACTGTTAAGCCAGAAGGCACTCCAAGCAAAGACGAGCTGTACGACATGGTTGCAAAACCGGAGTACAAGACCGATCCGGCATACCGGAAAAAGGTCGAAAAGCTCTTCGAGCAAGCCTTCGGAGAGGCAGCGTAATCAATCACATAGCCCCCTTTCTTGGGGGCTTTTTTATGGGGTTGTTGCAAACTATTGAATTGTGTATAGAATCAACCTCAGGCTAATCGGAACTCCGACCCTGGATGGTGGTACTCCACCCAACTGGCGAGTTGTAAAGCGCAAGTCTTGGCCCACGCAATGTGGACAACCAAAAGGCGGAAATTTAACCGTTAAACCGTAATAGGAGAATACAAATGGCAGTATCAATTTCAAATGCCTTTGTTACCCTGTTCGATGCGGAGGTTAAGCAGGCTTATCAGGCTGAGTCCGTACTGCGTAATACCGTCCGTCTTCGTACTGGGGTTGAGGGTTCTACTCATAAGTTCCCGAAAATTGGTAAGGGCGTAGCTCAGGTTCGCATCCCGCAGACCGATGTTACCCCGATGAATGTCTCTTACTCACAGGCAACTGTAACCCTGTCGGATTACATTGCTGCTGAATACAGCGACATCTTCAATCAGGCTAAGGTCAACTTTGACGAGCGTTCTGAGCTTGTTCAGGTTGTATCTAAGTCTATCGGTCGCCGTGCTGACCAGCTCATCATTGATGCGCTGGCTGCATCTGGTACTTCTAACACCGTAGCTTCTTCAATCGGTGGTGCTAACACCAACCTGAACCTGGACAAGCTGTTGGCTGCTAAGAAGGCAATGGATGCTGGCAATGTTCCGATGGAAGGCCGCAACATTCTGATCCACGCTAACAACCTGTCTTCACTGTTGGGTGAGACAGAGGTGACTTCAGCAGATTTCGCATCTGTGAAGGCTCTGGTAGCTGGTGATGTTGATACCTTCCTTGGGTTCAAGTTCTACACGATTGGTGATCGTGACGAAGGTGGCTTGTCCATCTCTTCTGGTGATCGTGTCGTTTATGCTTGGCATCAGCAGGCCGTAGGCATGGCTGAAGGCATGGGCATTAAGACCGAAATCAACTACATCCCGGAAAAGACCAGCTTCCTGGTCAGCTCCATGTTCTCTGCTGGCGCTATTGCCATTGATGCAGAGGGCGTAGTTGCTATCACCTGTGACGAAAACGGTTAATAGGAGGTAGTAATCATGGCTTTTAGTTCAACTGGTTTTGCAACCATTGGTGCTTCAAAGGCAGGCAATGCTGTGTCTTTGTATGCTTATTCCACCACTGACGCTATCGGTGATGTGAACACCTCCGGTTACTTCAACGACCTGAGCGATAACCTCAGCGTAGGCGATGTAATCCTGGTTCGTTCCAGCACTGGTGGCACTCAGGCTCTGAGCCTCGTTTATGTTGCTAGCAACGCTAGCGGCGTAGTCGATGTGACTGATGGCCTGACCATCACTGCAACCGATTCAGACTAATCGGTAGGCAGTAATGAAGGGAGTCACTTCTGGGTTTTCCTGGGGGTGGCTCCCTTTTCTTTATAGGAGCTAGAGATGGCAGCAGGTGATTCAGCACTCAGCATTTGTTCAGACGCTCTGATTCTGCTTGGTGCAGCCCCGATTTCGTCTTTTAACGAAGGCACGGATGAGGCTAACACCTGTGATCGTCTGTACCCTGATGTAAGAGACGCAACGCTCCAGATGTATCCTTGGAGCTTTTCATTTAAGAAAGTCCAATTGGCTCGCACAATCAATACGCCAGTCAATGAGTGGACATACGAATACACACTTCCTTCCGACCGCATTGGCCCTCCTCGTGCTGTATTTAACAGCACCAGTGTAGGTGCTAGACCAATGACTCGGTGGGAAATCTACGGTGACAAAATCCTCACCGATGAAACAACGATTGTTATTGACTATCAATATTCTGTTTCTGAAAGTGTAATGCCTGTGTATTTCATCCAATTGCTGAAATATCAGATGGCTTGGCACTTGGCTGAACCGATTACGGATCAGGTGCAGAAAACAGATTACTGGAAGACGATTGCTCTTGGCTCTCCGGGCGAAAACAACCGTGGTGGTTATATGCGAACTGCCATGAATATTGATGGCCAGGGCAATACGCCTCAGATGATCGAAGATTACAGCTTGATTGCGGTTCGCTACTAATGACCAAGTTCGTAGACTTTCAGACCAATTTCACCAGCGGGGAGCTTGATCCTCTGCTCAAGGCTCGTACTGACATTAAGCAGTACCAGAATGGAGCAGACAAGCTAACCAATGTATTGGTGCAGCCTCAGGGTGGCGTTAAGCGTCGTCCTGGTCTGAAGCATGTCTATGAGCTGGATTCTGGCTATGCCCCAGAAGACGGTATTCGATTGGTTCCATTTGAGTTCAATACGGCAGACAGCTACATGCTGATGTTTACGGGCGGCAAGATGCATGTCATCCGCAATCAGGCTGTCGTAGCAAACATCAATGGCACTGGCAACGACTATCTGGCAATTGCTGGTTTGACCTCAGCCATGCTAGACACGATGTGTTGGGCACAGTCAGCGGACACCTTAATCATTGTGCATGAGGATTTGCAGCCTCGTAAGATTGTCCGTGGTGCAACAGACGCAGATTGGACGCTTAGTACCATTACCTTTGATAGTATTCCGCAATACGCATTCACTATTTCTTATACGAATCCGGCAGGCACAATTACGCCGGATGAGATTAGTGGAACCGTTACGATCACGGCATCCTCTGGNGTTTTTAACTCAGGCCATGTAAATCAGTACATCAATGCTACCCCGCAGGGACGCATGAGAATTACTGAATATGTCTCAAGCACCTCAGTTAAGGGCGTTACCGAAGTACCGTTCTTTGACACAAATGCGGTTGCCAATGGTAACTGGGAGCTAGAAACAGGCTACGAAGATGTTTGGTCTTCTGGTAAGGGCTGGCCTCGATCTGTAACCTTCCACGAAGGTCGTCTGTACTTTGGTGGCAGCAAGTCCCGTCCGTCTACAGTTTGGGGCAGTAAGGTTGGGTTCTTCTTTGACTTCCAGCCAGTAGAAGCCTATGACGATGATGCTGTAGAAGCGACTCTAGATACCAATACCCTGAATACAATTGTGGATATTCTGTCAGGTCGTGACCTACAGATATTCACTACAGGTGGTGAGTTCTTTGTTCCTCAGGATCAGTTAAACCCGATTACTCCGACCAACTTCTTTGTTCGTACCGCTAGTCGTAATGGCTGCAAAGAAGGGCTACGAGTAGTGCAGATTGACTCTGGTACGATTTATCTACGCCGCCAGGGTAAGGCGTTGTCTGAGTTTATCTACAGCGACACCACCCTGTCCTATGTGTCTAACTCGATTTCCCTGCTGTCCTCTCACTTGCTGAAAGGGCCAAAGGAAATGGCTCTCCGTAAAGCAACCTCTACGGATGAAAATGACCTCCTTTTGATCGTAAATGAGGATGACGGCACGATGGCTGTGTACAGCCTCATGACGCAGCAACAGGTTGTAGCTCCGTCTGAATACATTACGGATGGTCAGTTTATTGAGGTTGGTGTAGACATCTCAGACATCTATGCCATTACTAAGCGTACTTTTGACAGTACTGTTAAATACTTCTTGGAAGTTTTTAGAACCGATGTGTTTACAGATTGCGCCTTCACTGGGGGTAGTGCTTCATCCCTTTCCTCCCTCCCCCATGAGGACGCAACCTTAAATGTCATCGCTGACGGTAATGTACTGGGTGATGAGACAGTAGCATCGGGTGCAATTACTTTTGACCGTGCTGCTACTTCTAGCTATGAGGTTGGCCTTCCGTTCTCGGTGGAAATTAAGACTATGCCTGTAGAGCGGGATATTGGTACGGGTACTCGATTGGCATTCAAGAAACGCATTGTTGAGGTAAATGCGGTTCTGAATGAAACACAGCACCTGACAATCAACAACATTTTGGTTCCTATCCGTGCATTTGACACGGCTGGAACATTGGATAGCCCGACTGCTTCATTTACAGGAATTAAAAGCCTGTATGGAATTCGTGGCTATTCCAAGACTGGCCAAGTAACGGTTACCCAGCAATATCCGCTGAAGATGACCCTGCTTGGGCTTGAGTACAAAGTAGCTACCCACGGAGGAGCTTAGCCATGAGTATGCCGGTAATGGCCCTAGTGGCCGCTGGGGTATCAGCAGTAGCACAGATTCAGCAAGGTAAATACCAAAAAACCATGTACGGCTTGCAAGCACAGCAGGCTGAGTTACAGGGTCGCCAAAAAGCATTGGCTTACAGCAATCAGGCTATTCAGGTTCTTGAGCGTCAACGCAAGATGTCAGCAACCATAATCGCTAGAGGCGCTGCTGGTGGTATTGATCCGTTTACTGGATCGCCAATGAGCGTAGACCGTTACAATGCATTTAAGGCTGGTGAAGAGTACAACCTAGGCATTGAGAATGCAGACATGGCAATTGCAGGTGGTTTGGCTCAAAGTCAATCCTTGCAGGCTGCTGGCAAGCAGGCTATGAAGCAGGCGTACTTTAGTGCTGCTGCGACTCTTGCAATGGGTGCTTATAACTATGGCCAAGCTGCAACTCCGACTCCCCCTGGTGGAGCGCCTGTTAATGCCCCTGGATATGGAAGCATGTCCAATGTTGGTGGTGTTCAAGTAGAAAATCTAATGAGTGTTAGGTAAATAAAAATGGCTGAACTACCTACATATAACAGAGCAGGAATCCAGTACGCAGACCTGCCCCGTCTCGTCACAGAAGACATTGAGATGGGCGCTAAGTCTTGGGGCAGTATTAGCGAAAAACTGGATCGCTTGTCCTCGTTTGCATTCAAGAAAGCTGAATCTCAGTCTATTGCTCAGGCAAAAAGATTTGCTGCTGAAAACCCTGTTACTCAGGAACAGATTGAGGCTGCTAAGAACCCTGCTGGCGTAATTGAGTCATTCCTTGGCGCATTTACGGGAAAAGGTGGAACCGTATATCGTCAGGCTTTATCCGAAGCTCAAGGCGTAGTTCTTGGCAATGAGCTTTCTCTGCAAGCTACGGACGAAATGCTACTCCTTAAAAAAGCAGCAGAAAATGGTCAAGTTAGCTATACGGACGCAAAGCTAAAGATTGAAGACATGATGGCTGGATACAGGGCCACTGTATCTGCATTTAATCCAGAGGCTGCTTTGAAGCTACAAGCTACGATGGCAACCGCTGGAAACAGCACCCTTAAGTCAATTGCAGACATTGAATCCAAAAACATGGATGCAATTATTGGCCTTGAGCTGGACAACTCAATGCAAACAATGACTCGTGTTGTCTCAGATATTTATAAATTTGGCGACCAGTTTGACCCAAATACGCAAACTTATGTCATGGCTGATGACATGGTTGATTCCGTACTTGACTCTTTTTATTCCAAGGCTATTGGGTTTAACAAGCCTGGATACATTACAAAGATGAACGAGTTTCGCAGACAAGCAAAAATCAGCGGGCTAGTTTCCGGAGTGCAAGATCCAGCGTTTGCGTCAACTCCAATGGATGCTTACAGCAAAATGTCCTCAGGGAATATGGGGATATATCAACGCATTTGGGACGCAATGCCAGACGAAGATCGTCAAAAGGTGTTTGATCGTTTGATCACCGAAACCAATAACCTGAAGAAAATGCAGGACGATAGCACTAAGGTATCTACGGAAGAGTACATGACTGAATCCTATCGTCTTCAGGATGAGGCTTTTTATGGGAATCCAAGCCCAACACGAAAAGACGAAATCCGGTCAAGACTGATTGACTTGAATGCCAAAATGGGCAAGAAGTTCACTACTGACGCAATGCTTGAGGCAATCAAGACTGGCGAAACTAACGACCATCCTGCTACGGCTCAGGCATTTTATGCGCTTCAGGATCAGGCAGAGGATCTACAGATCAGCGTAGATCAGATTGATACGCTGCTGTTCAATAAGGCAATTTCTGTCAATCAGGCTACTAAACTCAGGGATGCAATTAAGTCATCTCAGAACCAAGCATTGAGAAATGAAATTGCGTATTACAAGAGCGCACTTGATTCTCAGCGAAATCAGTTTAATGCTCCAATCATCAATGCCGAAAAGAATGCCGGCACAAACATGATTCGCGACAAGGTGAATATTGAAGGCAAAACTCCGACTCAGGCTAGAATTGAGACCCAGTCAGAAAGCCAGCTTAGGTCTTATCTTGACGATGCCAAAGTGAAGATTGAAAGAATTATGGCTTTGTTGGCTAAGGACTCTGCTCTTGAAGGGACTGACTTGGAAGGCATTGCTGCTGACATTTTCCAAGCAGAGGACACCAATGAAATGCTAGATTTCACGGTTGTCGATGAGAAGGTCAAGACTGCCATTCGAGAATTGCTGAGGTAACAACATGTCATTTTCAAATGTTGCAGATATTCTGATGGATGACTACAGGGCTAGTCGTGGCTTGCCTAATCGCTTTACCCCTGCTCCAGAGCCAGTCGAAGAAGAAAGAGATCCACTGGTTATTGCCGGCGCAGAAGGAGATCCGACTCAAGAGCGTCCAGGTGTCGGTGAATATCTGCTTCAGATTGGCGATGTTTGGGGGAAGATGCTGGAATCTGGCGTAGTCGGAATGGCTGAAACCCCAGCATTTATTGAGTCCATTGGCAGAGGCGTTTCTAGGGCTATTCAGTCCCCAGAAGATCAGTCTGCTTGGGATGCTTTCAAGGAAGGCTTTGCTGCCCCCACAATGGCCCCAGAAGCCCCTGAAATTCGTTCAGCTATGGAATCCGTAGGATTGGGATTTGAGCCTGTTTCTGAGGCTTACACTGCCTCTCCTGAAGCTCTCCAGCCAGCAGAACGGCTAGGAGAAATTATTGGCGTTCCTGGTG
>JGI11705J14877_10002424_pt1 | contig 10034 bp, 2 predicted proteins | sample Etolaghawater15m_FD_14877 | JGI IMG/M metagenome (IMG submission 14877) | reverse complement strand
CGGAGCAAAGAGTATTAAAAAATAAACCTTCTTTATCAGATTCCCAAACATTATAATTATTTATTTTAAACCAAGATTTAGCCTTTGTATCATATACTATTTTATCTTTTGACATTACCGATATAATAACAGCAATATCATAATGAGAACCATCACTACCCAATGCTATATCAACATAATTAGTAATTGAATCAGTAACTATCTTATTATACTCATCGGGATTATCTTGTTTAGCCCAATATTTTAAACTGGCAATTGTCATATTCTTTTTAGTCATTTTATCCCATAACTCTTGACATTTGCCATCTTTGTATTTGTCGCTTTTTTGCGAAAACTCGTCCCAAAGCTCCAACAATTCGCTACTGATGTTATATAAACAAAAGCCTACATTTAACCAATTAGCATAATCATCTGCTCTTTCAACACTTAGGCAATTAACCAACCCTTTTATAATATCATAATCTTCGCATATATCACACTTTAATATATCTTTAATTGGGTCAGGTTTTTCAACTTCTCTTTTTGGAAACTTTAAATCATAATCAACAAAATCTTCTTCAATATAACTAATGCAAAACTTGGAAATATCAGCATTGTTTTCGTAAGGCTTAAAGACTGGTAACACTTCATCTGTATTAGGTTTTCCAACATTACCAATACAAGACATAGCTCTATTTTTATCATATACACCAATATCAAAACAATCAATATTATTGTCTTGCAACATGGCTTTAATATTAAAATTACTTATTCTAATTTTATCTACGCATAAATGGTATGAATATTTAATTTTATCTCCTTTTTGTCGTGCGTCACGAAAAGTAGTATATATATCTTCAACGGAATCTAAATTGAATAAATCTTTAATTATAATTTTCTTTTCCAATATATCAACATCATAATCATAATCAACATCGTCTTCTGCCACATCTTTATCAACATCAAAGTATGGTTTAACTTGTTGGTTTTCTCCTCCCACAAGCTCACATGCATACTTGATTTTTCCCACCACTTGGTGATACTTATTTAAATCAGTTATAATATCTTGTTTATGATTTTTTGTCCTAATATCAGCCAATATAACCTTTTTGAATCCCATTATACTATATATATCCATTTTATTAATTCTTATTTTTACCCTTGCTATACTTAATATAACAAGCTATGTCCTTATATACTTTATATTATATTAGTGTAAAAAAATAAGTTATTGTTCTGCGGCGAGCTTTGCTTTTCGCTTATGATAATCGTCTCTTGACTTTTGCCTCATCTTTTCGGCAAACTCGGGGTCATTTTTATACCTTTCTTTTTTATAAGCCTTGATGCGTTCCTTTTCTGCTGCATAAAACTCGGGATTATTTCTAATTTTTTTAGCATAACATTTCTTAGCAGCGTTTCTTAATTGTTCGGTTTTAACCGAAGCCTTTACCTCGTCAATTAATGTTGTATCTACCATTATTATATATATAATGTTTTTATTTCTTATATACTTTATTCAACCTCACTAAGCACCTTGCGATACTTAGAGCTTTGCACTACACCATGTCCCATCTTGATTGCTATCTTCTCACGTTCATTATTGCTAATGTTAAGACTATTGAGATATGTCGCATAACTAATACGTATCCACCTAACAGTTATATTAGCATCTTCGTATATCTTATTAAATATATTTGTAATAATCCTTACGAAATTGGCTTTTTTATAATTCAAAATAGCATCGTGCGTTTTTAATTTATTTTCTTTTATGTAGCTTAAAAGTAGAGATTTGAGTTCTTCGGGTATCTCAATTTCTATCCTCCCAAAAGTATTGCTTGTCTTGTAATTATTCCACACGAACCTATCAGGAGTTCGCTTCTTCATTATCAAGTAATTTGTGTTGTCTTTCATTTTATATTTTACGCCCTCAGTTATTAAAACGACCCCCGCATATTCCAACCTTCTCGGAGGCAAGAGTGTATATAAACCATATATAAGCTTCTCCTCCGTTGTTTCTAATTTTTCCATATTACTTAATATTGTTGGAGTAGTAAAATCAGTTATAATCTTATTAGCATCTTCGTCGCTAACTTCATTGTTATCTCGCTCATATTCGTATTTCTGGTGTAAGTCCATAATATACTTGCTATAAAACTCGTGCTTCTTTTTAAAGCTCTCATCAATCGTGGAGAGAATTGCAAGCATCTTTGTATATGGAGTAAGATATACTTTAAGACTATTTTCGTTAGGATATTTTTCTCGCATATGCTTTGGGAAACTGAGATTAACATATTGTAGCCATTTTTTAATATTATTTAAATCGCTGGTATGCATCGTAGATGGGTCAGTAAAAAGCCTCATTAATACATCACCCAAATCGCTATTAACCTGAGTAGCAAATAAAATGTGATTGCGAGTAATAATCCTGATATACTGCTCTCGTGTAGCATCGCTTATTTTTATTTCAGTTGTAGATACGGCTTGTTCTTTTTCCTTCTTTTTACGCTGACGATATTCCCGCATATACTTTTGTTTATACTCCTTATGATTGTTAATTAAAATACTATCTTCCATTTATTAAAAGTATATATAAATAAATATATCTAATTACGCAGTTATATAAAAAGAGTACATAATCTTTAAAATATCTTGAAATTATAAAAGTTTATAAAATCATAAAAATAAATAAATTATGTACTCATTTTTTATTTAGTTGATATATAAATGTGTTTTTAACATCCGTATCTCTTCCTGTTGTTCCATTATCATTTTGTATAATTCTTGAATGGATGATATACTTAATGCGTGAAATCCATCTTTATTTAGTTTTTTGAAATCTTTCACAAACTCACCCACCAAAAAGCATCTTTCGGTTGCTATTGGTTTATCTATCTTAAATTGTTTGTCATTAATATATTCTGTTATTTCAACTTCATTACCATCTCCGTAATAATCATTAATAGTTAATCTAACACCAACAACACCTATATAATTTTTATCATCTGGTATAGTTATTATACTATCTTCGTGTTTAACTTCATAATATAAATTAGGTATATGGTCTTCGTGTGTCTTCACTAAATCAGGTAAAACCTCTTCTACTTCTTGTGCTATAAAACCATATGCCTCTTTATCACCCCTAACAATAGTATCCTTATATTTATATTTTTTAGGTTTTAATGCTAATACCTTATTTAAACATTCTTTATCATCTAAATCTTTAATATCTCTTTTAATTCTTTCATCACTACTGGTAATAAAATATGTTCCAGTTTGTATTGACTGACTTGTTTTTAAACTTGTTGGAAAATTATATGTTGAAGTGTATATACTTGTTGAACTATATCCCCAATAGGGTCTTCCATAACTTAATGAACCAGAATATCCTAACGCACTTATATATACATAACTTGATGCACTTATTGAAATTTTTGTAGAATTATTGGTTTGTAGGTTTAAAGATGTCCCACCTGTTAGATTACCACTTGTTAATGTCATTAAACCATTACTATCTACTTTTAAAGGAATAGTGGAATTAAATTTATTATACAACCTAAAACCTCTGTAAATACCATTATTCCACCACCCTTTTATCTCGCTAAAATATTCAGCGCCACTTTGACTAAGACCAAAACCCCAGTATTCATCATAGCAATTATAAAACGAATTGAACCCATTTATTCTGGGGTTATTATAGAAAAATGTTTCGGTATCTGCTATATGCATTTTGGTAGAAGTTCCAACTTGAAAAAATATTTTAGTATTTGTTGTATTTGGCACTCTAATATAGGTATGAGAATCAACGCCGAAAAAAAACCTGTTCCTATTATCTGCACTATTTAACCAAGTATTATTGGTAAATGGTAGAGCATCATCACCTCTTAAATCACCAGTAGAAAATCCTAAACCATCATTAGAAGTAAAAGTAACTACTCCTGTTGCAGCGTTATAACTTCCTCCTGTAAATCCTAATCCGTCTGCTCCATCAACACCATCAACACCATTAGTTCCATCAACACCATTAGTTCCATCAACACCATTAGTTCCATCCGCTCCGTCTGCTCCTCTTAAATCACCAGTAGAAAATCCCAAACCATCATCAGACGTAAAAGTAACTACTCCTGTTGTAGCATTATAACTTCCTCCTGTAAATCCTAATCCGTCTGCTCCATCAACACCATTAGTTCCATTAGTTCCATCAACACCATCTGCTCCGTCTGCTCCATCTAATGGTGCTGTCGTAAATTGAGAATTATCTGGGAATATTATTTTAATAACTTTTAAATCTACACCTACCTCAACCTCATTGTGTTTTAATATTAGCAATTCGGTCGTATCGTGTATAAACTTGGTAGTCGCTATTAATATATCTTCGCTTTCAGGTTCTCGTTTAAATACCCATTCTTTCGTGGAATCTTTCAAAGTAATATTTGCTTTATCTTTAAAATTATCTAAACCACTCACCGCATCAGTCTTTTCTTCATTGGTATAAATTGTAAATAATGAACCTATATCCTCATTAACACTTTCCAATAATAAATTACCATTAACTTCAACTTCGGTATTAAATACTTGGTATTTAGTTTTTTGCGATACCTTCTCAATTGGAACTGATGATGCAAGTGTTCTCCTACTACTGATTTGAGTAGTAGATGATTTTGCTTTAAAACTCCCAACAGGTATAGCGGTTTCTAAAACACCAGTATCAAGCGCCATACCAATATTCTCCTCCCATACATAAGTATCGCTATGTGGTTTGTATTTTAAAATATATTCGTCAGTAGATAAAAATGCTTCATTAGTATAATCTTTAATATTTTGAAAATTAAATGTAATAACTGGATTACTAAAACTAATCCATTCTATACTATAACTTGAATTAAGTGTCTTATCTAAATTAACATACATCACAACTGGTAATCCACTTGCATTATATATCCCTTGATATGATATAATACCAGAACTATTAGTTGGTGATACTAAACTACTTGCTAAAAATCTAAAAAGTAATGTATTTCCACTACTTATATATTCGTTATGAACCTGCTGGGAGAATGTTATTCTAATAGTATCATAATAATAAAACTCAAATTGAGTTATTGGTTGCGAAGCGTATGTATTCACCCTATCACTACCACTCCAAAGCACTTGATTATTACTTATTGAAATACTATCTACAACAAAATTAAATACTTGGTCTACCTTTGGAGGTAATCCCAGTATATCGCTACTATCATCATTTTTAATATTGCCTACTGAATTAACTAATATGCCTTGGTCTAAATATAATGAACCGATTGGTGCTTTAACATAAAGATTTCCATTTAGATTTAAATCTCCACTCTCCCATAAATTAGCAACTGGTGCATAATTAATATACCAAGACCATTTATAATAATCGTTGGGTTGTGCTGGTCTTCCACCTTCAATAACTGATATATTATTTTGTCCTGCTGGTAAAAATAGAGGTCTATCATCAATAATATATTGATTATAAGTTTGCTTACTTGATTGTGATACGAATAATTTACTTATAATTGGTTCAACTGCGGAAGCATAATAAACTGCTCCTTTTAAACTTAATTCACTACCGGTTCTAAGCTTATCAATAAATATTTCGGGTCTTTCAATATATATTTGTATTTTTTTATCAAAATCATTATTATACATTAAATAAGTATCATAATATGGTGCGTGATATTTATAACCATCTAAAACTAACTCGTCGCCATCATTAAACATATGTAATAAAGTCATATCCGCCAACGTTATAGTCTTATTAGATGTTGCACCAGCAGGATTAACTGCTAAAAAATCAACATAGTATATACCCCAAAGATTACTTATTCCCGTATATTTAAATATATCACCACTTAAAACGAACCAGAGAAAATTAATACTAAAACCATAACCATTTTGAGGTTGCCCTTTGTTAAATGTTTGGTCTTGTTGAACCCCATTAGCAGTTATATCAGAACTTAAAAATGTATATACGAATGATGGGAAAGGTTCATCTAAAACCCCTAATACACCTTGTGTAGGGTCGCTATAATCAATTTCATATTTATAATCCTCGTTTATACTTGTTTTACTTCTACCTTTTAAATTAATAGTAAAAGTTCCTACACCAGTGCTAATGTGATTAAATGTAATTATTTCACGATTAACAATATCAAAAGTTTTAGTACCAGCACCAGTATAATCAATAGCATCTTTTAAGTCATATTGACTACTAATACCATCATTATAAACATATCCAGCAGTCCCAGTTCCTCCTGTCGGTAATGATACTTTACTTTCAATAATTCCTACTCTCCTGCTTGTATCTAAACTTCTGACTTTTGTTTCAATACTTCTGCTTTTAGTTTCTTGAACCCCACTCAATTCTTTTAATATAAATCCACCAGTATTAAAAGTAATTATTCGTATCATCTCAGTTATATCAACAACTACCTTATTATTAAATGTTAAATCGTTGCTTGATAAATTACCACCTGATGCGGTCTTGAATAATAATTTTGGATATACTTTTAATTCGTATAATAAACTCCTATTATTAAAATAATTTAAATCAATTAGTATCTTGCAATCTCTTATACCACTCGCGCCATAATTATATGTTTGGTTAATTGATACACCATGATATTTACCATTAATATAAAAGTGCCAATAAGGCTGGTCGCACCAAAGCAAAATACAATTCTCATTTCCAAAATATATCTCGTTCTCGCTATTGTTAAAGGTATATTCAGTTTCATCGGCAATATTAGCAGGATTTACAAATACCAATTTATATACTGCTGTATTGCTTACATATTCTAACTTGATATAAAATACGGGATAATTATTAATATCTACGAACTCAACTATACGATGGTCGTCCGTCCCATCAATATTGCTTCCAAAAGGCTTATGAAAAAAACTAATACAACTTCTAAAAGCACTTGTAATTTCCATAGTATTTAAAGTTCTAATTTGAGTATTACCACCTTCTACTCCGTTAAAGTTTTTCATATTAAGCGGACCACTTCCATAAACTACTTGTCCTGTTGGTGATAGTTTTTCAAAATCATAATTACTTGCTGGTATTCCTGATAACCAATCTCTCGCATTATTAATTATTTCTCCTTGAAAGTGATACATTACAACTGGATATTGAGGTCCAAATGCTACACCAAGTAATGGGTCGTATTGTATTTCTTGGTTTAATTCACGATACAAATATTGATGATTTCCATTTATCTTATAATTATATCTGACATCTACATTATCTAATTCTCGTAAATTGTAAGGAGAATATGATGAAGCATCTTTAACTTGTATTAATACATCATTATATTCGGCATCGGTAAATCCAACCGATAATATTATTTCATTTTGTATTACGAGATTAACGAGGTTATTCACATATACATCATCTAATTTAAGATATTTATCATTTGGGTTAGTAGTATCAAAAATTAAACCATAAGTGCTGGGAGATATTTGTATTAAGTTTCCAACAGCATCTTCAACATCACTTGACGATATAGTTGAAGCACCAATACTAAAAACTTTGGTTGTAGCATCAAAGCTTAAAAATCCATTTCCAGCACCTACTGGGTCGCTTACGAACAATCTGTCAATATTTACGAAAGCATTTGTGGTAGCAACATTATCGGTGCTTTGGTATTCACTTCGTAATAATGTAATTTGGTCTCCTGATGTTAATTCGTTAAAAGCAAAACCGCCATTAACTAATATCTTTCTCGCATCTAAAACATCAGTATAAAACTCCTTACATTTTAAATATCTATCTACCTTAACAGTTTCATAATAATAATTATAATTTATCAAAAAGTCTAACTTGTCTCTCTCAGCTTGCGTCATATAATTTTCTGCTGGGTCTTGGTAATGTTTCCAAGCAAAATGAGTAAAGTTTAATTCACCCAATGATGGTTCATTACCAATAACTATAATATCATTATCTCTAACTAAACCGCTAAAACCATTATTTACAAATGTAAAGTCAGCACTATAAAAATATGGGACATCAGGGTCGCTGTTAGGAAGTTGTAATGATGAGTGTGGTATATTATTAATAGTATCAAAACTAAAATAATTACTAACACCATCTACCCAGTATTGGACTACTTTATTTGTTAAATCTAATTCTGCTACTAATTTATACCAATGATTAGTATCAATTGGTGTTGGAAAGAAGTTTGATAAATCTTGGAATGTTTCAGGAGAATAGTCTATAAATGTTGTAGTTGATGTATCATAATCATACCAATTAACACAATGGATTCTAATGCTATGTTGTCCTGCATAAAAGTTATATGATTGAGAACCAGTTGGTAATGGTGTAAAACTACCTCCACGATGAACTAATTCTAACTCAATATAATTATACCTATCTGTTGCTAAAAACGGATATGTTTGGGTAGGCATCCATAATTCTTGAATATAAAATCCTAAATGATTAGCATTGGTTGGATTATAATTAGGGTGAAATTGGAATTGATTAAAATCATATATTTTGCTTCCATATATAGTAGGGTCTCCTACCTTTCGTAAATTAATTCGCCATTTAAACTCCAAGTTTTGTTCTATGTCTGCTAAACTTGTAAATGTTTTTAATTGTAATGTATTACCTTGTGATGGTGCTACAAAATATTCATATGCTATTACCATTTTAGCAACACCATTTCTTGGTTGTAAAATTGGGGTTGGTTCGCTATATACTATTTTAGGAGATGCCCAAGTAGCCGTAGCAGGATTGGTCATACTTTTTAAGGTATTAAAGTTCATATCTAAATATTGATTTCCAAAGTTTAAAACATAACTGATACTAAAAATATTCCGCAATATCATATAATCCCAATCGGTGCTAAATATAACATTTTTATATGATTGTTGGTCTAATGCAGAATACTTTCTTGTTTGTTGAAAATGTTGTCTTTCCCGAGATGTTTCCCCAGTGGTATTATCTTCAACAACTGTTGTAGGATAAAGTGATGCAGGATTAGTATTTTCATAATTTTTATATGTTAGAGAGGGATAATAATCTACTTCTTTTTTAACAGAATGTGTGATTTCAAACTTATTATCTCTAAACCCTAATTTAAGTTTATAATCATCTAAATCATATTCGTTAGGTGCTATTTCTGCCCCACTTTGTAAAAGCGTATATTCAACACCAGCATTATCGGTGTCAATCGGTCGTATAAAACATACAAACTCAAACTTCCTATTAAGGTCGTAATCTACAACTGGGTCATTTTGCTCAAAATAAACCAACCCTTTTTTAAATGTAAGATTTGTTAATATCTCAACATTAACATCTTTAACCACATTCATATATTCGTCATCACTAATTCTCGTAAGACTTGGAAAGTATCCTAACCAATCATTATTATAAAATGAAGAATCAAATATACCTGACCTTACCGCTTTCAAAGCGATAGTAATTAAATCATAAGCATATCCCGTCCAAATACTTTTATAACCGAGATTTAATTTATAATCATTATTGTTTTGGAATGTTTGGTCGCCAACCATAACAAGCTCATAAATGTTATTTATTTCTTGATAAACATTTGTAGCAGGAACAACTACATTACCATCACTATCATAGGTTTCTTGGTCTCCTAATGCTTCTTCAATTTTATCTAATACATATTGATATAAACCTGTTTCAGCACCATCAGTATCATCACCAATTTCTGCTATTTTATCATAATTAATAATTTGTAAATTACCCGTAAGAGCATCAGTAGTAAATTGAGAAGGGTCAGTAGCAGGTGCTAATATACTACTTCTAATTTGTAGATTACCACTTGCGTCGTATTGGAATTGAGTAGAATCTGTTTTTAAACTTATTTCTAATTCTTTTGTGATTTCTCCGCTTGGTTCGGTGACATTAGTTTCAACAACATTAATACCATCGTTAAAACTATTTTTATCAGGTATAAATTGACGACGACGATTGCGTTCTTTAATTAAAACTTGTTCTGCATTCAGATTGTTTAATTCAATATTTAATATCTCAGCCATTGAATAAACTTGATTAA
>JGI11705J14877_10002421_pt1 | contig 10039 bp, 7 predicted proteins | sample Etolaghawater15m_FD_14877 | JGI IMG/M metagenome (IMG submission 14877) | reverse complement strand
GAAGACCAAAACCCTATCCGTTACTGATTGTGCCAAGGGATCAGGCTAGGGAAAATGTGAAAGAATATGGCCATCCGAAGAAGGTTAAGTAAGTGCCATTTGGGTTAACCTGATTTAATTTTTTTCATCTTTTTCCCGAATAGGCATCACTCACAGCCCATAACAGTGCATATCTGCAACACATGCGAAAACTGGAAATACCGATCCGCCACGCCAGCAAAGGGTTTGCCCATAACCTGATCAGTGTTATTGAAAAGCCTGCCGATATGTTTAAATTATTCGCAGGTATCACGTTGTTTCAGTCACACTGAAGTGGTATCGCGACATCCCATCGGCGGAAATAACAACAATCGCGCCGCCGAAAAACGCAACCCCTATCCAGTGATATCTTTTCAGGAGTCCTCATGAATAACTTGGCAAGACTAAACCCCTCTGACCTCGAACCGGATGTCGGTCAGGAATTTGAACAACTGCAGACCTTTTACGATGCTAAGTACAAGATCGGCTGGTTTCGTATGAACGGCGCACCGCGTCCGAGCGTCACACGCACGCTGTTGCGCGACATCAAGTCATACATAAACCGGGTAAAGCAGGAAATGCAGACATCGAATGGCCAGAAGTACGATTTTCTGGTGCTGGCATCGGCTGTCGATGATGTGTTCAATCTGGGCGGTGATCTGGATCTGTTCACTCGCTGCATTGCCAGTGGCGATCGCGACCTGCTGCTTCAATACGCGACTGACTGCGTCGATATCCAGTATCAAAACCTGACCCACTATGATCAGCCTATTACATCGATCTCGCTGGTGCAGGGTGACGCACTGGGTGGCGGCTTTGAGGCCGCACTGTCGTGCAATGTACTGATCGCAGAGAAAGGGGTCAAAATGGGCTTTCCCGAGGTATTGTTCAACATGTTCCCCGGGATGGGCGCCTACTCGATCCTGTCACGCAAAATCGGCAGTGCGGCAGCCGAAAGGATGATTCTTGGGGGTAAGACCTATTCCTCCGAGGCGATGTATGACATGGGTATTGTCGATGTGTTGTGCGACGAGGGTGATGGCGACATGGCGGTGTATCGCTATGTTCGTGGCTTCAACAAAACGCGCAACACCAGCGACAGCATGCGCCAGGTGCGGGATCGCTGTAATCCGATCAGCTATCAGGAGCTGCTCGACATCACCACGATATGGGTCGATGCGGTATTCAATCTCAGCGATCGGGATTTACGCATGATGCACCATCTGGTGCGTGGTCAGAACCGTAAAATGTCGCGTTGACTTAGTCTTTCTTACCGGGATTGGGTAGAGCGTTAGCCGTTACGGCTTGTTGCAGGCGCTCGGCCGTGAGGTTGAAGATGTTTTCAACCTCACGGCTGATTGACAGCATCTTGTCGCTGTTCAGATCCTGCGGCTTCAGGGCCTCTCCCTTGACGCAGGCTTCGGCGAGCCGCAGCGCACCCAGTTCGGTGGCGGAGCCCTTCAGTGCGTGCAGACTCTCTCGATAGGCCGGATAGTCATCCACCTGCTGCTGCGCCATATTCGCAACATGCCCGCTGCCATCCCGGATAAAGCCGTCGACCAGTCCCCGAATGAATACGTCACCCTCACCCAGGGCTGACAGCTCGTTCAACAGATTGAGGTCGATCAAATCACCCGATCGTGAATCCAAAACCGGTTTGCGCCGCCCTATGGTATGCACCTTGGCGCTATTCGAATCGCTGGCCTGTTTGCGTGTCAGTATGGCCACCTTTTCCAGCAGGTGGCGAGCATCCAGTGGTTTGGTCAGAAAAGCGTTGGCGCCGGCATCAAGACAACGCTGACGCGCCTCGGGTGAGGCATCTGCTGTCAACATCAACACCGGCAGGCGCTGTTTTCCCTCCATGAATCGCAATGCCTTGACCACTTCAATACCGGATTTGATCGGCATGTTCATATCAAATATGGCGAGGTCGAAACGCTCATGATGACTGGCCAACTGTTCGATGGCGAGTTCACCATTGGCTGTCAAGGTAACTCGATGGCCGGCGCTCTGCAGTATGCCTTCGATGACCTGCCGATTGACCGAGTTATCTTCAGCCACCAGCACATGCAGGTCAGCCTTGCTGCCCTGCTGCAGGTAATGCTCGGCCAGGGTAATGATATTGGCATCGGATACCTGTTCCGATTGCGCGGCATGCAGCGCATTGAATAACAGCCGCTTATCGACCGGAATATCCAGCAGGCTGATGTAGTATTGCTGCACCTGGTTGATTTCGATAATCGAATCCGACGCATTCAACAGAATCAGCGAGATGTCCTTGAGCAGGCCATCGTCGTTGATGATCTGTGCAAACTGGGCCGGCGTGACATCGTTAAGACAACTCTGGTCAACGATCACAATATCATAGGCCTGATGTTTTTCGGCCTGTTGCACCAGCAACGAGAATGCTCTGGCCGGGCTGCGCACCCAATCGTATTTCAGCGCCCAGCCATTCAGCGAGGGCCTGATCTGCGCGGCGGTTTCCTCTTCACACAGCAACAACACCCGATTGTTCTTAAGTTGCTGGTCCTGCTGCGGCAGAATGACGAATGGCAACTCGAACCAGAATGTCGACCCCTTGCCAAAGGTGCTGCGAACACCGATCTCGCCGCCCATCAGTTCAACCAGTTCGCGCGAAATGGCGGTGCCCAACCCGGTTCCGCGATGGACACGGTTGTCGCTGGTCTCGGCCTGGGTAAAATCATCAAAGATGCGTTTTTGAAAATCCTCCTTTATACCTATGCCGGTATCGGTTACCTCAAAACGAATGCGCACCTGCTTGCCCTGCTCTTCGATCGCATGAACATTGATACCAACCGATCCCTTGTCGGTAAACTTGATCGCATTGTTGACAAGGTTGAGCAACACCTGACGCAAATGGGGCTTGTCGCCGTTAAGCAGGTACGGGGTTTCGGGGTGGATATTGGTAAAAACCACCAGGCCCTTGGCCTCACCCATCGGGGCGAGCATGTAGCGCACGGTATTGATCAGTTCGTAGAGATCGAAGGATGCGCGGTTGATGACCAGCTTACCCGCCTCGATCTTGGAGATATCCAGGATATTCTCGATCAGGTCGAGCAAGGTGTTAGCCGAACTCTTCATGGTTCTGACCAACTCATGCTGCTCATAGCTCAGATTGGTTTCACGCAACAGGTCGCCCATGCCGATCACGCCATGCAGCGGAGTGCGCAATTCATGTGACATATTGGCGAGGAACTGGCTTTTGGCCTTGTTGGCCTTTTCAGCCGTCACCAGCGCTGCATTCAGCTTGGTCAGTAAAAAGGCCGTGTACACCGGCAGCAACAACATGATCAACAGCAGGCTGAAGCCCATCGACTGATTGTGACTCCAGAAATCGCCCAGAAACAGGCAGGCCACAAAACCCGCAATGCTGATCGCCGTGGTGAAATACAGGTAGTTAACCCCGTAGCGAAAGCCGTTGCCCTGAATCACCCATAGGTACATGACGAACAGGGGGATGGTTTCGGCCGTGGCCAGAAACATCACGGCGGACAGGGATACGATATCCAGCACAATGCCGATTACCCGCCGCACCGGTGATACCACGGGCTTCCGATATATGGCGTAGACCAGCAACAACCCCATCACGAAATGATTGACGAAAATGATGCCAGGCAGCCCGAACAGGCCCTGGGCCACCGAGGTCTCGCCGTGCCAGGGATAGGCAAAGATCAGGATCAGGATGATTGCGATTGGCAAGCGAAACAGCAGTGCCTGTTCCGCTTCCGGGTCTGCTTTCCAGTTGAGCCGATTTTTCAGCTTCTGAATGGGGCTGGAGGCTTGCATTGCGGGCATAGAATTAATCCATCCTTGAAACCGAATATCACAGATCCTGCAATTCGAAATAGACCTGCTTGATTTGATCGAGTCGGCCAAAAAAAGCATCGACGCATTGCGGGTCAAAATGACTGCCTGCCTGTTCCTTGATGTACAACAAAGCCATCTGCAGTTGCCAGGGGCGCTTGTACGGTCGCGGCGACATCAACGCATCGAATACATCGGCAACCGCGACGATGCGAGCGGTCAGCGGAATATCGCGGCCCACAAGGCCATTCGGGTAACCCGTTCCATCGAATTTTTCATGGTGATTGAGTGCGATAACCGCACCCAACTGTATGAAACGCGACTGACTGCTGGACAGGATCTTGTTGCCGATCACGGTATGCTGGCGCATCTGCGCCCATTCATCGTCGTTGAAACGTCCGGGCTTCTTGAGCACCGTGTCGGGAATGCCGATCTTGCCGATATCATGCATCGGCGCGGCATATTCAATATCCTCGCATTCCATCTGACTGAGACCAAGTTCCTCGGCGATAATGCGCGCATATTTAGCCATACGCACGACATGGTTGCCGGTATCGGAATCGCGGTATTCCCCCGCCCGTCCCAGCCGCAGCAGTGTTTCGCGTTCACGTGCGATGACCTGCTGCGTGGCGACCTCGACCTGACGCGCCAGCCATTCCGCACGATCCTCTATGATCGACTGCTGTTCGCGCATCTTGAGCAGGTTACGGCAGCTCGTGCGGCATTCGATCTGGTCGATAGGCCGATTCAGAAACGCCGTGGCGCCGGCCTCCAGCGCTTCATAGCGCACCTGTTTTTCACTCACGATGGTAATCATCATGATCGGAACCGGGTCCAGCCACTGTTGCCTGCGCACCCGCGTGATGAACTCAATACCATTCATCTCGGGCATGCGGTAATCGGTGATGATGAGATCCGCCATGTTGATTCGCAACCAGTCCAGCGCCTGCAGCGCCGAGCTGAAGCTGATAACCTCGATATCATCCTCGATTCGTTGAATAACCTTTTCCAGGATGGAACGACCGGTCGATTCATCATCGACAATCAAGACACGGCGCTTGCGACGCAGCACGCTAAGGCGTCTGGCGTTTTCGTAAGGCTCGATATTGCTTGAAATTGGATTTTGGGAGTCTTTTTTACGGGTGTTCAAAATTCAGCACCTCAAATCTGGTTACACTGCCTATCCAGTTCATTCCTCCCTGTTACCGTTCAGGCTGACGGACTAATGTACTCCAGCAAGCCACCTCGGTCACCTGATAGCGCCTGGAAACTTGAGCTGTTTATCGGAAATAAGGCGAAAACAGCCCGATGAACGCATTTTTTACTCGAAAAACACTGGTTTTTATCCTGCTCAATCCCGCTTTATGCGCCAAAAAACCTCAAAAAATCGTCCGCACCATTACGATGCCTTCACTCCCTGACTGTATACGTGATCGGCAAAACCGGTGCCTGCCTCGGTATAGACATTGAAAACCGCCGTCGCACCGGCATCCTGCAGCGCTTTCGCCTCATCCGGGAAACGCGCCGTGGCAGCGATTCGTCCAGTGAAAGAAATCGCTCGTAACTGCGCCAATGCATCCAGCCCCGATTGCTGATTGGGCAAAGCCAGCATCACCAGTTCAAGTTGCCCGACCTTATTGAACTTGTCCCAGAAATCGGCATCACTCGGGTCACCGTGCAGCACATGGCGCCCCTTCTCAACATGATGCCGCACCAGATCAGCATCGAAATCTATACCCACCACCGTGTCGCCATAGCGTTCGCGCATGCGGTCATAAGCGCCGCTGCCAACCCGTCCCATGCCAAAGATCGCAATCGTTGCATCGCGCAGGTCGGGTTCGTGATCATCTTCGAGTCGCTGCGGCCGCTGAAAACGCTGCCAAAGTCGGCGATATTCACGGTAGATCCGGTCATCACGCTGGATCAGCGGTGACGCCAGCAGAAACGATAACGACAGTGCAATGGCCAGCACCACCAGCCAATCAGCGCCAAGCCAGCCGTTGGTGACACCAATGGCGCACACAATAAGACCGAATTCACTGTAGTTGCTCAGATTCAGCGTCGACAACAAGGCGGTACGTGCACGCAGTTTGAACAAACTCATCAGCGCATAGAACAGGGCCGACTTGAGCAGCACCAGGGGCGTCAGCAGTAACCCGGTGGCCACGGCTGTGAGAGTCAGCGAACCGGTCATGCCAATGGTCAGAAAGAATCCGACCAGAAACAGATCCTTGAAACCCAGCATGGCTTTGGACATCTCCGCCGATTTGGCGTGGCTAGACATCAGAATGCCCATGATCAAGGCCCCCAGATCGTCCTTGATGCCACCCAGTTCAAACAATTCCGCGCCGCCCAGCGCCAGCACCAGACCATACAGAATCAACAACTCGCCATGACCGGTTTTTTCCAGCAACCAGTGCAGGGCCGGCCTGAGTGGAATCAATAACAGTAGCAACAACGCCCAGGGGGTTGGTATTTTGCCGGTCGATACCACCAGAAACACCACCGCCGCCAGATCCTGCATGACCAGTACACCAATCGCAATGCGGCCATGCAACGATTTCATGTTGCCCTTGTCTTCCAGCGCCTTGACGGCAAACACGGTGCTGGAAAAACTCAAGGCAAACGCCAGCAGCAGGATCGGCCCCGGCTGCAGTTCGGCAAACAACAACACATCCAGCGATGACAAGCCTAGAATCAGCAGGCCAAACACCAGCACCACGGCAAGTATGTGTGTGCTGGTGACCACCCACACCTGGGGCCGAGCCAGCATCTTCAGGTTGAGCTTGAGCCCGACGATGAACAGCAACAGGGTAATCCCCAGATCGGCCAGTTTTTGCAGCATGCCGCCGCTTTCGAAACCCAGGGAATTCAGAATGAACCCGGCCCCCAGAAAACCCAGTAACGGCGGCAGGCCAACAATTTTTACGGCAAACCCCAAGGCGAAGGCCAGCGCGATCCAGCTGACATCACCCAGCGCGATGGCAACCCATTCAAAATCCATCAAGCTTTACCCCTGAAACAGATAACCAGAACTCGTCGAAACAGTTTAAAAAATCGAAGCCTGCATGACGATCCGTTTGAAATCGCCAATCAGCCGCGTGATATGATGTTAAGTGTAGCTATTAATACGAAAATGACCCATGCCAAAAGACGGCCCGAAACAATCCATTTCGCCAGAGACGCGTGACGAATCACTGCGTATCGCACGTGCAACACAACGTCCCGGTCAGACAAAGGAGCAAACCCGTCTGATCGCCCAGGGAATTCAGAAAGGCATCGACCAATACAAAAAGCAACAAAAGGCCAAGGCGCGCGAACTGGACAAGCGGCTTAGAAAAGCACGCGCAGCGCAACCGGACCCTGCACAGACGCCGCCTGTGGCGGAAGCTCCGCGACAGGGCAAACTGGCGTGGATTTTACTGACCGCATCGTGGATCGGATTTGGATTGTTTGTGCTGCTGTGGGACCAGGGCTAAAGCCTAAAATCGTCTGCTACGGCTCTCACCGGCGACTCATGAACAGCGTAAATTTTTTGATCCTCGACCTATTCCGGCATATGCGGGGGGTCAAGATCATCACACAGACGATCGTCTTCCGGCAGATTCAGCATACGTGCCTGCACCAGTTCAGCAAACCGCTCTTCAACGGCGATTTGCTCAAGCGCCAGGGCCCTGACCGGAGCGTACTCAACCTCATCGTGGATGCGTCTGAAAAACGCCAGGCTGCGCTGCTCATTGAACAACGCAAGCGCCAGCGCCTGACGCATGCTCATCATGTAATGCGCGTGATCCATGCACAGGGAATCGGGGTTGTTGCTGCAATGCCACTGGTATTCCCAGGGTGGGATATTGGGTAATTCAAGTCCGCTGGCTTGCGACTCCAACTGCTGCACGGTTTGTGCAATGTAGGTGGCCAGTTCCTGGAACACATCGGCCGCTTTCGGGTTGTTATGCACGTACAGGCAATCGGCCATGGTTTGCAGGCGCTCTTCTGACTCGTTCTTGAGCGCGATGACATGGGCCAGAAATTCGGCCTCGCTATGAATGCTGATCTCGTTGAAGTCACTCATACGCTGAACTCCTGAGCGATCTGGGCCACGCTATGTGATGCCACTGTCGGTGGCTGCCAAACCGGCAGATCACGCCTGTACACCAGCCCGGTCGAAATCCCGTCGTCGCCATGGATGTAACTTGCCGCCTTGACCGGGTCATCGGTCGGTTCATGCGGCCATTCCCTGACCTGCTCCTTCCAGATTTTCTGCTCGGGGCGAAAGGTTGGACACGGACTCATGACCTCGATAAAGGCAAAACCCTTGTGCTGTATCCCTTCAACCACCAGTTTGGTCAAAGTCGCCGGATCACCGGCAAAACCGCGCGCGATGTAACTGGCGCCAGACGACAGCGCAATCGCCAGCGGCTGAAACGGGCGCAGCCCGGTGCCATGCGGCGCCAGCTTGCTGACCCAGTCGGGCTCGGTGGTCGGCGATGGCTGACCCTTGGTCATGCCATAGACGTGGTTATCCATGACGATATAGGTCAGGTCCATGTTGCGCCGACAGGCATGCAGAAAATGGTTGCCGCCGATCGAAAAACCATCGCCATCGCCACCGACAGCGATGACGGTCAGCTCAGGGCGCGCCGCCTTGAGGCCCTGCGCCAGCGCCAGCGCACGGCCATGCACGCCATGAAAGCCATAACTGTCGATGTAGGCAGGCAATCTCGACGAACAGCCAATGCCGGAGATAATGCCCACCTGCTCCCTGGGCAGCTTGAGATACGCCAGCGATTTGGTCAACGCACTTAAGGTCGCAAAGTCGCCACAGCCAGGGCACCACACCGGTTTGACTTCGGTCTTGTAATCCTTGGGTTTGAGCATTTCGGTCATATCAATTCCCCTCCCCTGCCACGCGGCTCTGGATTTCGTTCGGACGCAACGGCAGCGGCCCCGGCCGGGCAATGCTGATGCTGGTCACCGGTATCGCCTGCAGCGCAAGCAGATAATGATATAACTGGCCCGACTGATTCTGCTCAACCACATACACCTGGTTGCAGCCCGCCAGCGCTTGCAACAGCGCCTCTCGATTTAATGGCATCAACAGGCGCAGGGCAATCACCCGCACTGGCGTTCCCCCCGCCTCGAGGCGTTGTGCGGCCTCGAGCGCAACCGCACTGGTCGAGCCCCAGGTCACGATCGCGATCTCACCCGCGCCCTGGATGCTGGCCCAGTGTTCGCCATAATCAAAACCGCTGAGCTTGTCCTCGCGTTTGCTCATTTGAGCGATGTGGTCAACGGTGAACGATGATGGCGTGCCTTTCGGGTTGTGCTCCAGGCCGTCGGCCGTATACATGCCCGCAGGTTCACCCGGCACACTCATGGGTGAGACACCGTCATCGGTCAGTTGGTAGCGCTGGTAGTCGTCACCAATGTCCCGCGCCAGTTTGCGCTGGCAAGGTATTTCACTGATGACAGGTTCCTGCATGACCACCCGCGACTGCCCCAGCGACTGATCGGACAGCACGATCGCGACGGTCTGTAATCGTTCGGCCAGACAGACCGCCCATTGCGTGGTGAACAGACAGTCTCCGATATCCAGCGCGCTCAATACCAGGTGCGGCGCATCGCCATGAAAACCATACAGCGCGATGTTCAGGTCAGACTGTTCAGACTTGGTGGGAATGCCGGTGGACGGTCCGCCGCGCATCACGTTGACCACCACCAGCGGTGTTTCGCTGGTAACCGCCAGACCAAGACCTTCCATCATCAGGCTCAGACCCGGCCCCGAAGTGGCGGTCAGCGACGCGACGCCGCCAAACGAACCACCGATGATCATGTTGATCGAGGCCAGCTCGTCTTCCGCCTGCAGCAACGAACCGCCGACCTTTTCCAGTCTGGATGCCATCCATTCGAGAATTTCACTGGCCGGCGTGATCGGATAGGCCGCGACGAATCTCACACCGCCCTGCAAGGCCCCCAGCCCGGCTGCCTCGTTGCCGCTGATGTTCCACAGCTTGCGCTCATGCATGGCGCAGTCCAGCGCCAGATCGTATTGCCCCTGCATGGCCATCGCAGCGCCCTGTCGGACGCTATCCAGCGATGACTGCACAACGACCTCGCCTTTACGCCCAAGCGTGGCCTGCAAGGCCTTGTGCATGGTATCCGGCGTCAGGCCGAGCAGTTTCGATAGCACACCCAA
>JGI11705J14877_10002417_pt1 | contig 10061 bp, 8 predicted proteins | sample Etolaghawater15m_FD_14877 | JGI IMG/M metagenome (IMG submission 14877) | reverse complement strand
CCAGAGCCCCCATTGTGAGCAGAACCTCTTACCGTGAATAGAGACTCTCAATGTGAGTAAATAACTCCCATTGCGAGTAGAACCCCTCACAAAAAGTGCCTTTCCCCTGGTGGCTCTTAGTGGCTCTTCTGAAACTCCTTGATGTAATTCCGGGTGAAATCCGAAAGCACCAGACGGCCGCTTAATTCCGCCCGTTGTTCGAGTGTGGACTCCCAGTGCCCGGTCCCTTGCCACTGAAGCTTACGAAGTTCTGCCATCGCCTCTGGATTACTCGAGGCCAGATCCTTTGCAAGGCCGTCAATTGCCTCATCTAGCTCCTCAAGTGTCGGATATACCCGTGCAAACAACGCCTTCGACTTCGCCCACCCGGCACTATACCAGTTTCGGGCATCAAGCGACATCGCCGTAAACGATCCAACTCCCATTTTCCTCCCTACAGCCGGCCCAACGACAAACGGCCCGATCCCTACGGCCAGTTCACTCAGCTTCACCGATGCATCCACATGGGCAAACGCATAATCCGACGCAGCAATGAGCCCCACTCCGCCCCCCACAGCGCGCCCGTGAACCCTCGTTAGAATAAACTTGGACGACTTTCGCATCGCATTGATTACATTCGCAAATCCCATGAAAAATGTTTTCCCCTGCTCCAGATTTTCGATCGCCAAAAGCTCATCAAACGATGCCCCGGCACAAAAAGCACCATCGCCGGCACTTCGCAACACAATCACCCGTGAGTCCGGGCTTTTCACGGCTTCTTCAATGGCATTTGCCAATTTGCCGAGCAACAATCCGGGGAGTGAGTTTCCCTTGGGGTGATGAAATTCAACCGTTGAGATGTTATTTTTGATGGTATGCGTGACGTCTCCTCGAAGTGGCATAAATTGAATCCTTTCTTTGTTATAAGTTGGTAGACAGTGTTTCTCCTGCTAGGTAGTGTTATTCCTCACAGGCAGTGTAATTCCTGATAGAAAGTATTTTTTTCCGGCAAACAATATTTAATGTTTTGAGATGGATGATGCAGTTCATCGCTAGATTCTCGAACCTCTCAGCCTGTACGATTTTGCATCATGTTAGCGGGCTCCAATTTCCCGACAGCTTTTTCCCGTATAGCTTCCTGTTTTTCGTCCCAAAGGTAACGGCATTTTGAATCAGAATAAAGCACAGTATTCACCTATATACTAACAAGAGCCCGTGCCGTTTCTACATCAACCCGACTCCCGATAACGCTCTTCATGTACAGAAAACCAGAGTACGGCTGAGATAAACACCGAAACCAAACAGACCAGCATCAAAACAGACTTGTTCGCAACATCTCCCATCAAATCTCCGATGGCAAAGCTGGACACGAGCTGAGGCAGCACCACCGACAGATTGAAGAGCCCCATATACATCCCCATCTGTTCCTGCGAAATTTTTTGCGACATGATGGCGAAAGGCAAACTGATGATGGAAGCCCAGCCAATTCCAACGACCATCATGAAGAAATAGAGAGTCCAGGGACTGTTGCCAGCTGTGAAAATGAGCCCGTAGCCGAGGGTCATGACGAGGAGCGACCATGCGTGGGTGCGGACGCGACCAAATCGTGCGGCCATGGGTTCGAGCAAAAGGACGGGAATGATGGCCGCCACCAGGTTGAGCGAAAAGAAACTCCAGTTTACGACGGTACCGATGGCGTCATTTGTAAGATCCGGGATGCGAAAATCGACAAACGAGAACATATAGATGAACATACTTTGTACGCCGATCCAGGAGAAGGAGTGCGCGGCAAGCACTTTGCGGAATCCGGCTTTTCCGGCTTCGGCCGATGGCAGGAGGTGCTCTTTTTTAAGGAGAGCTTCGGCAACGAGGATGATGGTGACCAACAGAGCAACGATTTCAACCGCATAGCCCGATACTTCAAGCCCGGTGAGTCTTCGTATGATCGCATAGATGCCATACCCGAGAAAACCCCAAAGCGGACGGATTTCGGGGAGTACCTGGGAAAAAGAGGAGCGGTTTACGGAATCTCCTTGCTTGTTCCTTTTTGGATCCAAGTCCCCGTTCTCATCCAAGCCCCGATTCTCATTCAATTCCCCGTTCTCCTTGCTACCACCCGACAACTCACGCGGCTCTTCAATAAAAAACGGCGGGATGATGGAGAAGACCAGAACCAGACTGGCTCCGATATAAAGCAGTGGGATATTCCCAAAAATGGCGCCGATTCCATAGGATAGAACCCCGAACGAACCGGACACCGTTTGCATCCAGGTGTAACCTTTAGTTCGTTCGCGACCGGGCGGTGTTACATCAGCAATAATCGCTCGAGTCGGATTAAACGAGACATTGATCGAAAGGTCCAGCACCATCGATACAAGAATAGCGATCCCTAGAATCCCCTCAATCCCGAGTGAGGCCTGAATTATGCCAATATTGGGCAAGGCAAGCAACATCAGCGAGGCAAGCACACCGCCAACGAGTATAAACACACGCCGCCGCCCATTCATCACCCACACGTTGTCGCTAATGATACCGATAATCACCTGCCCCACGATCCCTGCAATCGGGCCAGTTGCCCAAACAAGGCCGATGTCGCCAATCTCCAAGCCGTATTTGTAGGTTAGCAGCCAGCTTAGCGCGGCAATCTGAACTGAAAGTCCGAGCCCCATGGCTGTTGCCGGTAGCGCCAAAATGGCGTAAAAACTATTTTTGAGGTGCTTTTGAATGGAGAGCATAATGGTTGATTTGGATTGATACAATCCTGACGATACGTAAAGAATCCAAGACCGGCAACTACCGAAATCAAAAAGGGGAGATCAAAAATCCACCATCAATAATCCACCATCAAAAATCCACCACCATCCGCATCTGCTCCCCGATCCGATCCACATCCGGCAACACCGCATTCATCAACCCCACATTGTAGGGAATCGGCACATCCGGCATCGTTTCTCGGAACACCGGAGCATCCAGATCCCGAAAACACTCATCCGCAATCACCGCTGCGATCTCCGCTCCAAACCCGGCAGTCCGGTGCTCCTCGTGCACAATCAACGCACGATTCGTCTTCCGTACCGACTCCAATACACGTTCCCGGTCCCACGGCATCAACGTACGAAGATCCAGAATCTCGGCATCGATTCCCCGGGCTTCCGCCGCCAGTTCGCACCGCTCACACATCGCTCCCCACGTCACCACCGTCAGCGCCCTCCCCTCGCGCAACACCGCGGCCTCACCAAACGGTAACACAAACGCATCCCCCGGATACGGCCTCCGCGAGTACCGGTCATCCAACAGCTTCCGGTGCTCAAAAAAGATCGTCGGATTCTGGCTCCGAAGCGCTGTCCGCAACAAACCCACCGCATCCGCCGCGTTGGAAGGCGATACCACCTGCCAGCCAATCAGCCGCGCAAAAAAGCTCTCATTCGACTCACTGTGCCACGGATCCCCCACTTTGGCATACCCGCCCGGCATACGCACCACCATCGGAGCCGCAAACCGATTCGCTGTACGCCATCGAATCGTCCCGGCATTCCGTATCTGCTCAGTCGCCGGATCCGCATATTTCCGAAACTGAATCTCCGTCACAGGCAAGAGCCCCGCATACGCCATCCCCACCGCCCGACCGATAATCCCCTCTTCCGATAAACTCGTATCAAACACCCGATTCTCCCCATGCTGCGTCTGCAACCCCATCGTAACCGCATGCACACCGCCTTTTACCCCCACATCCTCCCCAAACACAATCATCTTCGGATTCCGGGATAGCTCCGTGTCGAGCGTCCTCCTTACCGCCTCCACCATATTCACGCGCTGTTTCTCCGGCTTCGGCACGCGCGATTCCTCCACCGGCGTAAGCTCCTCCTGCCATACGCCGCCCGTTTTTTGCCGGATCGGCTTCCCCGCTTCATCCCGCTCCAAATATACAAAACGCTTCACATCGTCCGAGTTGGGAACAGGCCGTTTCCAGGCACTTTCAGCAATTTTTTTTACGGTTTGATAGGACTCGCGCTCCAGTTCCTGCCACACTTTAGCAGGCATGCGGGAAGGCACCATGAACTGTTCGAGCTTCACAAAAGGATCTCTCGCCCGCTCATCAGAAAGCAGTTCTTCACTCTTGTACGCCTGATTATCCTGATAAGAGTGCCCATTCAGCCTTGGAACCGACAACCGGATGAGTACCGGGCCTCCCTGTGTTCGCACCCGTTCCACCGCCTTGCGAATCTCCCGGTCCGCTTCCTCCGGTTCTGTTCCATCCGCTTCCAGGCAGGTAAGCCCCGAAAACCCGGCCAGGTTGGCAGCGATATTCCGGCCCGGCGTCTGAAGATCACTGGTCACCGAAATACCATAACCATTATCTTCAATGAAAAAGAGCATCGGTAGCCTTAGCGTTGTGGCCATCGTCAGCGCAGACCAAAACCCATTCGTGGCAACAGACGCCTCCCCTCCAAGAACCACCGAAACCGCACCATCCCAGTCATCATCACCAAGGACCTCTTTGTGATACACTATCGATTGCGCCCATCCCGCGGCCGGAGTATACTGAGAGCCCACATCACCCGCCATGGGTAACACCTTGCAACCCACCTTCGGCGACAGATTACACACCACCCCGATATCCCGCCCGTCACTATAGCCACCGGAACGCCCCATCGGCCCAGCCATGGCATCTTCTGGATCCAACCCAAGTGACAGAAGCAGTGGCCTTGAACGGTAGTAGGCACTCGCTGCATCATGCGGATGCGTTAGCAACTGCCCCAGAAGCAGCTGAATCAATTCATGGCCTCGAGCAGAAAACTGATACAGCACCTTTTTGGCGGGCACCAGCTCGTTTTCCTCCAGATCATCCATCGCCCTCGAAAGCATCATAAGACGAGCGAGCTCCGTCCAATTTCTGTCAATCATTTTGAGCACCTCTTAGTTGGGCTACGGAGACCGCTTTAGAGTGCAACTCCCCCATCACCTTTTCGTACGAATCTTCAAAATGCGCCATCTCCTCCGGTGTCCCCATCGTCACCCGAACACAATGTGGCAACCCAAACGCTGCAAGCCTGCGCAAAATCACCCCCTCCCGCAACATCGATTCCGTAAACGTACTAGCCTCCGATTCCGACCCAAATACCATCATCACTGAATTAGAGATGGACGGCACATACACACCATCATGGTGCTCCAAAAACGCATAAAACCGTGCCCTCGCATCGCGTACCAGATCCAGACTTTGCATCAAGAACGCCTCATCCCGAAGAGCTGCAAGTGCTGCCGCCTGTGCCGCCGCTGTAGGTTCGAACGTAAGCTTCACTTTGGCCAGTTGTCCAATCAACTCAGGATCCCCGATCACATACCCGACTCGAAATCCTGCAAGCCCATACGCTTTCGAAAACGTACGCAGCAGCAACATATTCGGCCGGCTGTGCAGATCCTCAATCGCCTGAGGATAATCCTCCACACCCGTCGCATACTCCAGATAGGCCTCATCCACAACAATCAAAACGTGATCCGGAATCCCCTCCAACCACACCCGAAACTCATCCGCCGGCATATAGGTCCCCGTAGGATTGTTCGGATTTGCGAGATAAATCATGCGGGTCTCATCGCGAATCGCATCCAGCATGGCTCTCCCATCAAACCGATACCCCTCCGCCATTGGCACACGCGTAACCTTTGCATTCATTACGCCAGCCTGTACAAAAAACCCAACAAACGTCGCCTCCGCCGTCACAGCCTCCGCTCTACCTTGCATATCCGACGACTGCACACGTAGCGACTGCATATCTGGCGACTGCACACGTAGCGGCTGCAAAAACGTCCTGCAAAGAATCGAAATCGCACTTTCTGAACCTGCCGTCACCAAAATAGAGGCAGGATCCACACCATTTCTTCGTGCCAATTCCTCCCGAAGCTCCAACGACAACGGATCCGGATAATTCTGCACCGCCGACAAACTCTCCAGCACGGCCTCACGAACCCGCGGACTGCACCCCAAACGATTTTCATTCGATGCCAGCTTCGCAATCATCGCCGGTTGGTATATTTTTTGCACTTCCTCAATTGTTTTTCCGGGAACGTACCCCTTCATCTCTTGAATGTGAACTGGAATCCGATTCGAATGGTCAAACATCATGGAAAAATCTTTCGGGTTGATGGGAGGGCTCTTGCCGACGATTGCCTGCATCCGGATCGCGCTGGAATGCATCCGTTATCATCCATAAACTTCCGTCAGCTAACATCAGACTACATCAGCATCGGGTCAACCGGCTGATCATCTAACGAGTCATCTGGCTATTCATCCGGAGGATCATCTCGCTATTCATCCTGTTGCGGTCTACAACGTCTGTTTTTTTCGCAACAGGGGTATTCTCTGCAATCGATATAGCTGTCAACAAATGTTGGCTGCCAGGCTGTATGATTGCATAACCCATGCAAATGTAACCTTGTTGTTGGCATTTATTAGTGCCAAGATCGCTTGTGACAACGAAAGCCCAATTATAGCTCCTTTTACTCCAGTGAATATACTGAAAAGGAAAAAGCGCTTACAAAGGTTTTTCTGTTCGCGAACGGATTTTTCTTAATTTACCTTTGATAAGATAGTATGTGTGGGAATCATTCTTTCATACCCGAACACTACACCACCCATCGAACCACATCACCCATCGAACTACATCACCCATCGAATCATAAGCTCAAACCATGAGTAAGGACGCAGTTTACATCGTTACAGGATCCAGCCGGGGTATTGGCCTTGAAGTCACAAACCAGTTACTTAGAAATGGTCATCGGGTGGTTGCTATCTCCCGATCCCATGATTCACTGGATCAAATTGTTTCCGGCTATCCCGGATTGCTCACCATCAAACCGGCCGATCTCTCGGATTCAGCATCGATTGCACAACTTGCCAATGAACTGAAAGAGACCGAAACAGTGATTGCCGGACTTGTGAACAATGCTGGAATACTGATTAATAAACCGTTTATGGAGTCCGACAGGGAGGATTGGGAGGCACAACTTCGACTCAATGTAATCGCACCGGCGTTACTAACCCGTTCTTTGGTTCCCATGATGATTCGTGGGGCTCATGTTCTAAATATTAGCAGTATGGGTGGGTATCAGGGAAGTAGCAAGTTTCCTGGATTATCTGCCTATAGTGCCTCAAAAGGGGCTCTTGCTATTCTCACAGAAAGTCTTGCAGTGGAGCTTTCCGATCGTGGAATTTCCAGCAATTGTCTGTGCCTGGGTGCTGTTCAGACGGAGATGCTGGAGCAGGCATTTCCGGGAATTCATGTGCCTGTTACTCCCGAACAGATGGGGCGGTATATTGCTGATTTTGTTTGCAACGGTCATGCACTCTACAATGGACGGATTCTGCCGGTGGCCCTTTCCGATCCAGAGTAAACGATGGGTAACCGGGCACAATCATAACCGGGTACAATCTCGATGAATAAGATCCATCAGAATGGTTCCACCTTGTAACCACGAGTGAGCAGAACAGGGTAAAAGCAACAACTACTGATGCATCATTTAAATGAAATACGTACTTTCGTGAGCAATAAATGGATCCCATCAACCCGAAACAATCCAAAAACGTCAGAACAACAATCAGAACTAGGGACTTTCTATGATGAGTGCAAAGCAAATGCTATCCACCGTTTTTGTTTCTTTTATTGGCTTACTGATGCTTATTCCTTCGTATGTGACTATGGCGCAAACCAGAACTGTGATTGGCGGTAATATTGTAAACAGCGCCATTACAGGTACCGCTGTGGGTTTGTCGGTGATGGGAATGCAGAATGACTCAGAAATTGCGCCGCTTAGGATCGGCCTCGGGTCGGGAATTTTGGTTGGGGTCGGGCTTGCGGCGTATGATCTTAGCGATTCTGAGGGAGGAGAATTGATCGTTTCGGGGGTGTTGAATGACGGTCAAAACACTTCTGTCATCCTACTTCTGGATACATTATACGGGGGTGCTTTGGGAGCGGCCATCGGATCTGCAACGGCTTTGATTGCAAATGAGCCACAGGCACAAGGGCTTCAGTATGGTAGCAGTGCGGGTGTACTTGCGGGTTTTGCTTTTGGTCTACTGGATGCTTTGACCATGGCAGAACGTAGGGTGGCACCTGCATTTTCAACAACTGCCTCTCCCGATGCACGGGGACTCGTAACGGTTATGAACGACCATTGGTCGCTGGACATAGCCGCCGCATCCTTGTTCTCGGTTCCTGATTTTAACAAAGCGGGCGGGAAACGGTTGCAACCGGGTTTCTCTCTTCTATCCCTCCGAGCTGAATTTTAAGATCAGGCTTTTACAAGATTTAGCCAGGAGCCACCGGATTTGTAATCATCTACTACCCCTGCTTTGGATGATTCCCGGTAGGAACTGAGCAGTTCCTCAATCTCTTCCCGAATGGTTTGCAAACTGGAAGCGATCATCTCCGGATGGAATCCATCTTCACCCATACGGATCGTCATGTCCATCGAAAAGATTCGGCTAATCGCACGCCCAAGCTTTACAAGTTGCCGTTGAGCCATCTGATAATCGACCGAAAAGTTTGTGCTGTTCTTAAAGTAGTCAGAGGAGTACTCAGACAAAGAGTGGGATTTTAGAAACTCATATAAGTTCGTCATTTTCTTTCCCTTCATCAGTTTGATCACCGATTCGGATATTTGTTGATAGAGGATATCGTTGGATCCTTCAAAAATCTGGAATGGTCTGCTGTCGATCACGGCACGTCCGGCAATACTACCCAGACGGTACCCTTTTGCACCAAACAACTGAAGTAAGGACTGGGAAGCATCCTGCATAAAATCGGTTGCCACGCTCTTAATGGTGTTTGCCTCCAGATCCATGCGTGAGGTGTCCCTATCTAAGGATACACGGTTTGATGTGAAATAACTCATGGCTGAGCTCACGGTAAAGTAGGCCTGAATTTTGGCCAACCGGTCTTTCACCTGGTCATAATCGATCAAACTTTTGCCACCAACAAACCGCTTTTTACAGTGTTGAATGGCCTCATCCATGACTCGCTTGAGGTGTCCGGTACTCATGCCAGGAAACTGAAGCCTACTTCGATGCAATGTATCCAGCATCATTTTTACACCGGTTGATTTAGGTTGCAACCGGAATGACTCATTCACATGAATGTCGATTTGATTCCGGCCATACGGTAACATGAGCAAACCAAGATTATCGTAATACTCCTTTACGTCAATGCCGCCTTTGTTGCTGTCATGGACAAAAAAACCTATATCTCTCCCCAAATCTCCATTTTCATCCTTTTCTCGTGCGGTGATCAGCCAATAATCGGCCCATCCTGTGAGACCAGCCCAGTGTTTCAGTCCCCGAATTTGGTACTGATTCCCCCGTTTTTCAAAGTGGGTTTGCATGTGCAGAGCATCCGATCCATAATCAGGCTCGGTAATCATCAATCCCCCCATATTATTTTTATCCAAAAATCTCGAAAAGATGGTCTCCTTGGCTTCATTGCTACCATAATTGGCAACCGGCTGTAAAAATAGGGCCCCATTAATACCCATCATCAGACTCAGCGGAAGTGATTGGTATGCTGTGGTTTCAAGCATGGCTAAAGCTTCATGCGTTGACCCTCCACGTCCGTTATATTCTGTTGGGATGAATGTCGACAGCGGCTTGCACTCAAGAACACTTCGGAGAACATAGGGCGGTAATCCCCGGTGACTAGTTAGATCACTCTCTTCGTTTCGTGTCTGAAAAAGATCGGTTAATTTTTTTCGATAGGTCTCTACAAAATCGTGAATCGATTTGGATGTCGCCTGGATATTTTGTGTAAGTTCGCTTTTGATCTCTGTGTAATTCATGAAAAGTAAACGGATATCTGAAAGATTTGTTTTTCGGTTTGACGAGAGAGTTATACGTCTGTGGAGAATATAGGAAAAGCAGAGGCGAATTCAAGTGTTATACACAAATTTATACTGCATTTACTATAATTGTGCACCTACACCGAAGCACCTGAGAAAAAAAAAGCCGGGTATGCGAGGGGCATAACCGGCTTTGGAAAAAGATGACGAGGCGACGACCTACTCTCCCACAAATGCAGTACCATCGGCGC
>JGI11705J14877_10002416_pt1 | contig 10063 bp, 7 predicted proteins | sample Etolaghawater15m_FD_14877 | JGI IMG/M metagenome (IMG submission 14877) | reverse complement strand
ACCGCTCTGATCGGCCACCAATATCGCTTCGCGCACATAGGCAAACACTTTTGCTAACAGCCGCAACTGCCGCTGCCGCTGCCGCTGTTCGGTCACATCCTCGACTATCCCTTCGATGCGATCGTAGACGCCAGAGGCATTCGCCACCGGATGGGAGAGGACACGGATGCGCCGTACGCCGCCCACACCATCAAGGCGCTCAAACACTGCATCAAACTCCGGCACCGCTTCGCCGGTGGTCAACATCGTCTCAATCCGCTCAAAGATCTGCGCAAGACTCTCCGGCCTCCAGTGGGCTACCTCAACCAAGGATCGTCCGACCATCGACTCAGCGGTAACACCAAACACCCTCTCGATCCCTCGACTGGCAAACAGTACGGTACCATCAGCTTGGTGGCTATAGACCACCATCTGCTCACCAAGATCCTGCACCAATCGCTGATACTGCTGCTGGCGCATGCGTAACTGCTGCTGGCGCTGGCGCTGCGCTGTTACATCAGAGAGGGTGCAGATCAGCACGGCTGGTGCGGCGACCGATACGTGTAAGTTCTGCTTCTGCTGTATCGACACACACGTAATCCGCAACCAACGATCCGCCCCATCGCGGTTGCGATAACGGTAGATCGATTGCGTCTCCCGATCATCACCTTGTAGCGTACGACTGAACGGGGAGTCGGCAATACCAATCGGTTCATCCTGCGTATCTAGCAGGGTCAGTTGCTGCGCTAGGGGTCGCTGTCGTAGCTGATCAATAGATAGACCCAGCAGCGCAATCGCGGCCGGATTGGCACTGGTGACCCGACCAGCGTGGTCAAGCACTAACACCCCCTCACTCATCGACTGCACCAGCGTACGATGGAACTGCTCACTCTCAGCGAGGGTGCGACGGATCCGTTTTAAGCGCAGACTGGAGAGTAGGATCAGCGCGATGATCGGGAGCGTGCCGCCGATCACCCACCACAACGCGGTGTAGTCTCTCGTATAGGTTGGTGGTACCACCTCCCAACGCTGCCGAATCGTAGCGTGTTCGCGGCTCCCAATCGCTGCAATCGCCCGGTTAAGTAGCGGTATCAGGGCGATTTGCTCAAGGTGCAGCGCAAACTGTAACGGTACCAACAGACCGGTATCACCGGCGAGGTGGAGATCGCGAAAATCGTTGTGCATCAACCGCTGTTGCAGAAGTAGCTGCACGCCAATTACGGCTACCACCTCACCGCGCTGAAGCTGCCGCAGCGCCTGATCGGGTTCGGCGACGAGTTGAAACTCAATCTCCGGATAGATCACTTGCAGCACCGAGAGTGCACCGCTGTCGGCGGTCACCGCAATACGACTTCCATTGAGTACCGATAGATCGCCGATATAACCGAGCGCTCTGGCGGTAACAAAAGCGACCGGGAGCTGTAGGAAGGGGTTGGTATAATAGAGTTGCTCACCATTCGCGGCGGGGGGGAGGTGCAACCCAGCATAGAGCGTGGCCCGATTTTGAGAGAGCAGATTCGCAACCCTATCGAAGGGGCGTTGTAGTGGCAGTGTCGCTGGCAGCATCAACCGATCACGCAGCAGTTGCCAGTAGTCATGGATCAGACCGCGCCACTCACCCTGATCACTCACTTCGCTCAATGGCGCTTGATCAATGGCAACGGCCAGTTGTTGCGGGAGTTGCTGCAGCAGCTGCCGCTCCTCTGACGTCAACAGGAGTCGGGTTGTGAATGCGTTCGGGAGCGAGACAGTAAACTGCTGTAGCTGGCTGGGATCCCCGCCGCGCCGCTGCTGCAAGATGGCGTTCGCAATATGGCGAATGGTGTAGTCGGGAATCGCTCCGATGGCCATCAGATTCGGCATCAGCAGATCGTGGATTCGGTCCGCCTCATAGGCGAGTGCGTCGGCGCTCTTACGCTGGCTGTAGCGCTGCAAAATGAGGTCGATCACCTCACGCTTATGCTCTAGTGCGTAGTACCAACCATCATTGGTCGCCCGTACAAACGCCTCAATCAGCGGCTTATCGGTAGCCAGTAGCGCTTCACTAGTAATCAGGTAGCTGTCACCAAACCCGGGCAGGTAGTCACTCAGGGGCAGGGTGTTAAAGTGAAACCCCTGCTGCTGCAGCAGGTAGGGCTGGTTGGTGACAAAGGCCGTCATCGCATCCACTTCACCCCGTACCAGCGGCCCAATTTCAAACTGACTATCAACCAGTTCAACATTCTCCCCGGGCCGCAACTGATGAGCGTCAAACGCAAGCTGTAGCAGGGGGTTCTCGAGATCATTCTCACCCGCCATCAGCCGTCGACCCCGCAGTTGCGATAGGTTTTTAATCTCTGGTCGTGTCAACACAACCAGTGGGTGGCTCTTAAAGTAGTTGGCCAGCAGCCGGATCGGTTCGCCTCGGAGCCGCGCCTCAATCACCCCGCTATGTTGGAGTGCAAACTCGGCTTTCCCAGAGCGGACCTGCGTAACCGGATCATGTTTGCCATCAAATTGATACTCACGCAGTGTCACCGCCAGACCGTGCCGCGCGTAATAACCCTGCTCAATAGCGGCATAGAGGCCAGCAAACTCAAACTGGTGATGCCACGGTAACTGGACTGTGATCGAGCGCAACACCGGCTCCCGATCCGTTTCCCGATCGATGGCAGTAGCGGCGATCGGTAGCAGTAGCAGTAGCAGTAGTGGGAAAGAAGGCATTATTCGCATCGACTATGGCAACATTGATCAACAATCTATACAACATGGATCGTCACAATCACGGCGGCGGTGGCGGTCGCGAGTTCTCCCAGCATACCAGCGCGGGTTAAGAATGGGTACCATAAAACGGTGTTGACACATCAGTGACAACCATTATTGTCGACAATGGTGTTGACAAAATCGATAAATAACCCTATTTTTGCCTGATTACACTAGATAGTGTCGACAATATGCCAATAGCTCGGAGGCAGCATCTCTCCGCAACCCTTATTGTCAACCGCACTGCTTACACTACGCCACCGAGGAGTCCCATGAGTAACCATTTTGATCGCAACGACCGCCCTGCTCCAGATCCTGAACTGGTCGCTATCGCCGACTACGTGCGTGACTATCAGGTGACCTCGACAGAGGCACTCGATACCGCCCGCAACTGCCTGATGGATAGTCTCGCCTGTCTGCTCATGGCGCTCGATTTCCCGGAGGCGACCAAGCATCTCGGGCCGATTGTTCCGGGGACAGTCGTTCCCCACGGCGCACAGGTACCGGGCACCCCCTTCCGGCTCGATCCGGTGAAGGCGGCGTGGGATATTGGCGCCCTAGTGCGCTGGCTCGACTTCAACGATACTTGGTTGGCTGCGGAGTGGGGCCACCCCTCTGACAATCTAGGGGCGATTCTCGGTCTCGGTGACTATCTGAGCCGTAAGGCGCTGGCCGAGGGGAAGCCCGCACCGACGATGGGGGATGTGCTGCAGTGGATGGTCAAAGCGCATGAGGTGCAGGGGGTGCTGGCGCTGGAGAATAGCTTCAATCGCGTCGGTCTAGATCATGTGGTGCTGGTGAAGGTGGCATCAGCGGCAGTGGCCGCGGTGATGCTCGATCTGGATCAGGATCAGGTGATCGACACCCTGTCGCAAGCGTGGGTCGATGGGCAGGCGCTACGCACCTATCGCCACGCCCCCAACACCGGCTCACGCAAGTCATGGGCAGCGGGTGATGCGTCGAGTCGGGCGGTGCGGTTAGCGCTGATGGTAGCGCGGGGCGAGATGGGGCTACCGAGCGTATTGAGTGCGCCGAAGTGGGGCTTCTACGATGTGCTATTTAAGGGGGATTCGTTCCGCTTCCAGCGCCCCTACGGTAGCTATGTGATGGAGCAGATCCTATTTAAGATCTCGTTCCCAGCCGAGTTCCACGCCCAGACCGCCGTCGAAGCGGCGATGACACTCCATCCACAGGTGCACAATCGTCTCGATCAGATCGCGCGGATTGAACTCACCACGCAAGAGTCGGCGATCCGTATCATCTCGAAGCAGGGGCCGCTGCACAATCCGGCCGATCGTGATCACTGTCTACAATATATGGTAGCAGTCCCCCTAATCTATGGTGAGTTAACGGCGCGTCACTATGAGCAGGAGGTTGCGGCCGATCCGCGTATCGATCAGCTACGCGAGTTGATGGTGGTGCAGGAGGATGAGCGCTACTCGCGTGAGTATCACGATCCCGATAAGCGCTCGATCGCCAATGCAGTGCAGATCTTCTTCAATGATGGTAGCTGCACCGATAAGGTTGCGGTGGAGTATCCGATTGGTCACCGCCGCCGTCGTGATGAGGGGATCCCGGTACTTGAGCGCAAGTTCTACGATGCGCTGCTCGGCCGCTTCCCACAGCGCCAAGCGCAGGCGATCTACGATCTCTGCCTCAATGCCGATCAGTTAGCTGCTACCCCAATCCATGAGTTTATGGATCGCTTCTACATCTAGCCAGACGTTGCCAGCGCTCGGCGGTGGGGGCTAGGATAGCAACCCTATCCATCACCACCGCTGATCGTCGCCAATGTCTGCAGAGCACACTGACCCACCACTACAGGGTATCGCCCGCCGTCTCGTTACCAGCGGACTATTTGATGAGGCGACAGTACGTCATGCTCAGCAGCAGGCGACGTTAGCACGGCAGCCGCTGCTACGCCTGCTCCAGCAGCAGCAGCAGATCAATAGCGCTACCGCAGCCCATCTAGCGAGCCATGAGTTTGGTCTGCCCCTGCTCGATCTAGCCGCATTTGAGTTTGATCCGCAGGTCACGAGTCTCATCAGTGAGAAGCTGGTCCGCCAACACCAAGTCTTGCCGCTCTTTCAGCGTGGGAATCGATTGGCGGTGGCGATTGCCGATCCGACCAACACCACCGCGCTGGATGATCTGAAGTTCCACACGAGTCGCCAGATCGATCCGATAGTGGTCGATGAGGAGCGGCTGATCGCTGCAATCGATCACGTCTTTGAACCGAGCCATCAGCTGCTCGATGATATTGGCGATGCCGATCTCGAAGCGCTAGAGGTGGCGGTCGAAGCGCCAGCGGCGGAGAGTGAACGCGGTGATAGCGAGTTGGATGATGCGCCGGTGGTCCGCTTCGTCAATAAGATCCTGCTCGATGCGATCCACAAAGGGGCCTCCGATATCCACTTTGAGCCGTTTGAGAAGCAGTTCCGGATCCGCTTTCGGCTCGATGGCATCCTGCATGAGATGTCGCACCCTCCAGTACAGTTGGCAACGAAGATCGCGGCGCGATTGAAAGTGATGTCGCAGCTCGATATCGCTGAGCGGCGGGTGCCGCAGGATGGGCGAATTAAGCTCAATATATCACGCAATAAGTCGATCGATTTTCGCGTCAGTAGCTGCCCAACACTATTTGGCGAGAAGGTGGTGCTGCGTATCCTCGATTCAGCGAGCGCACGTCTTGGTATCGATGCGCTCGGTTATGAGCCGCAGCAAAAGCAGCTCTATCTGGATGCCCTTGCCCGACCGCACGGCATGATTCTGGTGACCGGCCCGACCGGTAGTGGTAAAACGGTATCGCTCTACACCGGTCTCAATATCCTCAACACCAGTGAGCGCAACATCTCTACCGCCGAAGATCCGGCAGAGATCAACCTCCCCGGCGTTAATCAGGTCAACGTCAATCCGAAGGTGGGGCTCACCTTCGCCGCCGCCCTAAAATCGTTTCTGCGCCAAGATCCCGATGTGATTATGGTTGGCGAGATTCGCGATCTGGAGACGGCGGAGATCGCCATCAAGGCGGCACAGACCGGCCACTTAGTGCTATCGACTCTCCACACCAACGACGCACCGCAGAGTCTAGCGCGACTCACCAGCATCGGGGTTGCCCCCTACAACATCGCCTCGGCGGTGAGCCTGATTATTGCGCAGCGATTAGCGCGCCGTCTCTGCCCGCACTGTCGTAAGGAGGAGCGGTTACCGCCAGCGGCGCTGCAGCAGCAGGGGTTTGCTGAAGCGGAGTTAGCAGAGTTGACCCTCTATCGGGCGGTTGGGTGTGAGCGCTGTACCCTCGGTTATCGAGGACGCGTCGGCCTCTACCAAGTGATGCCGATCTCTAGCGCGATGGCGGCGCTGATTATGGCCGGCAGTAATCCGCTGGAGTTAGCTGCGCAAGCGCGGCGCGAGGGGATCCCCGATCTACGTGAAGCGGGCCTAGAGAAGGTGCGCCAAGGGATCACCACCCTAGAGGAGATCAATCGTGTCACCCGTGACTGATTCGACAACGTCGAATCGGACAGCGCCGAAGGTGGAGAGCTTTCTCTGGGAGGGGATCGACCGTCACGGTAAGCGGCGCAAGGGGGAGATCAACGGCAACAACATCGCGCTGGTCAAAGCGCAGCTACGACGACAGGGGATCCAGCCGCGGCGGGTGCGTCGCAAACCGAATAGCTTACTGCAACGTGCCGGCCGCACCATCACAGCGAAAGATATCAGTATCCTATCGCGGCAGTTGGCGACCATGATGGCGGCCGGTGTGCCGCTGGTACAGGCGTTCACAATTATTGGTCGCGGCCACGACAACGCGGCGATGCGCGATCTGGTGGGGAAGATCCGCGCCGATATTGAGGGGGGCAGCGGCTTGGCCGATGCACTCTCCCGCCATCCACGCCAGTTTGATACGCTCACCTGCAACTTAATTCATGCCGGTGAGCAGGCCGGAATCTTAGAGTCGATGCTCGATCGTATCGCCACTTACAAGGAGAAGAGCGAGGCGCTGAAGGCGAAGGTGCGCAAAGCGATGTTCTATCCGGCGGCGGTACTGGTGGTGGCGTTTGTGATCACAGCGATACTGCTCATCTTTGTCATTCCGCAGTTTCAGACACTATTTGATACCTTTGGTGGTGAGTTACCGGCGATCACCCGCTTGGTGATCGATCTCTCGGCGCTGTTTCAGGCGTGGTGGTGGGTGATCGCCCTGACGGTTGTCGGTTGCGGTTATACGCTGCTACAGCTTAAACAGCGCCACCGCCCATTCGCCGAGGCGCTCGATCGGTTGGCACTGCGCCTACCGCTGTTGGGTACTATTTTGCATAAGTCGGCGGTGGCACGATTCTCCCGTACGCTAGCGACTATGTTTGCGGCGGGGGTGCCGCTGGTCGATGCGCTCGCTTCCGTCGCAGCAGCGGCGGGTAATGTGGTCTACCATGATGCGGTGCTGGCGATGCGCGATGAGGTGGCGGCTGGGACCTCACTGACTGAGTCGATGCAGCACACCGCGATCTTTCCTAGTATGGTGGTACAGATGACCGCAATTGGTGAGGAGGCTGGTTCGCTCGATACGATGTTGAGCAAGATCGCCGACTTCTATGAGGAGGAGGTGGATAATTTGGTAGAGAGCTTATCGAGCCTGATGGAGCCGATGATTATGGCTGTGCTTGGGGTGTTAATTGGGGGCTTGGTGGTGGCGATGTACCTGCCTATTTTCCAGATGGGATCGGTGGTGTAGCGTGCCCTTGACGACCCACTTAGCAACCGATCCGCTCCTGCTGATTAGCCTCACTTCGCTACTGGGGCTGATTATTGGCAGCTTTCTAAATGTCGTGCGCTATCGGCTACCGCTGCTACTGGAGCAGCAGTGGCAGCTGGCGTGCCAACCCTATATTGCCCCCTCCCACCCGCCGGTGGCGACCGCACCGGCGCCGCCCCGCTTCGATCTCATCTGGCCGCCGTCGCACTGCCCGCAGTGTCAACATCCGCTCGGCGTGCTGGAGAATATTCCCCTCCTTAGTTACCTGCTACAGCGTGGCCGCTGCCGCCACTGTGCCGCCCCGATCAGTCGGCGCTATCCGCTACTTGAGCTACTGACCGCACTGGTCAGCGGTATCACCGCGTGGCACTTCGGTTATGGTGTGGCACTGGCGGCAGCACTGCTACTTAGCTGGTCGCTGTTAGCGCTGGCGGCGATCGATCTCGATACCCTACTTCTCCCAGATGTGATCACCCTGCCGCTGCTCTGGCTCGGTCTGCTGGTCGCGCTATGGGGGGTGTTTACCGAGATTGATGCCGCAGTTATCGGTGCGATGGCCGGCTATCTCACCCTCTGGTCGATTCAGCAGGGGTATCGACTCCTCACCGGGCGTGATGGCATGGGGGGGGGCGATCTGAAGCTACTAGCGCTACTCGGTGGCTGGCTTGGCTGGCAGCTACTCCCCCTGCTGCTACTACTGGCCTCACTTTTCGGTACGCTTATCGGCGGTGTGCTGCTGCTGCGCGGTCACCAGCGGCAGCAGCCGATGCCGTTTGGGCCGTCGCTGGCACTCGCCGGTTGGGTCACGCTGCTGTGGGGTGATCTGATCGTGCAGCGCTATCAGCAGTGGGCGTGGGGGGTTTAGGGTGTTAAAGGTTGGGGTGACCGGTGGGATCGGCAGCGGTAAAAGTTGGGTCTGTCACCACTTCACGCAGCTCGGCGCGGCGATGATTGATGCCGATGCGGTGGCGCGGGAGGTGGTGGCGGTTGGTAGTGATGGGCTACAGGCGGTGGTCGCTCAGTTTGGTGAGGGGGTGTTAGCCGCCGATGGATCGCTCAATCGGGCGCAACTGCGACAGCAGATCTTTAGCGATTCACAGGCACGCCAGCAGCTAGAGCAGATCCTCCATCCGCGGATCCGGCAGCGAATTGAGCAGTTGAGTCACCAGCTTGCCACCACCGACACTCCCTATCTGCTGATCGCCGTTCCGCTGTTAGTTGAGCAGGGTTGGCAGTCACAATTTGATCGTATCTTGGTGATCGACTGCGATGAGGCGCATCAGATCGAACGCACCATCGTGCGTGATCGACACACCCGATCAGAGGTGGAGGCGATCCTCGCTACGCAATCGTCCCGCGCCGCCCGGCTTGCTGTTGCCGATGACATCATCGACAATAGCGGCGATATCGATAGTTTACCGCCGCAGATCCGGCGCCTCGACCGCCACTACCGGCAGCTCGCTGCCGCCACCCAATCGGACCAGATGTTGCGATCGTGACTAAACCTATCATCTATGAACACCCGCTCAACGAGCGGATTCGTGTCATGCTGCGCCTCGAGCATCTCTTCTCACAGGCGAGCCACTTTCTTGTTGGCACCAGCCCGTGGGATAGTCGCGCCTTTCTCGATACCCTCAATGAAATTCTTGATATCTTCGGGCGCGGCGATCTTAAAACCGAACTGCTCAAAGAGATTGAGCGCGCTACCGCCAACCTAGCGCAGATCCAGAGCCAGCTCCAGCAGTTCGGCGGCGCGCACCAAGTTGACGATACGCGACTTCAAACTATCCTGCGCACACTCGAACGGCTCGGTCAAAATATCCATAACTTTGCTGGTCAATTTGGCCAAGAGCTACGCGAGGATGAGTTTATTGCGATGATTCGGCAGCGAATGAGCATCCCGGGTGGTACCTGTGACTTTGATCTCCCAGCTTACCACTTCTGGTTAGCGCAACCGGTCGCACAGCGCCGCGCTGATCAGAATCGCTGGTACCAGACGCTCAACCCAATCCGACAGAGTGTTGAGCTCCTGTTAAAATTGATGCGCAATAGCGCTGATCCCGAGCCGCTAGAGGCGGTCGGTGGGATCTATCAGCAGGCGTTAAGATCCAATCTCCCCTACCAGCTACTGCGCGTGATGGTAGCGCCCGACCTGCCGTGGTATGTGGAGGTGAGCGGTAACCGTCACCGCTTTACTATCCGTTTTCGGCTACCGGGCGCGGACCGATCTAACACGCCGGAAACGCAGGTACCATTTCAGCTTAGCTGCTGTAGTCTATGAGTCGTAACGTACGCTGTCCGACCTGTGGTAAAGCGGTGGAGTGGAGCCCGGCCGCCCGCTACCGACCCTTCTGTAGTGAACGCTGCCAGTTGATCGACCTAGGAGCATGGGCCGATGAGAGCCACCGGATCGCCGGTGAAGCGGTACCGACCACCCCATCTGAACGGCAGGATGAGGGGGATGGGACGCACTACCACTAGCCGTTCCGTTAAACTTACCCAAACCTACTCATAGGTAGTTATGGTGTTAACTTCCTGCTTCGCAGAGGCCGGTTTCACCGCACTCTTACGACTCCGGCCAGCGCC
>JGI11705J14877_10002415_pt1 | contig 10066 bp, 9 predicted proteins | sample Etolaghawater15m_FD_14877 | JGI IMG/M metagenome (IMG submission 14877) | reverse complement strand
TCTGTCGGTGCAGGTAATATGACAGGGACACCTGAGACAACTACTAGTAGCGAATTTTTGACAGCGCTAAAAGATATAATACAGACCGAGATTAACAGCAACGGTATACCGGATGCAGCAATAACAATGGCTAAGCTATCGCAATCAGCAACGGAAGCCGATAATGTTAAAGACAGGGTTGTAAGGGCTTGGGTGCGGTTTGATGGCACCGGAACTGTATCAATTAATGACTCATTTAATGTAAGCAGTATAACAGACTTAGGACGTGGAGCATATCGTGTTAATTTTACCGAAGCTTTCCCGAATGCTGATTACTGCGCACTCATAACAGCCGGCGGGGGTGTCGCTGTTGCCTCTTTTCCGGCTATACAAGGCACAGTAACAACAACTCATTTTGATTTTACAATCAGAGATTTTGGCGGCACTACTCGTGATAGCGATTTTACTAACGTGGTAGTCTTTGCCAGTAATTAAGAGAGGAGGTGGGTATGGCGCAATCAATAATAGCATGGATGCAAGACGATAAGGTATTGACAAACATACCAGTTTTTGACTTTGCAAAACTCAATCAAAGCGATCAAGAGCAGTATATCCAGAAAGTTGCAAACAACAATCCACATTATTGTATCATGGACGCAAACAAGATGCCTGACAGACGTTTTAGATCTGCATGGACTATCAAGGATAATCAAGTCGGGATTGATGAAACAAAAAAAAAAGAAGTAATGCGACAAGAACTTCAAAAGCAGCGAGATGCAAAGTTGCAGGCAATAGTATATGATTTTTTAGACGGTCGCATAATCCAGGCAAGGCCACAGGATATTAACAATATAACGCTTGCAATCCAAAGAGACTATACAGGAGACTGGGTTATGGCTGACAATAGTGTTGCTACTATCAGCGCTGATGAGTTGCAAAGAGCCTTTGAAGCGGGCATACAGCAGGGCGAAGCGATATGGCAGGATTATATAAATACGATAAAAAATATTACTCAATGATAAAACTCAATATCAAAAACGAGCAAGAATTTTTAAAGCGGCTTGGCAGTGTAAATGGCGGCCTTGCTATCGCTGGTTCAGGGGCTGTGAACAAAGGCGTTACGATGGTGCAGAAAGCATATAAGCAACAGATAAAGAAGGATTTGATTGTTAGGCGCAGCTACACCTTAAACGCTGTCCAAACGCAACTTTCTAAGCCTATTAGACGGGATGGTACATATCGGGCAATGCCAAAAATAAATGCCAGTGTGGGCATTAGAGCGATGAAAGGTGGGTGGCATTATCTGTTAGATCAGGAGTTTGGAAAAGTCAGGACTTCAGGAGATTATGACGAGAACAAGGTCGGTGTACCGACAACGCTAACCAGAGTAGGCAAAAAGCAGCGTGGAACTTTAAGGACGCTATACAGAAAAAATAGAGCAAAGCCAAGAGAGCTAATGATAGGTGGCAAAGATATAAGATCATTTAGTAACCCCAAACAGCGCTTTGCAATAATAGCGTCTTTAGCAAGACGGGAACCGGCAATGTTAAGGCAGCCGTTTTACTATCGAAACACAGCAGAAACAGATTCGGTGATGAGGTTACAAGGTAAAAAAATAGTCAGGGAACGAGTGCTCACTAATGAGACAAGATTACGGGCGTGGGGCGGGTTTGCAAAATCAGTTAAGAGATTAACAAACCCAATTTTGGCAAAAATATTTGTGTCTGAAGCGAAAAGGATAATAGGATAATGGCTAATCCACAGGCAATAGATTTGAGCAATGGGATAGGAGCGTGGACTAAAATAGCAAGTTCTGTAACCGGCATGACAATCCACCGGAAAACGTCCAGTGCAATATATTTTATGACATATAGAGATGCTGGAGATACAGCGCCTACAGAAGAACCTGCGCCCGATAATGACGGGGTGTGGATATTCCAGAATGGGAGTACGCATGGGTTCCAAAATTCGGTGGTCGCTGATGTGTATATTTGGGTCAAGGAAGGGGGGATTGATCCCTGTATTGAGGTGAACATATGAGTATGTCCGGTAACTTAGGGAAGCCACTATATGAGGCTGATTTCCCGACTGGCTTGGTCGGGGACGCTACAATAGTGCATAATTTGGGGCGTAGAGTCAAGATAGTGGAATGTATTAAAGCAAATGGTGATTCAACATCCTTGCCAGTTATTAACCAGAACAATGATGCTAATTTATTGTCATTTGATATTAATGCGAATATCACAGAACCGTTTAGATTATATTATGAATAAGGAGCGTTATGGACATTAAAACATTAACTCCGGCCAACCCGTCTAAGACATATCCACCGACCGTAGCGTCTATTCAGGATTTACCTGATATAACATCAGATGCAGTCAAACATGGTGAAGATTTTGTGGTGTTGGGTGATGGGGCAGGACATAAATTTAGCGCAAATAAAACATCGGGGGTGTGGGAACGTGGGTTTTCCTTAACTCCTGGAGACGGTCTTAAAACATATATTGACGCTGGTGATGCAAGCACTCTGGAGAGTGCTAAAGCTTTAATGGCTAATTTGCAGGAGCCGGTATCTTATAGCTATGACGCCAGCGGGAATACATACCCCGCTTCTGGTAGTGGTGATGAAGGCGAAGTTTTACAAAATGATTCGTACTGGGTCGGAACAGTCGGAACAGAGATACCATTCCGGTTTGAGGGTACACAGTTAATAGCCAAAGTAGATAACCCTGGCCAGACAGCGTCTAACTGGGTGGCAATCAATAGACATATAAGCTATGTGCCTGCTAATGCTGCATCTTATTCGCGGGTTTTGTATGTTGACAAGCGTGGCAATGATAATAATGCAGGGAATCAGCTTAATCCATTTTTGACAGTCAGTGCTGCAATTGTACAGGCTAAGACCATGACACCGACAACCAGTGCACCTGTAAATATTTTGATAGGGCCTGGCGTTTGGGCTGAACAAATCACTATAGATGTTGCGGGTATCAATCTTTATGGATATGGGCAGGGCATAACTCATTTGCAGTGCGCTGGCACATGTTTAAATCTTGAGAATAATGGAGTTGATAATCCCTCATATGATTTTAAATCAGTCGGCATATCATATTACAGTACAGATGCGGCGGAATATAGTGTATCCATAACAGGCCTTGCAGATAACAACATGGGCGGGGCTGAATTGCAGTTCCGGGATTGTCGTATCCAGGGCACAAAAAGCATCTATGCCACCCTTGTCAATTATATTGATTTCCAAAATACTTATATTATGGGCAGTCAGTTATACGAGCAGGTAGCGGGTATTTGGTTTGAGGACTCCGAGAGTGCAGGTGCTATCACCGAAACATACGATACAGAGGGTAGTAAGCCGTCAGATACAGGCCACTATGGGCTTTTCTTTGTTAGACACATACCACGTGGTACAGTAACCGGCTTAATCGGAGAGGACTATAGGCCGATTCCGCATAAGCTGGACGGGTTTTCAGCGTCCTATGGAGAGGTAGCGGCCACTGATACACATCAGGCAGCGCTGGAAAAGATAGTAGGTACACAGGACGCAAGACGTGGAGAATTTGCTTATATTGCAGGCGCTAATGGTGATGATAGCTATGCCGGTAGCCAGCAAAAGCCTTTTGCAACATTAGCGCAAGGGATTGCAGGCACAAGCTCTGGTGATACGATATATTTGCTTCCCAATAATAATTATACTGAAAATATGGTCGTAGCAGATGGGGAATCACGCCATATCGTAGGGCTTAGCGCAGAAAATGGCTGTTTGCTTAACGGGACATTAACCTTTAATCAGGTCGGTTCTGGTGCGTTTTTTGGAGCGATAAAAAATCTTTATATCCGCAAAAAGACTCTCATCAATGTACTGGGCGGCCAGAGATTTACTGACTGCAAGCTGGTAGGCCCTGAAGTCAGTATAACCTCTATTACACGGTCGGGTACAACAGCAACAGCAATAGTAGCTTCCACAGCCAGCCTGACAACAGGAGAGTATGTAAAGATATTCGGTGCTAACGAAAGTAATTTTAATGGCTCTGTAGTGGTTACTGTGGCTGATGGTACAACATTTACTTATCCTGTTGCGGACGCTGGAGCTACAGAGGCTACAGGTACTCTGGCATATTATCCCAATACGTTACAGGTCGTAGGTGATTTGACTAACAACATCACCTTTGATCGTGGGTCAATCCAGCGTGGTGATATAGTGATAGCGTCCACAAGTGCCACTAATGATATCCAGCTAAAAAATGGCTGGTTTCCAGCGGATATGATAATAAATGGTGGCGTTGTACAGATAAGCAATGCAAGCGAGGTCGGCAATATCACGCTTAATGCAGGTATCTTGCTATTAACTGATAATAAGCTATTAAAGCGGATTACAATCAATGCAACATCCAGTACGGGTGCAGTGTATCTTATCGGGCACAATAGCTTGTTGCAGGTGGATTCGACCTTTGAAAAGATTGTCAGGGCTGATGCTTCGAAGAACGCCCCGATTGTTTGTATGGGACACATAGTAGCTAACTCTGCCTTACATGAGCTATATACAACTCCCATTACTTTTATGCCATTGCAGGGGCATGCTAACGTCAAAGAGATTGATTTAACATCAGATTCGTGGGCATTAGACGGTGCTTATTACATGAGCATTGCTTATGCTGTACATGGTATGACTAAGATCACTGATGTAACTTTACAGACCAAAATCAGCGGGACTGGGCAATGGGTGAAAGAGCATAATCAGTATTGGGACGTGAATGATACCACCAAAGCACTCGGCCTTAATAGAGGGGCAGCGCCCTGGGCAGTTGACCCTGATGGTACAAGCGGCAATTATGTAGGTAAACTCTTTATTAATGGGCTTGCATAAGGAGATGAGCGGGAATGGCACTAACAAAATCAAGCTATAGACCAAATCCAGAGGAGATCACCCCTGTATCACCTGCTGATGTGGAAACCCCGTCTGAAGGGAATATCACGATCTTTGCAAATGCTGATGTTGCAGGCAATCCGTTAAGTATTAAGCGGGCAGATGGTACTATAGTAGCAAGCAGTAGCAATATTGCGTTGGGCTTGTTAAACAACACAACCTTTTTGACCGCTTTATTAAATTCTTCAAGCGCTGATGTTCAGGGGCTATATCTTAGTCAATATAATACTGTATCTGGTGGGCTAACGATTAAGGCTGGTGAGGTTTGGGAAAAGGGTGAGGGTACAGGCGAAGCATCCTTAACTAAGGCTTATGATTTTGTTGACGCTCCTGCCTTTGCGGAAGTTCAACAGAATAGTGCAGTGCAGGGTTTGACAGGTGGCATTTGCATTGAAGGCCTGTATAGCAAAGATGGAAGCACGCTGGAAAAGTGGCTACATAAGTCAGCTTCTTTTGTGGTTAATGCCTTTATCCATAACTGGTCACAATTAAGCACAATAAAGCTTAGTGATGTTTATTATGATAAAGGCATGTATTTAATTACTTCTAATTTTGATCATGGCGGAGTCAATTTTTTTGTCGGTGATATCGTCGAAAAGATTGCAGGTACAAATATAAGCTCGATAAAAAAAGTTTATAACCTTGCAACAGCGCCACAAGTAATCCTTGTTAAACAACCATTACAGTTAATCAATAACCTGCCGGAATTGACGACCATTGAAGGCGTCTATGCAAAGGGCGCTGAAACTTATTATTATGTGGCGGATGGTCTTATAAGGGCAGTGGGTATAATATCATCAGAGACGGAGTTAGCGGCTGTATGCCTGAGTACAGAGTTGAGCAAGACGGCTGGCCTCTGGTTATCCAATTTTAGCGGGGATTTTACAGATGCTTTTGGTACGCTGACAGTGCAGAGCGGGGGGATTTACGAAAAGCTCTCTGGGACTGCTGGTGGCAATGTCAACATGGCGACCCGCTATATTGCCTCCAAAGCGCCTACAAATATCTTTGTGCAGCACACTGACGCTTTTATTGCCAGCCCGCCCACTGGCATTGAAACCGTTACTATGGGTACATATTTCAGGGATGTGTCAGGGAGTGTCTATACATGGGTCAAAGCTGGTACAGGTACAGGCGGCGGTGGTGGTACAGTTGGTCTCAAATCCTTTACCATTGATAATGCCGATGGGTCGGATTTAGAGACTGGCGCTCTGATTGAGATTAAATCGGATGGTACAGTCCAGAATATAATCCAAACAATCGCTGGCTCTGGAACTGGAGTTCTTGCAATAGGAAAACCAAATTATAATCCAAATGATGAAGGTGGTTCTTTCGCCTACCCCCCAAAAGTTTATCAAGCTATGATTAATAATTCTGTAGTCATTTTAGATTTGGTTAATAATGCGATTACGGTCGCTACAAGGAATGAAACAGGCTGGACTTGGGGAGATTATAAAACTTCATTGGATACTGGGTATGAATTTTTAAGTGCTATTTATTATGCTTCAAACGGATATCAAATTGATAATTCCAGAGTATTGTTCGCCTGCTCCTTTCTTGATCCACTCGCTTATAATGGCTTTGTAGTAATAGAATTAGCAAATGACTTGCAATTTTCACGGGGCACTATAGTCAATTTAGATAATACAAGACCCGCTGGAACTACTCAATTCCCATCAATAGTAAAACTTAACTATTTAAATTACTATTCTGCAATATTGTATAGTGTAAGCTCTGGTGGATATAGACACTATAAATTTATATATAATCCCGATGTAGATTTTTATAATATTACTTCTCCTTTTGTTTATCGTTCAAGGACTGCATCAAATTATGCTAGTGATTTTTTAATGACATCAAAAATAGCAAATTATAACGAAATTGATTATTATGTAGTCATTTATTTTTATCAAAGTACTGTATGCGAAGTTGCTTTTTTGCGACAGTATGTAAGTAATGGAAATGTTTCAGCAGCAGCTTCTTTTACTTTTACTGCTGCTTATTCCTATATTAGAAATGCTGATATAATACCTTTTAATCTAAATCCAGGAAGTAATCTATTAAAATTTTATGTTTTTTATGTTGCAAGCACAGATACTACTACTCTTAAATATTATTTAATGGAATATAGCACAGGGGGAACTTTCACAAGGATATCTTCTGATGTTGTACTTATTGATAATATGTATGACGACGGGTATATAGTAAATCATCCCTCTGAAACTGTGTGGACAGTAACTTATATCACCCGAAGCGACACAAGCCCTGAGATGAGAATGCAGGTTTATAATATTGCAACAAACGGGACTATAACGTTAGTTAAAAATGGTGAATTAGATTATCATGTATTATTAACATCGGATGAATGCACGTCAACAACCGAACTTGCAAGAAAAGATGCAGGAACTCCAATTGAAATTACTAATGGTTATGCAAATATTATCTATAATGATTCAACAAATGGTAATAGAACTGGAATTGTAGTTGTAAAATTTGATGGTGCAACTGTTATCAGCCATGATAGATTTAAGGGCATAGCGCAAGCGGGCGGTGCAAATGGCGCTGAAGTTGAGGTCGCTCAACTTGGTGAAACATCTGCTATACATTCTGGTTTGTTTGATGGCGCTAATTATTATCTTGCTAATGATGCTACATTAACAACTACTTATAACGAAAGGCAGATAGGATATGCAGCCAGCGACACAGAGCTTAGACTCATCAAAGAGCTAATCACCAATGAGACAAGCAATGCTACGCCTCAAAGTATTATTAGTAGCGATGGTAAATATAGAGTAATTACTGACTATTATGGTCAAATTGCTATATTTGCAAATGATAACCTACGCTGTACCATAGACGGAGATAAAATCACTTTTTACGATGTCCCTACCAGCGACCCTCAAAGGGTCGGTGAGCTATGGAGCGATAACGATACGTTAAAACTTAGCGCAGGAGTATAAGATGGATACAGTACAATATTATGCAATATTTAATAAGCATGATCGGGCGTTTCTCGGCATGAATAAAGGCCTGCCCAGCCGGTTACCTCAACATATATCTATTCTGCTGGAGGACGCTGAAGTGCTGCAAAATATCAGCAGCGCTAAACAGCTATATGATTTTGCACTTGCAGATGATTTAAAGTTGATCATTACGGCTATCGGGGATACTGCTGCGCTTTTGCAACAGGATTTAATCAAATGCAAGATTGAAGAGTTTAAAGCACATTATAACGACACATCACTCCCTGAATTTATTGCACTCATAGCAAATGAGCAAGGTATAGCTGCGGCGGGATATACAGATGAGCTTAAAGATTTATTAGCCGATTTTATCAAGGCTAAACGTGAGCAGTTTTTTGAGCTTGGCTTCATTTGGATAAGTCCAGAGGGTGAGGTTAATACGTTTGAACTGAGCTACACCAGTGGTGGTTTGTTCGCTGAGACTTATAATGACCGGAAGCGCAGCAGCGCCATCAGAGCAAAGCCAGAGAAGGTCAAATTCGGGCGACATGCGAGGCCGGATAAAGAATTGATCCGTATGGACACCAAAGAATTTAATGCCTTTTATAAAGCTTATCGTTGGTACGGGAGGGCAATTGAGGGGTATGTAGCAAAGCAAGTTGACGCTATTAAACGGGCAAGCTCAATTGCCGAACTATCCGCAACGCCTGATTTGGACTTTGCTTCTGAGATTAGCATGATACCGATCACTTTAGACGCAAGGAAGCTAATAGAAAAAACCGTTAATTTGTTTGACAATAGGCGCTTGGTAAAGCAAAATCAAAGATTGCAGGCCATCACTGCCCTTACAGATGAGCAGCTTGTAAACTTAGATGCTTCTGCCTTAACTGACAATCAGCGGCTTTTACTAAACGAAAGACTGGGGCTCTCTTCGGAGACTGGAGAATAAAAATTTGGAACTTTCATTACAAGATGTTTTTTGGGCTTTTACCTTGTTGCTATTAAGCGCTCTAACTACACTGGCGCTGCGATTGTTTATGGATATGCGCGAGCGAGCAAAAGAAGACCGTGCATATAATGATAGGATGTGGGATAAAATAAGCTCTGAAATAGCCGGTTTAAGACGTGATTATAATGCCACAAAAGACCAAATAGCCACCTCATTAGCCGGTGTAATGTTTGAGAGCAAATGTGAGCAGATGCAGTCATTAGGTAAGTGTTCGCTAAAACAAATCGACCTGACAGAACGGTTGATAACAAAAATAGAATTGAATAATCATGGTATTATAGGGGTACAAGAATCTTTACAGCACCATCAGCAGCTATACCAACAAAAACAAGAGAAGGAAAGAGAACATCAAGCAGTGCTGATACACACTCTGGAAGAAGGGTTTAGAGGCTTGGGTAAAGCAGGATAATATCCCATGACTTGACAAGCAAATTACTTGTATGCTATATCAACATAACCTTCGTTTGTTTGGCTTTATATATCGTCATGGCACGTTTGACTTTGCGGTACATGACAAGCAAATTTCAACGATACAAAAAAGTTACGGTGTGTTTTTTATATATCTCCTTCGTGCGTTATGAGTAAAGGCCTATATATTAGCTAATATATAGGCCTTTACTTTTTTAGCAGGATTAATTTGTGCATTCCCATCGGCTTTTAGTTTTACCATCATAGGGCAATGCAAGTTTAGCCTTAATAAGCGCCTGCCCTAAATTTACCCCATCAATCCAGACCTCCCCAACTATCCTAAAATATTTTCCCCTTTTGACATTAGCTATTTTAACTTGAGAGGCCTTTTGTAGCATGCTTTGGACATAAGCCTTTGCACTTTGCGCCTTTGCTTTTAGACAAGGCTGTTTGCTCCTTATCTCTGGAGTATCTATACCAGCGATCCTGATGGAGATACTGTCCCCGATAAGCGCTGGGTAGGCTGGTATATTGACAGTGATGGTATCACCATCATAGACCTTAACTACGTCAGACCCGCTGATAATAATGTCAGGGAAGGTTTGAGCGTTGGCACTTATAACACCAAGACACAGGCAGGCTATGCACAGCGCAAGGCCAGTGCCAAATATCCGCATTGTTTTGCACCTCAATTGCCACCCCCTTTTAGCTGCGCTTGATTATATTTATCTTTATTATGACTCCCGCTAGACGACCCGAAATAAT
>JGI11705J14877_10002413_pt1 | contig 10070 bp, 27 predicted proteins | sample Etolaghawater15m_FD_14877 | JGI IMG/M metagenome (IMG submission 14877) | reverse complement strand
AGGGAAATTACGGCAGACGGCATCACATAGCACCTTCACAAGATCATCACTAGGAAGGTCAAGTTCACTCAAATACTCATCAACAATACAGTCAATGTCCTCCATCAACTGTTCACGTTGCATCAACATTTCAAGTTTGTCAGGCATCAGTTTCCCTCCAGAAGTTCGAGTTTGGCAGTATCAAGTTCCCAACTATCAACCAGATCATAGTTAGGTTCTTCTAGAAAATCCTTTGCTTCTTCTTCAGTTTCAAAGGAAACTGTGGTGTAATAAGTTTCAGTGATCTCAACAGTGTAAGACATAATCAAAAAGAGAAAAGTGTTGCGAAAAAAGTGAATGAAACAGCAGTGGTAATCACTGCCAGGTTAGTGAAAGTCATTCGGAGATGATAGTGTAAAGAGTGTGCAATGCTTTATGAGAAGTGTAATAAAACTTTTGAGTTTCATGACACCACAGTTTGTAAGCATCACAACCCATCGAGTAATCTGCTATGTTGTAAGTGTAAGATCCATCACTTACAGTTTTATCAAACATTGAACGGACTTGATTGTAGTCAATGGTGGAAGTCATTTGAAGTTTGATTCCTTTCGACATTGTTAGTATTGCACCGATCGGGGGACTTTGCAATCCCCCTTGTGACACTTATCAGATTGGTTCAGATAATCTCAAACTTAACAACTTCCAGAAAACCTAAAGAGTCCAGAATGTTATTTTGTCGAATCAGATTCGCATCCAATAATACTTGAATTGATCGCATTCTCTGACTCCAATTATTCACAATTCCATCTTGAATAACAATCTCAGCAAGAATCTCTTTCTGTGCTTTTGTGAGAGTCATGTCAGTTGTGTTCCTTTGACTCTTTAAGAATACAGGATTCTGGACTCTGTGCTCATTTATTGTGCCACAAGTATGAGTGGCACAGATTGTTGTTAGTTTCGACGTGAAAGTTCTGCAATCAATAAATCCAAATACTCATTTGCTTCTGGTGTTTTTAATAATGCTGCATCTGCAATCTCAAAAGATAAATCAGAATCAGCAAGTTCTTGAAGTTCTTGTTCAGTGTAGAATCCGTAATCAGTCATTGTCATACTCATTAACAACTTTTTCTAATTTAGTAAGAAGTTCAGGTGTAAAGTTTTCTACAATCGGTTGCGGTTCTTCATCTTCATTGCAATCATAATACAAATCACATTCATATTCATAAGCAAGATCTTCATCGAACAACATCAGATTCTCTAGTTGTTGTTCAATGCTACGAATGAGTTGTGCTTGATTCATCTCAACCTCCACCATAAACATAACTTACAACACCTTCAGGATAATTGATATTCTCAATCACCTTAATTGCTGCTTTATTAAACTCTTCCTGCATTGATTGATTGTGCAAATCATTATCCTTCCATCCAAACTCTTTCATGAAAAGTTGTTCACATCGAGGCAGTGATTCTGCTGCAATGACACACATTCCATCAGTGTAATCATACAGCACTTCGTTGATAATGTAGAGATTCATAATTTCAGTTCAGAGTGAAAGGAATAGTGGACAAAACATTATCATCAGCATCATACTTTTCATAGATCCATTCATCATCTTCTACATTCAGATAAGTATGCAGAACACCATTGGATTTCTCTTTCATAAAGGATCCACACCACTTATCGTAAATGTAACCAGAGTTCAAAAGTGCATCCTCAAAAGTCATAGTTCAATCTCCCAGTTTTCATCAGAATTAAGATTAACCCAAAAGTGATTCTTACCATTGATTGATGTAAGAAACACCCGATCACCTTTGTTTTGTTCAATGATACATTCGGGGTTTGATTGCATCAGATTAGCAAACCGATTCTTTGCTTTTTTTGATTTTGGTGATACAAATGCAGTCATGATTGTGCTCCAAACATTTCAGTGAACAGATCGACGTTCTCTACTTTAGGTGAATCAATCCAAAAGGGACGATCATCAAGAGAACATGCCCAAGCATTAACCTCAAAAGTGTACTCAGTGTAGGTATTATCATCCGCACAATAAGATAACCCAGTGCGAGGAATCAAAGTACCAATTTTGGACGCATTGGTGAAGATGTTCATTGAATTGATTGATCTCAACATTGATAGTATTGCACCGATCGGGGGACTTTACAATCCCCCTTGTGACACTTAGATCACTGGTTCAGGTTGTTGATAACCTGCTGAGCACAATAGTAAGCACTCAACCAGTCATCAAAAGTTCCAACAGTTGAAGTAACACTGTGACGAGGATTGATCTGCTCTGTAACAGAAACTCTGAACACATCAGCAGTTCCGTTATCAACGTACTTTGCCGAGTGAGTGATGCTCACATCGTCGTTATCCTTGAAACGATACACAGAACGAGTATTCATATGATGCGCTTCGATCTCATCACCCCAGTACACTTCTGCCTTGAAACCTGCACGAAACAGGGACATTCCCTGCTCCAGATTATCAGCAACAGTGAAAAGATTGGAAGTCGTCATTGAATTGATTGATCTCAACAATGTAAGAATACATGATTTTGGGTGCTCTGCACATTTTGTGTGCCGATATTTTGATTGGCACATGCTGTAGGATTTTGATGTGATCTGCTGCTGATGCTGGTGCGTCTCAGATCCGTCTCAATGAGAACCCAGTCATAGCAAGGGATCTCAGGTTATCAAAAACTCAAAAATCCATAATTTCATTCTACATGAGCACTACATCATTCAGAACAATGCAATTATGAAAAAATCAGTTTTTGATAACAAACAAAAAAAGAGGAGTGAAATAGTATCACTCCTCTCTGAAATGTATCAGTTGTCCAGTGTTTCCAGATCACCATTCTTCAGTGCTCGATGCAACTCCCGTCCCCAAGATGTTGCTTCTCGTGCTTCAGAATCTTCCAGCAGATCAATCCAACGAACAGCAGCATTATCATCCTCAAAAGCATAATGATACACTTTGTCGGGATTGCTGTTAAAAATCACCAGCAGATCATAGGTTCCTTCCTGTTCACCAGAGATTACAGAAAGTTGAGAGATTGCACTGCTATTCACAGATTGATGAACAAAAGTGCGGGTGAGAGTTGCAGTCATGATAAAGATGAAAAGTGAATGTGAAAAAGTGTTAGAAAAGATCAGGATTGCCAGGCAGGTCGATGATACAATTCTCCAATCTCAGTATTGACAAGAACCTCAGGCAATTTACCCTTGTAAAGTGTTGCTAATCCTGCAAGAGTATGTGCATCATAAGACTCATTATTTAGAATCCATTTACGATGACCAGTTTGCAGATCTGATGCCATTCGGAGAATCATAAAGTTAGTTTCCTCTCGACTTCTTAAAGATACAGGATTTAGGATGCTCTGCACATTTTGTGTGCCACCTATCTGACTGTCACAATTTGTTTATGCTGTCTGCCAGAATTGTGCTTCCTTAATATCCGAATCGTAATACTTTCGGAGAATCGAATTGATAATAGGATAAAATGATTCATTACCACTAGGATACCCACATTCTTGTGCTTCTCGTAGAAACTTAAGAATACAAGTTTGCTCGTCTTGAGTAAGATTAACTCGATTCAGATCGTAACCAGTGTTCATCATCAATAAATGGGAGAAACAGTGAGACGTTGATAATGAGTGCCTTGCAATTCAATTAACATTGCATCGACAACTTTGTCCATTTGTTTGAGAATCGTGCTTTGATGTTTGCACTTTCTCATCTTCACTTTCTTGATGGTAGTAGTACCATCTTTCCAGTCAATCTCAACAGAATAGTTCATCAATTCTGCTCCTGTTCTTGTTGAATTAGCATAAATTGTTCTTCTGTGACTTCATCTACGCACTCCTGAATTACAGTGTAGATGTAATCAATGTTGCCAACATCATCGAAGATTCTTTCTGCCAATTCGGGATGTTTGTCACAAGGATAAGTCGGTTCGTCATTTTCATCACGAATCATACAATCTTCATCAGTGTAAATCCATGCCGCACAAGGTGCATTTTCACCCTTAAACTCTACCATTTGATTGACAAGTTTTTGGAGTTTTCCGAGAGTGTAGTTCATTAGAAGTCGATAACTTGAGAATCAGTCAGTTGTTGCACAATTCGATCCAGATCTTCAATGACACCCTGCATTGCGGACCTAGAGTAACCCGTGGCGAAAGGATAACCTTCACGTTCATTTTGTGGTGCAGTGTAAGTCACATTCACGGCATCTTGCAGTCGTTCTTGAAGACAAATAAGTTGAGTGTCGATGTTCATTTGAGTTGTGTTGTTTTCGACTCTTTAATAATACAGGATTCTGGACTCTGTGCTCTTTTATTGTGCCACTAATACATGTGGCACATATTGTTGTTCAGAATCGTTGACGATCATAAACTGACTCATTCCAACCATTCCGATAGTATTCACGACGTTCATAATCTTCCGCAGTGAAAGCATCATCAAAGTCACCATCTTCCTCATAGTAAGCATCAAACTTACTCCAGGATTGTCCGTTGTAAAATGAAGTTTTAATCATGCGTTTTGAAAGTAAGTACCGTTTGCTTTTTCAAGTGTAATCAACTGTTCATGAATCTCATTGATAACATTGTCATCAAGTTCATCAACAGATTCAACCTCAACCCAATCATCAAGTCGAATTGAATTACTTTGACTGATAGGTGTCATGTAAAGTGTTCCCTCCGAATCAATCGAATAAACACAACCATGTCCGTCAATTTGAAGAATAATCATGATAAATCAGTTGTTTTTGAAGGAACGAACGATGACGTTTTTGATGAAGTTAAACAGAAAGTATGCACCGAACACTTTCACCCAGGCAAGATTCAATCCAAAGATAAAGACAAGAACTGCCCAGATAATCGTAGGAGCAAGAAACAGGAGGATAATTCCTGCAATCGTCTTACCAATAAACTCTCCAAGTTTTTGTGCTTCGGCAAGTTTCTTTTCTTCGGGAGTCATCCTCATCTCATTAAGTTTTTCAATAAACTTTTCAGGAGTGATTTCTTTGTTCATGGTAGAAAAAGACATTTTGTGATTCAGTAGTTAGAAACGGTTTGGAAAATCATTCCAGTGGAATTGTAACGTAAATCTACGTCACAGTGATACTCTTCACTCAAACTGTATGCAAGATCAACTGCACGATCTGCATCAGTGGTAGTGTTCTCCCACGGTGCAGCAGGGCAGATAACATCAATTCGAGTGTCAGGATGAAGTCGCATTTGGTGTGTTCCTTTCGACTCCTTAAAGATACAGGATCTGGTGGGCAGTGCTCATTTTGTGTGACACCTATTTGACTGGCACACCCTCTTTATCACTTAGATACCAAAGATACAACCTTTCTTCTTCTTCCCGTGCTTCAATTTCATGAGGTTGATGCTCATAGTCATAATTTTCCACGGGTTCTTGACAATAACACATTTTTCCATTTTTTAATTTGAGAGAACCCCTTACCCATTGTGCAAGGTGAGTCAGTTCATGCAAAAGAGTTTTTACATATGACTCCTGATCCATATGAGTTTGAAGTTCAATCAAAAAGTGTCGTGGGCGATAACCAGCATCAAGTGTGTCACAATAACCTACAACTTGCTCACGTTTCAATCCACGATGAACAATTTCGATCGTAATCTTGTGACGTGGAAAGAACTCATTCAGAAACCAAGTGGTAACATTCTCGCAGAGTTTCTTAGAATAACCATATCCAGAACAGAAGACGTAAGACATACTCCCCAATGCAAAAACCAGATGAAAGAACTAATAAAGATCAATTTGTGCGTTGTTGTCATTCAGAAAACTTTTTGTAGATCCATGCAATCAAAATAATAACAGCAATCGGTGCAACAATCCACCAATACTCTACAATCAACCAGATACCAAACAAAACAGCACCGAGCATCAACATTCCACCTAGATCTGTATCAGATGATGAACTTTCACCAGATCGAACTTCACGAAGATTGATGATCTGTTCAGCACCATAGATTCTTCGGAGTTGTTGTTCTGCTCCCTGAAATGTATTAGATTGAACTTCTAGGTTCTGATAACCAGATTCAGAACCTAACCAACATTGTGCTCTCCAAGTTGCCATGATAATTAAACCTCACTTAGCATAAAGATAAGCACCACTCCAATCTGCATTCTCCAGCAACCATTCACGTTGCTCAATGATTCGCAGATCGTAACGAACACCTTTCGCAGGAGATTTCCAAGATGCTGACTTGTAAATCTCACCAGTTTTCTTATCAATGAAGCAGTGAACAGATCGTGAACCATGAGCACTCATAATCACTTTGTGATACTTACGTCCACTCTCAAAAGTGAAGTCATAATCACACTGCCCATTCTTCAGATCTTCGATACATGCTTTGTGATAGTTCACAGAATGAGTATCACCAGCATCAGCATGATAGATGGAATTGTTATGCTGTTCGATGCTGTAATTGATGTAATTCTGACGGAGAGCATCACATAACATAAATGTCCATTTTGTGACATTCAGTTGAATGGTATTCTGTGCGTCACGTTGAGCACAGAAGTCGGAAAAATCTTGACGAAGTGCAGTTGTCATTTGATTGCGTTCCTTTGACTCTTTAATAATACACGTCTGAGAGGTGCCTAGGAGGATCTGTAGGCACCTTCTGAACTGTCACATGACTTCTGATTACCACTGCTTGCTAATTACAAAATTAGCATAACTGAACTCCCTACGATCAACCACTTTGAACATACCAAACTGATTATTGATGACATAACCTTCATGCAAAACCCACTTCTCACCAATCAAACAAGAGATGTCATCCATTTCATCAATGAAGGAAAACAGATCTTCCTTGATGGATGCAACAAGTTTCCACAATCGGATCAGGTTGACATCACAATCTGTTTTTTCTGCAATTTCATTTTCATCAATGGTACTCTGGTTGCGAATGCAGTCGTTGATTGCTTTTTTGATTGTTGATGCTTTCTTGTCATTCACAAACTCACAGAGAGTAGACATCTGTCGTGCAAACTTACACACATCCTCCAGATCTTCACGATAAGGATTCAATGAAACTTCAGGTTGCACAAACAAACACCGATCAGTGCTCAACAGTTTTGTTTTCAATGGTGTAGCAGATACGTTCCGCAGATCATCACCATTATCATAGATTGTGTGAGGAGCAATGATAATATCTTCAGAGATTATCTCAGGGAAGACGTAAGTAATCGTGTTGGGACGATAAGTATCAGAACCACCATACCCAATAAAATCACCTTGAAGGATAAGATTTGTGCGAGGTAGACAATCAAAAGCAGCATGAAGAATACGCGCAACTTTACCTTCATGGTTCTTATCAATTTCTTCATGAGAGTGATTGATCTTGATTTTGACTTTATTGAAGACAGATTTGGTGCCTACAAACCACTTTCCGTTTGCAGGATTGGTGCCCCAAACTAATGCTGGAGCACCATCCATTTTGATGCTGATGAAACTCTCTTTCTCAGAGAACCAGTCAAGAACTGAAAGATCACCAGTGAGAATCGAATCTTCAGGATGTTGGAGGTGCTTGTTTTGCATAATCAGAAGTTGAGATAGTTATCAATAGAGGTCTGAATGTCTTCAGAAAGTTGTGTTGGAGGAAGAATTGGATTCACTTCTCCAATGTCACACTTGTAATAGTCACCGAGACCAAACTTAGCAAAAACACCATCACCATCAGCATAATACCGATTGCGAGCAACATCATCTTCTACGATGATTGCTTGATACGTTGTCAAACAAAGAATCAATGCTGCATCAAATGTTTGACTGTTTTTGAAATCTTCCAGAGTTTTCTTATTACCCTGGAAGTTTTTCATCTTGATTGTTTGTGTTTGATGTGGAGTGCGTTTGTAGAATAGATTCTGACGCATCTTCAGTTCGACTTTAAGATCACCATACAAAAAGTCATAACCAATTTGATCGACTCGATTGAGATTAGAAAACTTTGCAAGTGCTTTCTCAATCGTCGTAGATTTTGTAAAGTTATCTGCACGGGATGTAAATCCAGAGTCAGAATAAACTCCACAAACAACACCAAATACTTTGTTCCAATTTACATCTGTTTCCAGATGGTCAATAAGATTTCCAATGGTCATAATTGAACTAACTCCGTTAGTGTCAGGTTTAAGAGCACTTGTGTGCTCATGAATAATGATAGGAGATTTCATTGAATAAGTCAATGGGTTGGGTACAGTTCAGCAACTGGCACAGAACTTAATCGACAGGAAGTTTTGCCATAGATTTACCCTTACGATGATCCTCAATAAACTTCAGTGCAGATTTACGATTACGGCACTTCTTGATTTGTTTTCCCTGATGAATAATCATCAGCTGAGTATCACTTCCCATTAAAGGAATTGCAGCATATTCTGCATTCTTTCCGACAGTAAATCCCATTTCAATAGGTTTTGGTTCCAGGATCTTTGAGTTGTGTTCGTGAATGTTCATCGCCGCACCACACTATCAAGAAGTTCACCTTTCTCAAACACAGTATCAATCACATTCTGAAGTGCTCGTTCAGTCGCAACACCAACCTGAGAATACACAGGAACCACACACAAACCATAGGATTTACCTGGAGCAGTGCGAAGAACACGCCCAACAGTTTGAGTCAGTTCAATCACATCCATGTTGCGAAGAAAGATCACTGTCTCCAGATTATTGACAGAAATACCCTCAGACAGAATAGAACGATGAAGAACTACAAACTTCTTGGATGGATTCTTACCCCATGCGTTGAGAGTGTCAAAGAACACCTCACGATTCACCTTCTTTCCATCAATTACTGCACCAGTTTTGGCAGTAATGTACAGATAAGAGTATCCACGATCATGCAACTGTTGAGCAAAATCAGTGAATGTCATAACATTCATCAGTTGCTTGGTAGTGCGAACACAAACCAAAATCTTCTTGGTTTCAGTGTCATCAATCGTCTCCAGAACATTGGTACAATCAAGATCAGGAGAGATCTGTTTTGTCTTGTAAATGTCATCAAACTTCTTCACTTGAACTTTTGGAGAAGCAATGTAACCTGCATCGACAAGTTCAGGAGCAGCAACACGGCAAATGATGTTACCATAAACCTCAACATCATTCATGCCAGGTTTCGCAACAGTCACAGAAGTTTTGCGAGTTGCAGTGAAGAAGTAACAACGATCTGCTTCTTGACTGAAGAACTCAGTCGCAGGAAAGAAGTTACGTTTGACAGAATTATGTGCTTCATCAAAATAAATTGTATTCACTTCAATGTCTGCCTGACGAATACGATCCAGAGAGTTGTATGTGGTGAAGATAATCACACTCTCACCCGCAGTTCGAGCAGTGTTTGCAAACAGATGAATCTTCTGTGGTTTGGTAGAACTGAAGTGTGAAGTTTCACCAGAGTGAACGTGCATCACATGCACATTACGAGTATCAATAATCTCTAGGAAATCGTTGCAGAGTTGTTCAGCAAGCAGAATACGAGGACAAACAACAACGATTGTACTTGATTGTTGTTCAATCACATTCTTTGCATCAGTAATCATTGTGATGGTTTTACCTGCTCCAGTGGGCATAATAAGTTGCCCTTTCTGATTCTGAAGCATTGCATCACAACCACGTTGCTGATGAGGACGAAGAGTAATCATGTAATGAATCAACGACAGAGTAATCATACCAAAAAACTGGCATCACGGCAAGATTGTGTGCCAGTTCTTAGAGTGTCTCAAAATCCAACTTTTATGTATGCTGGAGGTTGATCCATTTCGTTTTTGTAGAATTGATTGATACTAAATTTCTTTCTATTTACAATAATAAATCCCCTTCCACTTACAGCAGAATACCATGTCATTAAAACTTGTTTTTTAAGAATTTCTCTAACTAATGACTGATTTTTAGAAAAAAAATGTCCAATTTCATAACCAGACAAATGATGCCCACCATCAGGATCATTAGAATTATATATTTTATCTCGAAAATTAGTTAGTTGATATGCATATTTTTGAAAAAATTGTTCAGAAATGTGTTGCATATTAAGTTCATTCAATGTATTTAAAAATCCACTAAAT
>JGI11705J14877_10002411_pt1 | contig 10071 bp, 10 predicted proteins | sample Etolaghawater15m_FD_14877 | JGI IMG/M metagenome (IMG submission 14877) | reverse complement strand
CACGTACACATAATATATATTAAACGCATTTCGTCAAGTCCATTTTTGAACAACCATAGAAATATTGGGGATTGATGAGAGGTTTCAAATTGACATGAAGGTCGTGTTTGCGCATATTGATGGGGTAGGTGTGTAAGGTGAAGTCTGAAAGGTCAAAGGGTTCAACCATATTGTTCGCAAACGATGAAACCGATTTCGTGGGGAGTTACAAATCCTGTGAGTTGTGTCCCAGGGCCTGCCGGGTCGACCGCACTCGAAGCGCTCCCGGAAAAGGCCCCGGATTCTGTGGAGAGTCAGACCAGCTTCGCGTGGCCTATGTGGGTCCGCATTTTGGCGAGGAACCCCCCATCACGGGAACCCGCGGCTCCGGAACGGTTTTTTTTTCAGGCTGCAGTCTGAAATGTAAATTCTGCCAGAATCACCAGATTTCCCGCGGCGGCATGGGAGAAGCAGTTGCGTTTCAGGGGTTAATGGAAAAAATAAGGGAAATGATCCTGAAACATAACGTCCATAATCTGAATTTTGTGACGTCTGATCATTTCATACCCCATGCCGCACGGGTATCGTACCGTATAAAAAAAGAGCGCCCGGAACTTCCCATTTTGTATAATTTTTCAGGATATCAGTCCCTGAAGATGCTCAAGCGTCTGGAAGAGTATGCCGATATTTACCTGCCGGACTTTAAATATTCAGATGCATCTCTGGCCAAACGGTTTTCCACCTGCGCTGACTATCCCGGTAAAGCGCTGGATGCCATCTCGGAAATGGTCCGTCAGAAAGGATTCCTGGATTGCCTGGCTTCCGGAAATGCCGTTGCAACCAGTGGGGTCATGGTGCGGCACATGATTCTGCCGGGTGCCGTGGAAAATTCAATTGACGCATTGACAATACTGTTTATTGAATTCGGCCCTCACTTGCCCATCAGCCTAATGTCCCAATATCAACCTGTTGTCCCTCAAGAAGGTCCTGAAATGAACCGCCCCATCACGAAACAGGAATTTGAGAAAGTCTACGACCACGCAAAACAACTGGGATTTGAATTTATGTTCGTACAATTTCCAGAAGGTTCCAAGGAAGAGCGCCGGAAAGGACCTTCTTTCGTGCCGGATTTTAAAAAGCGGCAGCCTTTCAAGTTGTAAGGTTTTAGGCTTACCGGTTCGAAGGTTTTCAAACCGGAAACCGATAACCGAAAACTGGAACCCGTTTTTTGCTTGACTCAAACTAACGGAGTCTATATAGTTACCAATTCATTTTAATCAGCAAGGAGACAAGGCTATGTATGCGGTCATAAAGACTGGCGGAAAGCAATATCGAGTCGCCGCAGGCGATGAAATTCGGATCGAAAAACTGCCGGGAGAAGTAGGCGATACCATAATGTTTGATCAGGTCCTCCTGACATCTGATGGCGAAGCCGTTGAAGTGGGTCAACCCTTTCTTGAAAATTCAAAAGTGGCTGGACGTATTACCGCTCACGGCAAAAATCGAAAAGTGCTGGTCCGCAAATATAAACGACGTAAAGGATACCGGCGCAAAAATGGGCACCGCCAGCATTTTTCACTTGTCAGAATCGGCGACATTGAGCCAGGCAGTCAGAACTAAGGGGTAAGAATTATGTCACATAAAAAAGCGGGCGGTAGCTCAAGAAACGGAAGAGACAGCAACGGCCAGAGGCGTGGCATCAAGCGCTACTCCGGACAAAAAGTCAACGCCGGCAGCATCATTGTCAGGCAGAGAGGAACTCACATCCATCCCGGAGAAAATGTGGGCCTGGGCAGAGATTACACCATTTTTGCCAAGATTGACGGCGTTGTCGCCTTTGAGCGTTTGGGCAGAGATCGAAAAAAAGTCAGCGTTTACGCCGCATAAATTCCTCAATCGCCATTTGTCCCCCAAAGAGTTAACACATGTTTTTCTTAGATGAAGCCGTGATTACGGCCAGGTCCGGAAATGGGGGAAGTGGCTGTGTCAGTTTCAGAAGAGAGAAATTCATTCCAAAAGGCGGACCTGACGGCGGCGATGGGGGAGATGGCGGAAGCGTTATCGTCAGAAGCACCCGCAAACTTTTCACCCTTGAAGACTACAGATCGAAAAGGAATCTCAGCGCTCGAAACGGCCAACCGGGAAGCGGCAATAATAGATCTGGGGCCAATGGGGCGGATTGCATACTGAAGACGCCTGTCGGCACCATCATAGAAGAGGTTGAATCGGGTCTGATCCTGGGCGATCTGGTCCTTGATGAGCAGGAAATCGTTCTCATTCCCGGCGGTAGAGGGGGAAAAGGGAACCAGCACTTTGCCACATCCACCAACCGAGTGCCCAGATTTGCACAGCCCGGTCTTCCCGGAAAAACCCTAAAACTCAAATTAACCTTGAAGCTACTGGCGGATATGGGGCTGGTGGGCCTGCCCAACGCCGGAAAATCGACCCTTCTCTCCCGACTCACCGAAGCTCACCCCAAAGTGGGCAGTTACCCGTTTACCACACTGGTTCCCAATCTGGGCGTCATGACCTTTGACAATGGGCAGACCCTGATTGTAGCCGATATCCCCGGGCTTGTAGAAGGCGCGAGACTCGGCCGCGGCCTGGGGCACCGCTTTTTAAGGCATATCGAACGGACACAATTTCTGCTGCACCTTCTGGATCCAACCCACTCCTCTAAAAACGACATTCTGAGTGATTTTTTAATGCTCAGAGAAGAAATGTCGGCCTATTCGACCACTCTTGCCCAAAAACCCTACTTTGTGGTAATAAATAAGGTTGATCTTTTTGACCCTGGGCGCCAGGATATTAAGGCGCTGCGAAGAGCCCTTGACCGAATCGGCACAAAATCCATGTGTATTTCAGCGCTCACCGGTGAGGGAATGGACGATTTGATTCGATTCATTTTTGAAAACTGTCTTCAGGGTGCAGGGGACAGTTGTCAGGGGGCAGGATTAAATTAGAAGCTGTTTTCCCTGCACCCTGCCCCCTGACAACTGCACCCTTTCTAAAACACTTTGGACAGATACTAGCGAGATGACCTCCGAAACAAATTTAAGAACTAACCTTTTGACGTCCGTTAAACGGATCGTCATCAAAATCGGCAGTGGTGTTCTCACTGGCGATGACGGCCTGAATATTCCCGTCATGGATGATCTGACGGCTGACATGAGCACCCTCAGAGAATCGGGGATAGAGGTCATCCTGGTCTCTTCCGGCGCCATTGCGGCCGGCATGCGCAAATTGAAAATGACCCGCCGACCCCGCACCATCAGCGAGCAACAGGCAACAGCCGCTGTGGGTCAGGGGAACCTGATCAGGGCCTGGGAAAACGCCTTTGAAGAGCGCGGCCACCGGGTGGGGCAGGTTCTGCTGACCCGCGACGACCTGACCCATCGGCGCCGATATTTAAACGCCCGCAACACCATATTTACCCTTCTTTCCTGGAAAATCATTCCCATTGTTAACGAAAACGACACGGTGGTGGTGGATGAAATAAAATTCGGGGACAACGACAACCTGAGCGCCATGGTAACGAATCTCTCCGAGTCCGATTTCCTAATCAATTTGACCAATATCGATGGGCTTTTTGACAAAGACCCCAGGGACCACGAAGATGCCCGCCTCATCTCCGTCGTTGAAAAAGTGGATCGAAAAATCACCCAGTTTGCAGGCACCATACCCGGTTTCTTGGGAAAAGGCGGCATGGGGAGCAAAATCACCGCTGCAAAGAAGGTCGCCCTGGCCGGTGTGCCCACGATCATCGCCAACGGACTGAAGCCCGGCATCATCAGGCATCTCTTTGAGGGCAAGGCGGAAGGAACCCTGTTCTTGCCGGAACCGGTCTCCCTGTGCAGTCGAAAACACTGGATCGCTTTTACCAAGTCACCCAAAGGAGAAATTATCATTGACCGGGGTGCTGAAATCGCCATTGTGGAAAAAGGGAAGAGTCTTCTGCCTTCAGGGATCAAAGGGGTAAGAGGTCAATTCAGCCTTGGCAATTCCGTATTGTTGATCAATGAGGACGGTGCACCCGTGGCCGTGGGGATGGTCAGTTATCATTCCGGAAACATAAGGAAAATAATGGGTTCAAAAAGCGCTGAAATCGAGTCCATTCTAGGATTTAAACATGATGACGAGGTCATCCATCGAAATAATCTGGTGCTGACGGCACACATGGATGAAGGAGATGAAGCATGTCGCTTGAAGATATGATCAGAACCATGGCCAGGGATGCCAAAAAGGCTTCAAGAGGATTGAGAAGCCTTGAAAGGGGGCAGAAAGATGATGCCCTCTTAAAAATGGCCGAAAAGCTCGTTGCAGCCCGCGAACGCATTATTGCCGAAAACCAGAAAGACCTTTCAGCAGCCGAGGATGCGGGCCTTTCCTCAGCCATGCTCGACCGACTGACCTTAAATGATGAGGTTATCGGCGCCATGGCGGATGGACTCAGGGAAGTGGCAGCCCTCCCCGATCCGGTAGGCGCTGTCCCGGGCATGTGGAAACGCCCCAACGGGTTGCTGGTGGGACGGGTACGAATCCCTTTGGGGGTCATCGGCTTCATCTTTGAATCCCGCCCCAACGTGACCGTGGATGCGGCAGCCCTGTGCCTCAAGGCCGGCAATGCCGTTATCCTTAAAGGGGGCTCGGAGGCGATTCATTCCAACATGATCCTGGGTAAATTGCTTTCGGAAGCCCTTCAAGAGGCGGGAATTCCCGAAAAGGCCGTCCAGGTAATCCCTACCACTGAAAGGGCGGCTGTAACTGCATTGATCAGCCTGGACGAAGAAGTTGACGTCATTATCCCCAGGGGCGGAGAGGGATTGATCCGTTTTGTCACAGAGCACTCGCGGGTTCCGGTACTGAAACACTACAAGGGTGTCTGCCACATTTATGTGGATCAATCGGCCTCGCCCAAAATGGCCCAGGACATCTGTTTCAATGCAAAGGTACAACGGCCCGGCGTCTGCAATGCTCTGGAAACCCTGTTGGTTCATGAGGAGATAGCACCGAATTTCCTTCCCGAAATGGGCAGACAATATGAGAAGGCCGGCGTTGAAATCAGGGGATGCCCCAAAACCCTTGCCCTTGTGCCGGGTGCGGTAACGGCAGTGGAATCGGACTGGCCGGCGGAATTTCTTGACCTGATTCTGGCGGTTAAGGTGGTCGGTAGCATGGATGAAGCCCTGGACCACATCGAAACCTATGGATCGCATCACACGGAAGCCATCATTACCAATGATTATGACCGCTCACAGCGTTTCCTGGCCCAAGTGGATTCGTCCGTGGTACTGGTCAACGCATCTACCCGGTTTAATGACGGGAACCAACTGGGTCTGGGCGCGGAAATCGGCATCAACACATCCAAACTCCATGCCTATGGGCCCATGGGGCTGGAGGAGCTGACCACCACTAAATTCGTGGTTTATGGGCAAGGGCAAATCAGAAAATAAATCTAAGGGGTGTTTTTTTGAAACTGGGCATTTTAGGGGGTACCTTTGATCCTATTCATCTGGGGCATCTGCGTTCAGCGGAAGAGATTGGTCAGAATCTTGCCCTTGAAAAGGTCCATCTGATTCCCTCCGCCCTGCCGCCACACAAAACCATAAACCCCATAACAGAATTTCACCACAGGCTGGCCATGGCACGTTTGGGAACGAATCATTCGAGCCTGCTTGAAACCATGGATCTGGAAGGAAAAAGGCCCGGCTTTTCCTATTCCATCGAAACCCTTAAGGAACTCCATCAAAGTTTTGGGCCGTCAACGGAACTTTTTTTTATTCTGGGGATAGATGCTTTTCTCGAAATTAAGACATGGAGAGATTATAAAAGGCTTTTTGACTACGCTCATTTTGTGGTCCTTTTCCGGGCCGGCTGTCGAAAACATCCATTGGACGACCTTTTTTCCGACCTTGACATCAAAGCTTCAAAAACTGGCACGAACAATCATTTCACAGCCCCGTCCGGAAACGCTATTATTCTAATTACCCCAACCCGTATGGAAATATCCTCGACAAATATTCGAAACATGGTAAAAGAAGGTAAATCTATCCATTTCCTTGTACCTGAAGCGGTTAGGGATTATATTATTGAAAAAGGATTGTATCAGAGTGATGACTCCCATCGAAAAAGCGAAGTTGTGTCTTACAACCATTCTGGAAAGAAAGGCCGTTGATCCCATCCTTCTACATGTGGAAAACCTCACAACCGTAGCGGATTATTTTTTAATCGCCGGCGGAAATTCTACCCGGCAGGTGCAGGCTATTTCCCGACACCTGCAGAAAACATTGAAAGAGAGTGGGTTGAAGGCATACGGGGTTGAGGGAGAACAGGAATCCCAATGGGTGCTATTGGACTACGGTGAAGTGGTCATCCATGTCTTTTATCAACCTGTCAGGGAATTCTACGACCTTGAAGGGCTCTGGGTCGAGGCCCCGGAGGTAAGCCTCGACACCTAAGGGAAAATGATCATGAAAGCCCCATTAAATTACAAGCGAACCCTTTCGGTATTCATCGCCGCCCTGCTCTGCTGGTCTTCACTTTCCCCTGCCTCAAACGCTTACGCCCTTTCCATTGATGATGAGTGGAAAATGGGGCAGGAATTTTTCCTTCAGGTGAGCAGCCAGTATACGCTGGTTTCAGATCCCTTTGCCTGCAAATACATCAATGATCTGGGGCATTATCTGCTGGCACCGCTGGAAACAAGGCCTTTTCCGTTTCACTTTTATATCATCAGCGACAGCACGCTGAATGCATTTGCCGGTCCCGGTGGACACATTTTTTTCTACGCCGGCCTTATTGAGGCCATGGACCAGGTGGATGAACTGGCCGCGGTGATGTGCCATGAAATCGGTCACATTGCGGCACGGCACCTTTCCAAACGAATCGATCAAAGCAAAAATATCGGGATCGGCACCATGGCGGGAATCCTGGCCGGCGTGCTCATTGGCGGGCCATTGGCGGCTGCCCTCATCACAGGTGCCATGGCCGCGGGGATACAGGCCCAAATGCATTTTAGCCGGGAGGATGAACGCCAGGCAGATCAATTAAGTTACAAATACATCAGGCCGTCCACCTTTGATTCGAAAGCAATGATCAGCGCGCTTCAAAAAATCCAAAAAGGCAACTGGATCGGCACCGGGAAAACGCCGGCATATCTTCTGACCCACCCCACCGGACCCGAGCGAATGAGCAATCTTGAATCTCTGTCAGGGGATGATCAATCCTTGAACTTAAGCAAGGAAGCCGTTTATTTCCAAGCCCTTTTTCCGGCATTTAAGACCATTGTTCTGGCCACCTGCAAAGAACCTGAAGATGCGGCCAAACAATTCCAGGATACCCTCAATAAAAAACCGGAGGCGTGGTTGCCGCAACTGGGCCTGGGGATTGTTTTCATACGGGAAAACAAATATCCCGAAGCCATCAGTGCCCTCAATAAAGCACGGGAAAAACAGCCCGAGTTCCCCCCTATCCTCAGAACCCTTGGAGAGGCCTATTTAATGAATGGGCAGCAGAAAAAAGCCATGCATGTCCTTGAAACAGCTCTTGAGCTGGATCACGGTGACAAGGCCGCGCTTTTTTTAATGGGGACCCTTTACGAAGAAGAAGGGAAAATCGAAAAAGCCCTTCGCATATTCAAAAAGCTGTCTTATCTAAAACCCGTCAAAAATGAAGTGTATTACCACTTGGGTGTATGTTACGGAAGAGACAAACAGTTGGCTCTTGCACACTATAACTTTGGTATATTTTTCAAAAATTCCGGCAGATTTCAAAAAGCCATGTTCCATTTTAACAAAGCAAAGGAACTGGCTTCGGGAAATGCCGCCTTTTTGGAAAAAATACGCAAGGAAACTGATGGGGTTGAAAAAATACGGGGTCAGACATAATGAGCCTTTCGGCCTAAAGGTCTCACGCAAAGGCGCAAAGCGATTTTTTTAATATATTTTTACTTTTTCTTGGCTTTTAATTTATGATGCACTCGTAAAAAATTGAAAATACGCTCTTTGAGTCATTCCGGCGAAAGCCGGAATCCAGTGTTACTGGCCCCTTTAAGAAACACTGGACCCCGTTTTTCAACGGGGTGACGACTTTTTGCGAGACTGTCAATTTAGGGGTATTGATATATTTAACGGTTAGGCGTTTGGATAGAAAAAAGAAAAGCGGCTCTCAACATTTAGCGGCTTTGCGCCTTTGCGTGAGGCTTTTTTAACTCAGTTGTCCATGGTCTGAATAAAATAAGGAGGTTTGCCATGTCTTTTGAAAAAGGAACCGCAACTAAAGAATTTGAAAACGCATTAAAGATCGGTCGTCCCCCCAACATCGTCGAACTTTTTCCCAATTCCAGAGCCCTCATCGTCAGCGGAAAGGTCATTGACCGTGCCATGCTCAGAAAGGGCAAGGCCATGACCATTGCTGCTAATGGTCGTAACCACTTTGTCATTCGCGGCGCATTACGGGCAGCTCAGCGGGCCAACGCCGCCATCATTCTGGAAATTGCCAAATCGGAAGGTGGCGCCAGTGCCTACTGCCCTGTCAATTACTGGAATCTGGCAAGGCAGGCCGATGCCGTCATGAACGAACTGGGGATAACCGTACCCGTCGCCATTCACGCGGACCACTATGGCATCAAAAGCCAAAAAGATGTTGACGCGGCCAAGGTCGAAATCCCGACAATGTTTGAAGCGGGTATTACTTCCATTGCCATCGATGCCTCTCACATGCCGGATGCGGATAATCTTCTGGCCAATCTGGCGCTTCATTCCTACCTGCCCCAATGGGCCGGCTATGAAACGGAAATTGGAGAAATCAAGGGAAAGCTGGGGCTCTCAACCGCTGATGAAGCCCTGTTTCTCATTCAAGGGCTTAATGCGAATGATGCATTTCCCGACTGGATCGCCCTCAATAACGGCACCACCCACGGTATCGAACAGAGCGACGAGGGCATCCAGGTGCCTCTTACCGCGGAAATTCATGAAGTCCTTGCCAAATACAATATATCCGGCGCACAGCACGGTACTTCCGGGAACAATTCGGAACGTCTCAGGAATATCGTTCAGAAGACCCGCACCACCAAAGCCAACGTGGCAACCGCCCTCCAAATGATCTCGTGGGGGGTCAAGGTCAATGATTTCGGCAACGCCATGCTGGATGATAGCGGTGATTTTATCAAAATGCCGGATGCGGGCATGACCGAAGACATGTGGCATGAAATGGTTAGTTATGCTCAGGAGCGAGACATTAAGGGCGGAAATTACAAAAAACTCAACCTGCCTTTTGAAAACAAACTATTGGCCCTTCCCCAAAACATTCGGGCGCGGATGGTTCAGGGGGTCGAAGATTTCGTCTATAACCTTCTGACACAGGTATTTAATGCTCAGGATACCGCGCCCTTAGCCTTGGAGTCAATTCTGGAGGCCGGCTCCCACGACCTGGGTCCCAAGTGCTCCCGCATTGAAAACCCGGGGGAGTGGACTGAGGACAAAATTAAAGAACGTGGGGCAGCGCTGGATTCCGATAAGGGACCCGCAGGAGACTTTGATGACTGATCCATCGGCAGATTGTCCTTCACAAGGACATGTCTGGGTGGAAAAAATTGAAACGGATACAAGGGTTTCCGGTTGCTATCGGGTCAAGAATAAAAAATTGTCCACCACACGCAACGGAAACCCTTTCTTGAGCCTTACCCTGGCAGACAAAACAGGGGATTTGCCGGCAAAAGTCTGGAACAAGGCTGAGGCTTTTTCGGATCTTTTCCGTGAGGGAGATATTATCGAAATAGCCGGGCTGACCGGCACTTACCAGGGCCAGGTTCAGGTGACTGTGTCAGAAATCCGCCTTTGCACTGAAACACCCGATCCCGACCTGTTCGTGGAAGCGTCGCCCTTTGACATTCCCGGGATGATCCGATCCCTGAGGACTGTTCTCAATCAGGTAGAGGATATTCACTTGAAAGGGTTGATTGATCGATTCTGGCTGGATCGAAGCTTCATGGATCGTTTCAAGAAAGCACCCGCGGCCAAAAATTTTCACCACGGCTATCTGGGAGGGCTTCTGGAGCACACCCTGTCGGTCTGCCGTCTGGCGGCCCAGGCA
>JGI11705J14877_10002407_pt1 | contig 10077 bp, 7 predicted proteins | sample Etolaghawater15m_FD_14877 | JGI IMG/M metagenome (IMG submission 14877) | reverse complement strand
GCCGAATCCCGCCACAAGTTTTCTATCCCCCGCCGGACGTCCACTCGGCCTACCTGCGCATGGTGCGTAGGCCGGACGGCCCCCCGTGCAGACTTCGCGCGGCCGTTGCGAGAGTCGCACGTGCGGGCTTCGCACAGCGTCGCAAGCGGCTCGCGAATTCCCTCGCTCGCGAATTCGACGCGCTCGCCGTGGAAAGCGCGCTCACTGCTCTCCGCCTCGACCAGAACGTCCGGGCCGAGGCGCTCACACCGGATCAGTTCCTGGAACTGGCTCGCCGCCTTGCCTGAGGCCATCCAACGACTTATGCTGTGTCCCGACTATGGCCCGGCTCAATCCCGCGTCTCAGCAAGTGCAAACGAACCTCCGTAAAGCCGAAGCACGATTGGGGGACAGCAAGAAGTGAGCAAGCCGAGTAAGGGAAGCAAAGCACAGCGTCGCAAACGGGCTCCCGCGCGACGTCCCGCGCAGGAAGGCGACCGTCCTCTCAAGCCGCCCCCGTTGGCGGACGAACCGGCTGACACGCCCCCCGCGGCGCCGCAGCGCGCCATCTGCTACGCCGGCCTGCCCGGCCCGTGGTGGCATCACGCGCTGGCAATCGCCGGCCTCCTGGTGCTGGCCTGTGTCTTCTACCTGCCGGACGTGAACACGGGCTTCTTTCACCTGGATGACCCCGATTACGTCAGCAAGAACGCGATGATCCAGGGACTCACAGCCAGCAACGTCAAACGGATGCTCTTTGAGCCTTACTTTGCCAACTACTCCCCGATGCACCTGCTCTCGTACGCTGTCGACCACGCTGTCGGCGGGCTCGACCCGCGCGTGTTCCATTGGTCGAGCAACATCTGGGGAGGGCTCGTCGCCGGCTGTGTCTATCTGCTGGCCATGTGCCTGTTCGGACGTTTCTCGGCTGCACTTGCCGCCGGACTCCTGTTTGTAGCACATCCTGCCCACGTCGAGGCGATCGCCTGGATCTCCAGTCGCAAGGACTTGGTCGCTGCGGTCTTCGCAACACTGTCAGCCGTCACCTATGTCCAGTACAGGCGATACGCCGGGACGCGTTCAGCCTGGTGTTGGTATGCGGCCAGCATCGTGCTTTTCCTCCTGGGGGTAGCGGGCAAGCAGTCCGTGGTCGTGCTGCCGGGCATCCTGCTCGGCTTCGATCTGTTCTTCGAGGGACGTTGGGACAAAGGCTTGGTGCTGGACAAGATCGCATACGGTGGCGTGGGCCTGGTCTTTGCGCTCCGCGTGATGGGTGCCCAGCCACCAACGGGACGCAGTTTCGACCTGTACCGTGTCGCCTTCACCACACTCCACAATCTGTGGTTGCTGACCGGTTGCAGCGAGTACGTCATCTACCGCCTGCCGCCCGTGGCGCCATCATCGGCCCTCGCAAAGGGACTGGTTATCGCGGCGGCGGGGCTCTTGGGCGTGCTCCCCCTGGCCCTGTGGTTCCATGGTCCCCGCAAAGTGATCGCTATCGCCTACTGGTTGCTGCTGGCCATGGCTCCCGCCCAGGTTCTGGGTTTCATCCACCCTGTTGTGGACCGCTACCTCTACTTCCCGAGCGTCGCGCTCAGCCTGTTCGCAGCCTTTGCGGTCGACAGGGCGGCAGCGCTGGGGACACGCCGCGGCTTGACCGTGGTGTCTGCGATCTGTGCCTGTATCTGCATCGTCTGGGGTGCGAAATCGGCCAGTTATCTGAACGAATGGCGTGACCCACGCTCAGTGTGGTACGGCGCCGTGCGGAAGTCGGAGGATCCCCTGTGCTACCAGTTCCTGGCATCTCATTACATCGACACGGCCGACCGTGTGATTGCGGCCTTGCCAAAACGCGACCCGGAGACACTGGCGACGGCCGACGCGTTCGCTCGCGCTGTATGGCGTGACGACCCACGGCTTGATGCGTTGTTGGCCGAGTGGCAGGACGCCGGCAAAGGCAAGGTCACCGACGAGTTCCGTCGTCATCTCTACGAAGTGGCACGCGAGAATCTGGATGCGGCGCTGGCACGGAAAGGCGATGAGAACAATCCTAATCTCTACTTCAGGCGCGGCATGGTGTTGACCTATCTCGGCGAGCACGACGCCGCGTGGCGAGAGTTCGAGATCGCCCTGGCCGAAGCTCACGAAAAAGTATTTGCGCAAGCAAGGGACCAGCTTATTGTGTTGAGCCACGAGGCACTCGGCATCGTCGCGTGGCGGAAACGTGATTACCAAATCGCACTCGAGCAGATGCTCAAGGCAGACGAGGAACAACGCAAACGCGGCGGCAACTGGGCGCCGCGATTGCCTGACCATATCCAGAGACTCAAGCGATTGACGCGACAGAATTAGCACGTGAGGCGTGATATGTGAGGCGAAGTCGATGGCGGAGGCCGTCGCCGTCCCCCGTCACGTCTCACGCTTTGCGTTTCTTGTCTCGCGTCACAAGAGGACCGCCAATGATAGGCAAATCCAAAGTCACAGTCGTGATGCCGGCCTACAACGCCGAGAAGACCGTCCGTCGCACGGTCGACGAGCTGGATCGGGGCGTTGTCGATGACATCATCCTGGTAGATGACCAGAGCCAGGATCGGACTGTCGAGGTCGCAACGGAACTCGGGTTGTTCGTGCATGCTCACGACCACAACCGCGGGTACGGCGGCAACCAGAAGAGCTGCTACAGCCTTGCGCTCTCCCGCGGCGCGGACATTGTGGTGATGGTTCACCCCGACTACCAGTACGATCCCCGCCTGGTGCCCGCCATGGCACACATGATCCACACCGGCATTTACGACTGTGTACTGGGCTCGCGTATCTTGGGCAAGGGAGCGTTGAAGGGCGGCATGCCGCTGATCAAATACGTGGCCAACCGTTTCCTGACCGCCACGCAGAATCTGCTCGTCAACGAGAAGCTGTCCGAGTACCACACCGGGTACCGCGCGTTCTCCCGCAAAGTGCTCGAGACGCTGCCGCTCGAAGAATGCGACGACGACTTCATCTTCGACAACCAGATGCTGTGTCAGGCCATCTGCTTCGGGTTCCGCATCGGCGAAGTCTCCTGCCCCACCAAGTACTTCCCGGAAGCATCGTCCATCAGTCTGTCCCGATCCAGCGTCTACGGCCTGGGCGTACTCAAGACCAGTGTGCGCGTCTTCCTCCACCGTCTGGGATTGAGGAACAACACCCTCTTCGGCAAGAAAGGCGAGAAGCTGCGACCCGTTGCCGCCAAAGGCGGGTGACGACGGCCCTGTTCGACGACTCCCCGGCTGATCTCCCCGCCGTGGCACGGGCCTTGCCCCGCTCCGCCGGTACTCCCGAGCCGGAGTTACCCATTTCCCACCCGCCGGACATGGCAGAGGCATACGGCAGAAACTACATTATAGACATTTTGCGAATCAAGGCGAGTGGGAATGTCCCACTTTCGCTTGGCTGGACGAACCGAACAAGTTGCCGGGATCGCGCTGATGAAACTCCTCGTCGACGGGTTGATGTTAATGGTTCTCGGAATGGGAACCGTGTTTCTCTTCCTCGGAATCATGGTGGCATGGATTGGGTTCTCCTCCAGGATCCTCGCACGCTTCTCGCACTTGCTGCCCGACCAGGAACCGGCGCCTGCGCGTAAACCCCAAGCGAAGAAGGCGCTCGCAACCGGCCGGGAAGATGACGCCACGCTCGTAGCAGTCGTCTCCGCGGCAATCAGTCGTTATCGGGCTGACAGGGGATAGCCCGCCATTGCGCGGGCACCCCGATGCGCTCGTTTACTGGACAACTCCACGTGACACCGAACACAGTCGTAGATACAGGACCGATGGCATGAAGAAAATTCGTTTCATGGATGTCTCCTTCCGGGATGGTTTCCAATCCGTACTGGGAGCCCGTGTCAAGAAGGAGGATTTCCTTCCCGCATTGTCCGCGGCAGCCGAGGCTGGCATCGATAGGTTCGAAGTAGCCGGCGGAGCCCGGTTCCAGAGCCCGTTCTTCTATTGTCAGGAGAATGCGTTCGACATGATGGACGAGTGCCGGGCGGCGGTCGGGCCGGACGTCAACCTGCAAAGTCTGGCGCGTGGCGCAAACGTGGTCGGCCTGGTCTCTCAGTGCCGCGAGATCATCGATCTGCACGCCAAACTCTTCCACAAACACGGCATCACCACCATCCGCAACTTCGACGCGCTGAATGATGTCCGCAACTTGGACTACTCCGGCCGCTGCATCAAGAGGCACGGCGCCAAACACCAGGTGTGCGTGACGCTGATGGGCCTTCCTCCGGGCGTGGAAGACGACTATGCTCACACAGCGCAGTTCTACGCCGACCGGGTCAAACAGATCGTCGAGGCGGGTATTCCGTTCGACAGCCTGTGCTTCAAGGATGCGTCCGGCACGGCGCCGCCGGCGATCGTGCACGACGCGGTCAAGCTGGCGCGAGACATCCTCGACGGAGCGTTCGACGACCATGTCGACATCCATTTCCACACGCACACCACCGGTGGCAGCGCCGGCAACTGCCTCATGGGCGCCATCGAGGCCGGCGCAGACATCATCGACCTGGCCATGGCTCCCGTCTCCGGCGGCACGAGTCACATGGACATCCTGTCGATGTGGCACATTCTCAAGGGCACGAACTACACGCTCGACATCGATTACACCAAGATCCTGAAGGTGGAGGAGTACTTCAAGGAGTGCATGGAGAAGTACTTCATGGGGCAGGAATCCAAAGAGACCAACCCGCTCATCGTGCTCTCGCCCATGCCGGGGGGCGCGCTCACCGCGAACACGCAGATGATGCGCGACAACAACTGCATGCATCTGTACAACGACGTCATCAATGCCATGTGCGACGTCGTCCGGCGCGGCGGCTTCGGGTCGTCCGTGACTCCGGTGTCCCAGTTCTACTTCCAGCAGGCCTTCTTCAACGTGACGCAGGGCGAGTGGAAGAACCTGTGGCGCGACTACGCGCTGATGGTCCTCGGCTATTTCGGCAAGACTCCGGCCGAGCCCGATCCGGAGATCGTCAAGCTCGCGTCCGAGCAGCTCGGAATGGAGCCCACCACCGAAGACGTGCATGACATCAACGACCGCAACCCCGAACTCGGCATCGCGCCGGCCACCAAGGCGCTCGAAGACGCCGGCTTGCCCGTAAACGAAGAGAACATCTTCATCGCCGCCGCGTGCGCCGACAAAGGCATCGCGTTCCTGAAGGGCGAGGCCCCGCTGATGATCCGTCTGGCCGAAGATGAAGAGCGCAAGGTCGCCGAGAAGTACGCTGCGGAGTTCGCACCTGCTGCCCCGGCTGCGGCAGCCCCGGCCTCCGACGAGCCGGGCGCCTACACGGTGACGGTAAACGGCAAGCAGTACCATGTGGAAGTCGCCCCCGCGGCAGCCGGCGAAGTCGCCGTGCAAAGCGTTCAGGCCGCGCCCGCGGCAGCCCCGGCTCCTGCACCCGCATCGAACGGACAGGTCGTCGAGGCTCCGATGCCCGGGACGGTCCTTCGCATCCACGCCGAACCCGGCACGACAGTCGAGGCCGGCGACGTACTCATCGTTCTCGAGTCCATGAAAATGGAGGTCGAGATCAAGGCAAGCGCTGACGGCACCGTCTCGGAAATCCACGTGGGCGTTGGTGAGACCGTCAAAACCGGCCAGCCCGTCGCGACGATCTGAGGTGTGAGGCGTGAGGGGGGCGTCGTATGTAGTCGCGTCCCGCTGGGCGGGACGACTCGAGAGAACCGTGGTACGCAAAGACGTGAACCAGGACACAGGCATGACGAACCATCGGGTGATTCCCATCTTTCTCCTTGCGATCGTCGCAGTGGTCGCCACTGCCCACGTGGCGAGCGGCGCATACGCCGACGACGTGTTCGAGCTGGGCGAGAGTGCGGAAGCCGCGGACGGCCAACTGGCGCTCCGCTACGTCTGGGACGATCCCGCCATCGTCTACAGCGTGAGTGTTGAGGAAGGCCAGGTCGTGTTCCCGGGACGCGAAATGTGCATCCTGAAGATCAAGCAGAAGGATCATCAGGCGAGAAGCAAGGCCCACCTGCGCGCCGGCCAGACGTGTCGCGTGTTGGAAGTCAATATCGCCGTCGGCGATCACCTCGATCCCGCGCATCCCGAGGCCCTGATTGTGCTGGAGCCCCTGCCTATCGCCCACGACTCATCCGTGCAAGGGGGACAGGCCAGTCTCAAGCTCACTCGGTTGCTGAAGAACCTGTGGGCCAGCACAGGTATTCGCGAGCTCGTCGTCCAGACGGGGAACGACTGGACCCTTGGGATCGGCCGCCTTGTCATGATGGCCGTGGGACTCCTGTTGCTCTATCTGGCGATCTTCCGTCGGTTCGAGCCACTGCTGCTTGTGCCCATCGGCTTCGGTGCGATCATGACCAATATTCCGTTGGCGGCCCTGTCCGGCCCCGACGGCATCCTCGGCATGGTTTACACGGTCGGTATTGAGACAGGCGTCTTCCCGCTGCTCATCTTCATGGGTGTCGGCGCTATGACCGATTTCGGTCCGCTCATCGCCAACCCCATCACCGCCATGCTCGGGGCCGCTGCCCAGTTCGGCATCTTCATGGCGCTGCTGGGCGCGCTTCTCTTGACTAGGTACGTGCCGGGCATCGACTTCACGCTGCGTGACGCCGCCTCGATCGGTATCATCGGCGGCGCCGACGGCCCGACGGCGATCTTCCTGGCGAGCCGCTTGTCACCCAACCTGCTCGGCGCCATCGCCGTAGCGGCGTATTCCTACATGGCTCTGGTGCCGATCATCCAGCCGCCCATCATGCGAGCCCTCACCACGCCCGAAGAACGCAAAGTCAAGATGGTCCAGCTCCGTCACGTGTCACAGTTGGAGAAGGTCTGCTTCCCGCTGAGCCTCACGTTCCTTTGTGCGTTCCTGCTTCCGGATGCCGCGCCACTGATCAGCATGCTCATGTTCGGCAACCTGTTGCGCGAGTGCGGCGTGGTCGAACGCCTGAGCAGCACGGCGCAGAACGCGCTCATCAACACGGTGACTATCTTTCTCGGTCTGACCGTCGGCTCGAAGCTGTCGGCGGACAAGTTTCTGAACATACAGACGCTCGGCGTTCTCGTGCTCGGGCTGATCGCCTTCGCATTCGGCACAACGGCCGGCCTCCTTCTCGGCAAGCTCATGTATCGCATGACCGGGGGAAAGGTCAATCCGCTGATCGGGGCGGCTGGCGTGTCGGCCGTGCCGATGGCAGCCCGCGTGGTGAACAAGGTGGGGCTGGAGGACGATCACCACAACTTCCTGCTGATGCACGCCATGGGCCCGAATGTGGCCGGCGTGATCGGCTCGGCCGTCGCCGCGGGTGTGCTGCTCAACGCCCTGAAGTTCCTGGGCTGAGCAACCTGCGCCCCTGCGTCCGCTGAATAGCCCGTCCGGGGCCACCGTCCGTGTATGGTGTACCATGCACACAAGCCCTGCCACAACGGCGTGCGAGAGCCGTTTCCCTTCGGGGGCAAGCGTTCCGTACGGGCCCGGCGCGAGACCGGGACGCGCGGAGCGCCACGTCGCCCGAGAGCAGTCAACAGGAGAAAACCATGACCTATCACACGAACCCCGCACTCCACCGACGCCTCCGTATCGCTCTCTCGGTCGCCACCGTGATGGCGCTGGCCGTACCTTCCGGCCAGGCGGCGAAGAGCCCCGAACTCACACTCAAGTTCGCGATGCTCGCACCTGATCGCAGTGTCTGGTCTCGTGCATTCGACGCTGCCGACGAGGATGTACGCAAGGCCACGGAGAACCGCGTCGGGCTCAAGGTCTACCCCGGAGGCGTGCAAGGCGACGAACCGACGGTGATCCGCAAGATGCGCATCGGCCAGTTGCACGGAGCGGCGTTCATGGGCCGCGGCATCAACCTGGTCTGCCCCGACACCACGGTGCTGGCCCTCCCCTTGCTCTTCGAGTCCGAGAAAGAAGTCGAGTATGTTCTGGACAAGATGACGCCGTTCTTCCAGGAACAGGCACGCAAGAACGGGTACGAGATTCTCGGCTGGACCATGCAGGGCTTCGCCTACCTGTTCAGCAGGAACGAGGTCCGCGACGTGGACGGCCTGCGAAGCTCCAAACCGTGGTTGATGCAGGACGACATCTTCAGCAAGGCCTTCTTCGACGTCGCCGACATCCGCGCGATCCCGGCGCAAGTGGGGGATGTGATGATGGCCCTCCAGTCCGGCCTTGTCGAGACCGTGTTCTCGCCCCCGCTCGGCATGATCGCCCTGCAGTGGCACACGCGCGTCACACAACACCTCGACTTGGGGCTCTTCTATTCGTTCGGCGCCGTCGTTGTCTCCCAGCGCCAGTGGCGTAAAATCTCGGACGACGACCAGAAGGAGATCAAGGAGGCCATCCGCCGTCATGCCGGCTCGATGAACGACAAGATTGCACAACAGAACGCCGAAGCGATGACGGTCTTGGGCAAGACCGTGAAGACGGTCAAGCCTACCGACTCCGGCATGGCCGAATTCCGCAGGATCAACGCCAAGGTCGCTGAAAGGCTGCGGGGGGACGTGTTCAGCGAGGAAGCCTACAAGCTCGCCACCAAGTACCTCAGCGAGTACCGGCAGCAAAAGCCTTGACCGCGTCCGACAACGGCACGCGCGGCCACACCGAATCCGTCAGGTGGTGGATGAGCTTGAGCGTGACGAAACCGTCGAACCATCGATGAAACGCGGCAATGCGCTGCTCGGGCGCTTTGAACTGACTGCGGAACCCGCACCAGACCCGCTTGAACTCACGCGAGACCAGGAACTCACGTGCCACGTGGGGATTGATCCGGTCAAGGATGGCATCCGCCGCATTGCCGGCACCATTTACGACGGAGGCGAGCACGCTCTCCACCGCATCGAATACGCGTGGGTCGTAGGTGTCGTAGGCGCCTTCCCCTTTCGCGACGCCTTCCCGCACTCGGGGACCGGTTCCGAAGGGGACACGATGCGACGGACGCGCGGAGGGATGCACGGTGGTGGCATCGATCGTGCACACCCCGCCTGTCTTTGCCAGCTCCTGCAGGAAGTAGAAATCCTCGCCTGCCAGGCGTTTCGCCGGGATTCCGCCGGTTGCGACGTAACCAGCCGCCGTGCACACCATCGTCGAACCGACGGTGTGGAACGCGTATGGTGATCCGGCGCGCTGCAGACCCGCCACGTAGTACCACAGGAACTGTTCGTACAAGTCGATGGCAAGCTGCTCGGAGGGGCTCCCGGCCGGCTGGTGCCGGAACATGACCGCGCCGCCAGGCGTTCCCGCCGTCGCCATCGTGTCGGCGACCACTCGGAGATAATCCGGCTCGACCAACGTGTCAGCGTCCAAATGCAGGAAGAGAAAATCGGATGTCCCCGCTCCATCCATCAGCTCCAGGCCGGTGTCGCACCCGATCTTCCGGGCAAGCCCCACTCCCGCCTTACCCGGTAACTCATTGCCCGGACTTGCCGCATCGACCCACGCCAGCTGGAACGGCATCGAATCTGTGGATTCCACAAGCCACTTGAGCGTCCGGAGATTGTCTTCTACATCAGCGACCGGTGTGGTATCGCGTCCGTCGCCTGACCTGCGGTTGTTGACCACGACCACAACCAGCGTTCCCGCGAGTTGTTCTGCGGGGTTCGCAGCCAGCGACTGGAGCGTTAACGGCAAATGGGTCGACTCCGCAAGCGCCGGTATAACGACCACGCGCCGCAAGCCGTCAACGTTGCGGACCCCGCAACCCAGCAACGGCCGCGTCTCGGCCCGTCGAGTCAGGNATTTGTGGCGCGTTCGGTCTGCCATTCGGGTGCCGGACGGAGGCTCAACGAGTTCCTGCGATCTGATCAGGCGGGTACTCTATCCTGATCCCCTCCTCCTTCAACAAGATCCCTGGTAGCACGCAGGGGTGTTCCTGTATGAAAACGGCTCTGAATGAAGATGGCCTGTGAGAGAACCGTGGCCGGATGAACCGGATCCGGGAACAGGTCAGCCGGAAACGGTTGGGTGCCGGACGGGCAATTGGAGGAGCCGGTTCTCCGCAACCGGCCGGTTCGCGATCCGTATCACACAAGGCCGCATACGGAGATGCGGTGCCTCCAGGGGGCCGTTGCCGA
>JGI11705J14877_10002406_pt1 | contig 10085 bp, 6 predicted proteins | sample Etolaghawater15m_FD_14877 | JGI IMG/M metagenome (IMG submission 14877) | reverse complement strand
AGTTTCGACAGACAGTTGGCAAACGTTCAACGGATGCCGGGGGGAAAATAGAAAATGAAGGAGGATAAATGGGCCATGGTCAAAATACCGACAAAAGTGCTTCTGGTGGATGATGAAAAAGACTTTGTGGAAATGCTTTCTTTGCGGTTGCAGGAAGCAGGAGAAAAGGTCCACACCGCATACAGCGGGAAAGAATGCCTGGATACTTTAAACGAAACCGAAATCGATGTGGTTATTCTGGACATCAAGATGCCGGGTATGGATGGCATGGAAACATTAGGAGAAATCCGAAAACGGCTTCCGTTGGTGGAAGTGATCATGCTCACGGGGCATGGCAGTACGGAGACTGCCGTAGAGGGCATGAAATTGGGCGCCTTTGATTATCTGATGAAACCGGCTGATTTCAAGGAGCTGACCGCCAAATTACAGGGCGCCCGAAAAAGAAAAGACGATCAAGAAGAGCGCATCAGGCAGGCTGAGGCCAAACTGCTCATGAGAAAAAGCGGCGGCGCTTTCTGATTCCAAATAATAGCGGCCCCACAAAACAGGGGTTTGCATTGCGTCAATGAAGCAGAATAGGCAGAAAACAGACAACTACTATCACATTCTGAGCCGGAACATGCTGCTGACCATTATCATTGTTTCGGTCATGCCCATGATTCTGGTCAGCGGTATCACGCTGTACCAGTTCGAAATTTCCTACCAGGAAAAGGTGCATGCCCATCTCAAAGAACTGGTTCTCAAGCATAAACAGAACATCGACACTTTCCTGCGGGAAAAACTGGATAATATCCGCTTCCTTGGGACCTCCTTTTCATTTGAGGAACTGAACAACGAGGATTCATTAAGGGAGCGCCTGGAAACCCTGCAGCAGATTTACGGACGCGTTTTCGTCGATCTGGGCGTTGTGAATTCCAAAGGAATTCAGGTGGCCTATGCCGGACCGTTCAAATTGGAAAAAGCCGTCTATTCGGACGCAAACTGGTTTTTGGAGGCCATGCAAAGCGATTATTTCAAGAGTGACGTCTTCCTGGGGCTGCGCGGCCTTCCCCATTTCATCATCGCCGTCCGGGAAAACTGGAAAAACGAGAAATGGATTTTGCGCGCCACAATCGATTTTCTGGCGTTTAATAATCTGGTGGAAAACCTCCGTATCGGACAGACCGGTTTTGCCTTTATTCTCAATCAGAGGGCGGAGTTTCAGACCAAACCGAGACTCGAACTGGTTCCGGACAGGGAACCCTACCTGGGATTTCTGCGCGACAGCGGAGAATTCAAGGATGGTGTTCAGATTTTGGAACAGGACGATTCCATGGGGAACAAGGTGGTCTATGTGGCGGCTGTTTTGAAACATGGCGACTGGCTCCTGGTTTATCAGCAAAAAGCATCCGATGCCTTCTCAGAGCTCAATTCCACCGTCAAAATCACCCTGGCACTGATTCTTCTGGGTACAATCCTTATCGTGACCACCGCGTTTGTCATATCGAAAAAAATGGTGGCCCGCGTGGCAAAAGCAGACAAAGAAAAAGAATTGATGAATGATCAGATCGTCGAAACGGGAAAACTCGCATCCTTAGGCGAATTGGCGGCGGGCATCGCCCACGAAATCAATAACCCGGTTGCCATCATGGTGGAAGAAGCGGGTTGGATAGAGGATCTTCTGGAGGAAGAGGAGTTTAAAGAAGGGGAAAATCTGAACGAATTTGAGCGCGCCCTAAAACAGATCAGGACCCAGGGGCAGCGTTGCAAAGAGATCACCCACAAACTGCTGAGTTTCGCAAGGAAAACAGACTCGCGGATTCAGGTTGTTTCCATTAACGACCTCATAGAAGAAATGGTCATGCTTTCCGAGCAGCGGGCCAAATACAGTAACGTAACGATCCAGGTGGATCTGCAGAAGGATCTCCCCACCGTGAAGGTTTCAGAGAGCGAATTGCAGCAGGTGATGCTCAACCTGATCAATAATGCCCTTGACGCAATGGAAAATACCGGTGGAAGCCTCTCCATATCCACCAGGACGGAGGGAAACAACATCATTCTTGGGAACCATGTGCTCATTGAGGTGTCCGACAACGGACCAGGTATCCCCACGGCGAACCTTGCAAAGATTTTTGATCCGTTTTTTACCACAAAACCAGTGGGAAAAGGCACGGGTCTGGGATTGTCCATCTGCTATGGTATTCTTAAAAAGATGGGGGGTGATATTCTGATCAGAAGCATCGTTGGGGAAGGAACCAACTTTACGGTTAAGGTTCCCCTTCCGAAATCAAAAAATAGGAACGAGTGAACAATAGATGGTATTAGGGCGCTCTTATGCCATCTACTTTTTGGAAGAGAAATCGCTGACAGACGTCTCAATTTTGAGGCCGAATTTTTCGATCTTGGTGTGAAGGGTCGGTCTGGAAAGTCCCAGAAGTTTTGCAGCGCGGGACCGATTGCCCCCTGTCAGGTTGAGCGCTTCCCGTACCAGGATGGCTGCAAACCTGTCCATGCAGGTCTCAAACAGGTTTTCACTATCCTTTGCGGTGAGGGCTGCCTGAATCCATTTAATGACTGCCTGTTCTGTTGTTTCACAAGCTGCACTCGCACCCGGTTCCTTATGGGTGATCGCCTGGGCAATATCATCAGGCCCAACAGGCGCGCCCCGGTTAAATATCAATGCCTTCTGCAGCGTGTTTCCGATTTCCCGTACATTCCCCGGCCAGGAATAGTCATTGAGAGCGCCGAGCGCCTCCTTTGAAATTCCGGGATTGTCCATACCGAAATCCGCGGCAGACCTGGCCAGAAAGTATTTTGAAAGGAGTAGGATATCTTCTTTCCGCTCTCGAAGGGGCGGAAGCGAAATGGTAACGACCTTGAGGCGATAGTAAAGGTCCTCACGAAAACGGCCTTCGGAAAGAGCCCTTTCCAGATTCCGATTGGTGGCGGCGATGATCCGTACATCCACCGGAATCGTCTCTCTTCCCCCCAGGCGCTCGATGCTTTTTTCCTGAAGGAGCCTCAATATTTTGGCTTGGATACTGGAGGGCATGTCACCGATTTCATCTAGAAATACCGTACCCCTGTTGGCCTGCTCGATCTTTCCCACACGCCGGTGGTTTGCGCCGGTAAACGCCCCTTTTTCGTATCCAAAAAGCTCACTTTCCAGAAGGTTTTCAGGAATCGCGACGCAGTTGATCACCAGAAATGGTTTGTCTGCCCGCAGGCTGTGCTGATATACGGCCCTCGCCACCAATTCCTTTCCGGTGCCCGACTCTCCCCGTATGAGCACCGTTGCATCGGTGGGGGAAACCCTGCCGATGGCCTTGTAAACCTCCTGCATGGGCTTGCTGCGGCCAATGATGGCCTCCCGCGAGGCATTGTCGGGTACCGCATCCATGTCAATTGGCGAATGCATAAATCGGGCGGCTTCCAGGGCCTGCTTTATGACCCCCAGCATTTCGGGAATATCAAAGGGCTTGAGGATGTAATCAAATGCCCCCATCTTTGTGGCTTCTATGGCGGTTTCGGTGGTCCCGAAAGCCGTCATGATGATAACAGGAAGTTTTGGATCCGCGGCACTGATGCGTTTAAAGGTTTCAAGGCCGTTCATGCCGGGCAACCGCATATCCAGAATCACCAGATCGGGCGGTTTCGATTTAATCAGGTTGAGCCCCACTTCACCGGATGGAGCAGCTTCCACGGAATAACCCTCTTCTCTTAAAAGCCGCTGGAAGCTGATCCGCAGTTGGTCATCATCGTCTATGATCAGAATGGTGCTCAAAATTAAGCTTCCTCCATTGGCAGCGTGATCACAAAGGTTGCCCCCTTCCCCAATTCAGAGATTACCTCCAGGCAGCCCCCGTGGCTTTCCACGATCCTTCCGGCAATGCTCAAGCCCAGCCCTGTCCCTTCTTCCTTGCTGGTAAAGAAGGGTTGAAAGACCTTTTCCTGGATCGGTTTTTGAATCCCCGGCCCGGTGTCGGTGACCCGAATGACCACAACTTCCCCGAAAGGTTCTCGAAACCCTTTTTCCTCATGAATATCAATAAAACCAGCCCCTTCCATTGCCTCACAGGCATTTTCCAGAAGGTTCACCAGCACTTCTTTGAGCTGTTCTGGATCCAGCTGTAGGCGGGGAAGAAGCGACTGGCGACTGACGGATACAGCCACGTTGTACGACTCTAGACGGTACTGCAGCAGTTGAAGAACCAGATCCACGATCTCTGACGGGCTGATTTTCTGTTTTTTGAGCCGGGGTGGCCGAGAAAACTCAAGGAAGTTCTGAACAATGGTATCGATATGCCGAATTTCGTCGGAAATTACCTCAAAATCGTCCTTCTGGGTGGGCGAGAGATCAAGTGTTCTGTCCAGGGAAAAAAGACGCATTTTTACTGAAGTCAGGGGGTTGCGAACACTGTGCGCCATTCCGGCCGCCAGTTTTCCAACCGATGCCATCTTTTCCGCCTGCAAAAGGTTTTCCTGGCTTCTCTCTAACGCAGCCTGGGTATGATCCGCGTCTTTGATAAGCCCTCGCACACTTCTGCTCAGAACATTGACCTCATTTCCCCCGCCCTTAGGCCTCTCATGCCTGTCCGTCTCCAGGGAAAGTCTTCGAATGGGAATCAGAATTTGCTTTGTGAGAACAAAGGCCAGCAGAACTCCCAGTGTCAGGACGGCCAATATGGCCGTAACCGCAATGATCCTGAGGTTTCGGGCCTGCAGGAGGCTTTCACGCTTGGCTTGTTCTATGGCCTCTTTGTGAATTTTTTTATAGGCCTCGCAGAGGTCGAGTATACCAAAAAAGCGATTGCGTGTCTCTTTGTGGAGGCTGGCACCTGTATCATGGTTACCCTCTTTATAATGCAGAATCACCTGGTCTTTAATAAGGATATAGCGGCCATACTCCGCTTCGATATGGGAAACCGCTTCTTTTTGAAGCTTTGTTCTGGCAAGGGTCTTTGTTTTTTCAAGTCGCTCCTTGAAAATCTGTCGGTGCTCGCCCAGCTGCCTCAGCCAATCCGGATCACCATCCAAAAAATAATAAGAGACGAACCCTTTCTGATTCACCAGGGCTATCTCCAGCCCTTCCGCGGCATACAAAGTCTCCATATTCTCGGAAATAATATCGTTTAAAAGACCCTCCATGCGATAGGTGTACCATACCATTATCAGGCCGCCCATAATGGTAACAAACACCACAGCTGTCAGGAGCATGTATATGCGCGTACGCAAATTCAACATATCTATTTACTGTTTGAAAGGATTATGATTATTTCCCTTTTTTGGATTCTCCAATGGCACCATGGCGAGCTTCTATAACCCGTCAAAGAGAGCCTGTTTCAAATTGATTGTCAAGGACTTTTTCACCATGCTTGAAATCCTGCGACGGCTACAAGGCAGACTTTTTTCGAGATTGATTCAGCAGTTTAGATACCACTTTTTTGAGGCGCTCAATACTGTTTCCACGCTTTTCTACAAAGATGGTGTTCATGTTGCCACTGGGACAATTGGAATGATCGGATTGGAAAGAGTGAAGAACTATTGGAAGCCTGGGGATACGGTCATTGAGCCTCCCGATGATCTCTGCATCTCCGGCATCGGGCAGGTCCAGATCAAAGATCAGAAGGTCAAGGGGCTCCTGGCTGTAAACCCGTTGCAATACTTCACGGCTGTCTTTTGCCGTAGCGACCCTGTAGCCTTCGGCCATCATTTCTCTTTTCAAGAGCTCCCTCACATGAGGATTTCGGTCCGCTACCAATATGGTGAACTCAGCTTCCAATGGATTTGACCCTTTTCAATTTCAGACTTTGACACAGATTGAATGAAATTTATGATTACCAAAAAGCAGAATCTTTTCCTTTTGCGTAAAGTCTAAGCACGAAACGTGCCACCTGTATGCAGGTTGAAACAGCAAGATATGCACGCTGGCGGCCAAAACCCTATAGCTGTAAGCGAAAGCGAAATTGGCCCCTAAGAAATGGAATGGTTCACTCGTGGGTTGGCTCTTGATCAGGATTTTCTGGAGTCGCTGCAATTTTTAGCAGTATGTAGGAATCCAATTTTGAATCTTGGCTTGGCGATATTCGGCATATTAAACTTGACGGTCTCGTAAAAAGTCGTCACCCCGTTGGAAAACGGGGTCCAGTGCTTTCCTAAGTGCCTGATACCACTGGATTCCGGCTTTCGCCGGAATGACGGAAAAAGAGCATTTTCGACTTTTTACGAATGCATCAAACTTTACAATGTGTAAAATTGCCTGACACGGTTGGCAAGTGCTCCTTAGTCCATCAAGACTCTCTCGGCCATTGTCTCTTTCTCACTCTCTACCGAAGCCGGCATATTTCGCCTGACGACTTCACAGCTAACCGATTATTTGACATCATCTGAACTTTCGGAGCCTTTGACAGCCCCCAAAGCCTCCGCGTGTTTCTGTGAAGAAACTGCACCCGCCCTCGCCTTGGCTGCTTTTCGTTCCCTCGCGTGCGCCTCAACAGCCGCATTCCGGGCCGCTTCTACAGCATCCTCAATCTTGGCCATTTCTTCCCGATCAATGCCTGGCCTGGCTGCCTCCATGGCTTGCTGCAGATCCGCTTCCGCCTCCTCCGCCTTCTTTCGAAACTCGGATGCTTCTTTTTCCGCCTGACCGGCTTTCTTTTCCGCATCGGTTAATACGTCCAAGGCAGCGGCCACCTCACCGTGAACGCCTTCCTCCGGCTCTGCATCAAGATCGACATCCTCGGCTGCCAGCACAAGGGCGATCCTCATCCCCAACCCCGCGAGGGCATCGATGTTCGTTTCGTAGGCCCCTTGAATTTCCCTGTTCCTGAACCGAAAAGGCAAAAAGACAATGGCGGCATCCTTGGAGTTCTGAGCTACGGACTGCTCGTCCGGATCTGTAACCACCTGGGGATCCGCGCTGATACGGATTTCTTCCAGCATTCGGTAAAGGTCTTTCTTCAGGGTCTCAATGTTTTTTCCCGATTTTGAATCGGGGGCCATGAGACGAATGCGGGTCTCCTCCCAATGGGGGTTCCGTTTCATAAGGTGTGCCAGAAGAAGCATCAAGTGCCCGCTGGGGTCATCACGCCACCATACGTCAATGCGGCGATCGGGTGGGGAAATGTTTTCAAGCTGTGCCCATGCCTCAGATGGCGCGACCAGCAGCACAATATTGCATCCCAGTCGAAAGGTTGCTCTGATATTGTTGGTGTAAGCGGTCCTTCGAATCCCCATAATCCCCTCACGAAGCGTACCGGACCAATTGAAAAGTGCCATGTTGGCTTTTAGCGGTCCCACCCCGTAGGATTGGATCAGCGTTGAAAGGCCTTGCTGAGCGTCCTGGGCCGTTATCACCAAAGGGAAAGCTTCGGGCAAGTTGGCGGAAATGTCTTTTTTAAGTTCGGTTGTTGCCTCTTCACGCAGACTTCCGGTTCTCATCAAATCCCCTTCCAACATGCGCACTGCCGTGATCAAACCGCTTCCCCCATGAATCCATGATGCAAAATGGAGAAGGGGTTTGCGCCGCTCCGGATTGTTTGAAAAGACCAGTATCTGAGGGCGCCAGTCCCGGGGATGCTCCGTTTCCCCGGATGCTGCCAGAAGGTGCTCGCGAACCTGCTGAAGGTCGTAGGATCGCCGGCCGTCAGCCCATCGGGCAGGTCCCGCAGTCCTTTTGAGATATTGAAATATGGCGAACAAGACTGTCACGGCCACAATTCCCGCCGTGAAGTCGATGGCCAGCATAACGCCCAGGCAGGCCAGGGCCCCCACAAGGCTGAGACGATGATGAAACCATCGAAAACGGGGGCGGAAAGAAGGACTGGCAGACCGGGCTTCGAAAAACGTTGCGTAGTTTAACAGACCGTAACTGATCAGAAAAAACATGCTCACCACTGGCGCAATGACGTTCAGGTTCCCGAGCGCTACGGTTGCCAATGCAATGCCGGCACTTAAAAGAACGCCTCGACGGGGGTTGTTTGTGGGGCCCGCCCCTTTTGAAAAGAACAGAAGAAAGGGAAAGATGTGGTCCCCGGCCAAGGATTGAAGGATGCGCGGGGCCCCCAGAAATGATGCCATGGCCGACGAGAGGGTGGCCGCGATCACGCCGGCATCAATGAGAAAGGAAAAACGGGCAACCTTGCCCATCGCCCCGTAATCTGCCGCCAGGATGTTCTGGGGCAAAACACCCGCAAATACCACGGCAACTCCGAAATAAACCACGATTGAAATCCCAACCGCCATAAAAGTGCCCAGCGGCAGGCTCTTTCCGGAATCTTTGAGGTCCCCGGACATGCTCACCCCTTGGGTAAACCCTGTCACCGCGGGAAAAAAGATGGCAAACAGGACCCAAAACGGAATGCCTGAAGAGGTGTTTGTCCAGTTCTGTGATAAAACAGCGCCATCCCACAGGGGAAGTCCCCCCCAGAAAAAGGAGACCAATGCCAGGCCGATCAAAATCATGACCCCGTATTGAAACCGGGTGGCCCAGTCTGCGCCCAGCCAGGCCAATATGAAGAGAAGACAGACGGCCGCCTCGGCAATCATTTGCGTGGACAACCATGGTAAAGCAGGCAGTATTTCGGTCATGGCTTCCCCGAAACCCATACAGTAAAAAGCGATGGAAACGGATTGTGCCAGGAACAAGACAATGCCGATGGCCCCTCCGAATTCAACCCCCAGGGTTCGCGAGATCAGGTAATAGTCCCCCCCCCCTTTCACCTTGAGATTGGTGGAAATGGCCGCCAGGGAGATACTGGTCAACACGGAAATGGTGTTGGCCAAAGCGATCATGATCAATGCACGACCCAGTCCGGCGTTTCCCACCACATAGCCCAGCCGGAGAAAGAGGATAATTCCCAGGATGGTCAGAACACTGGGGGTAAACACACCGGCGAATGTGCCCAGTTTGCCGGCTTGGGATTTGGATATCAGGCCCGGAGAAATATTTTTTTTCACAAAGACCTCTTGTTCTGCTAAACTTTGGCTAAGGGAGTTGAAACTTTTTGATACCGGGAATGCTAGCAACCTGTGGTTTGCCTTGCAAGCGGTTTGTTTTTTCTTGAAAGGGAAAAGGGAACAAAATCATTTGAACAATTTTTTCCACAACTCCCAGAACTGCGGGAAGGATTTGTTGACGCAGGCGGGATTTTGAATGTGGATTCCGGGGACTCTCAAGCCCACCACCGCCAGGCTCATGGCCAGGCGATGGTCGTCATGGGTATCGACGGCGGTCCCATGAAGCGGCTTATCCCCATGGATCACCAGGGAATCTTCAAGTTCCTCCACCCGTGCTCCCAGTTTGCGCCATTCCTGCGCCACGGCACTGAGCCGGTCGCTTTCCTTGAAACGAAGATGCCCCACATTCCGAATGGTGGTCGTTCCCTGTGCGAAAAGGGCCACTGCCGCAAGGGTGGGCACCATGTCGGGCATGGCCCCCATGTCCACATCTACCCCTTTGAGCGTTCCTCCCGAAACGGTCACATGATCCAGCCCCCTGCTCACTACGCAACCCATGTTTTCAAAGACTTCCAGCAACCGGATGTCCCCCTGCCTTCCCTCAGGATGGATATTCCGGGTGGCCACTTCACCACCCGTGACGGCCGCACCGGCCCAGAAATAGGAGGCGGATGAGGCATCGCCTTGAACCGTGTAGTCCATCGATTGGTATTGTTGTCCCGCTGCTACATGAAACCGCTGATATCCGTCGCGCTCAACCGAAACGCCAAAAGATTTCATAACATCAAGGGTCACATCCACGTATGGTCTTGAGACGAGATCTCCTTTTACCGTAATTTCCACACCCTTTTCGGCATATGGACCTGAGAGAAGGAGCGCCGACAGAAACTGGCTGCTGGCATCACCGGGCAGGTCCACTGCCCCGCCCAATATCCCGTCTGACGCAATTCGAACGGGTGGGTATCCGTTATGCCCCATACAGGCAATCTTCACGCCCAATTGCTTGAGGGCCTCCACCAAAGGCCCAACGGGCCGCTCCCGCATGCGGGGCGTGCCGGTTAACATAAAACGGCCTTTTACCAGCGACAAGACCGGCAGGAGAAGTCTGAAAGAAGTCCCCGAATTACCCAGATAAAGTGCTTTTTCCC
>JGI11705J14877_10002405_pt1 | contig 10089 bp, 8 predicted proteins | sample Etolaghawater15m_FD_14877 | JGI IMG/M metagenome (IMG submission 14877) | reverse complement strand
GCTGGAATTCACGAACAGGCCAAAGACCATTTAGCAGAGCGTGATTGATTTTAATTTCTGTCGGGATGCCGTTTTCTGTACTTAAAATTTCAACATCACTGTTTAGGCCTTTTGTGTCAGAGATTTTTATTAGTATAGAATCATTTTCAACATCATAAAATAACTGCATTTCAGAGGTTTTTCCTTGATCTAGAGGTTATGCCATTAAGCTTGGCTAATGACTTGCAAGCATTAATTCTTTCCATGCTGTTTTGTGCTTTTTGGTAAGCTTCAAGGAGCATTGAGTTTAGAATTTTACGCTGTAGAGTTTTGTTGTTCATGTTTATATAAGGTGTTGTTTCTGTTGGTTTAATTATACATTTTTTTGTGCTTTCTGTCTTTAGGTTATTCCGTTTTGTTAAATAAAGTTTTGTATATAAAATAGCCAACAAACATTTCTCCAAATGCAACAATCCCCCAAATAAAACCAGCAATAAATGCCCAAAGTATGGCTATAACTACAAAGCTTATAAAAATTTGATTTTCATTATTTGAGCTAAATGAACTTACTATAAAACCCACAGAGGTAAACAAAACAAAATATAAAAACATATTTACTCCTTAAATTTAATGGTGTATGTTTATTTACGTATTTAAAATATGCTATCACATGTAAACTAAAAGGAAGCATTATGGGGTTTCTTTCTTCATTGATGGGTAATGCACGAATTTTTAAAATGAAGGGGACTTTGGTTGCTATAGAAGAGTCTTTGCAAACTATGGCAACAAGAGGGCAGTTAAAGGAGTTTGAGAATCAAGTAAATATTCAATGGCAAGAAGCTATGCAAACCATGCCCTATAAAAGTGTTAAAGAAATGATACGCGTTTCTTCAAACAATACCGCTAATGCTTTTTCTGTAATGCAGAAAGATATTCCAGCTTATACGGCAATTATAGTCATTGGTATGGCGCTTGAATCGATGCTAAGAGTTATGTTCGTTGAGGATGATGACGAAATGGCTGGAATTTACAGAAGTATTCGGCAAATGTTAAAAAGTTATCCAGAACTAAATGAACTCGATGAAGAGCTGAGCGAGAGACTTTTTCAGTTTACATCAAAGTTGTATTGAGCGTTCAACCGCAATTAAATCTTTATTAAGCTATAGCTCTTTTCAAGCAAGGTACAATCCTATATTGTTACCCTAATTTTTAAAAAAATAAGAATATAAAACTACATGCAACAACTCCAACAAATTGAAGCCATAGAGAAACGCCTATGGAAATCTGCCGATGAACTCCGTTCGGGGTCTGAATTAGCCAGTAATGAATACTTTATGCCTGTTATGGGCATTATATTTTTACGTCATGCTTACAGTCGGTTTTTAAAAGTCAAAGAAGATTTGTCTATTAATCGAGCACCAGCAAGAGGTGGTGATGGTTTAAAGCCTTTCAAGAAGGAAGAATTTACTTCCACTGGCGCAATGTTTCTTAAAGAAACAGCTCAATTTGATTATTTAGTTAGCCTAACGGATGCTGATGATCGTGCTGAAGCGATTATTGAAGCAATGGATTCTATTGAGAAGGACTATCCGCCTTTAGTAGGTCAGTTACCAAAAGGTGAATACAAAAGCATTCCTAACGATATTTTAGGTACGTTACTTAGGAACCTAAACCCTGATGAACTTAAGAAAATGGATGGCGATATTTTTGGTCGTATCTACGAATATTTCTTAACAGAATTTGCAGGTCAGGGAGCACATGATGGTGGTGAGTTTTTTACCCCTATATCGATAGTTCAAATGATTGTGAATGTCATAGAGCCTGATCACGGTAAAGTATTTGACCCTGCTTGTGGGTCGGGCGGTATGTTTGTACAAAGTGCCAACCTTGTAGAGAAGATGCACAAAAACCCGAGTAAGTTACTCACTTTTTACGGGCATGAAAAGAACACCACCACCACTCGTCTTGCCAAAATGAACTTACAGGTTCACGGATTAGAAGGCAAGATTGCGGGTGGTAATGAAGCTATTACTTACTATAAAGATCCGCATGAAGGTCTATGGGGCGATACCGACTTTGTCATGGCTAACCCTCCATTTAACGTTGATGAAGTGGACGCTGAAAAAATAAAAAGTGATCGTCGTTTAGTGTTTGGATTACCTGGCGTTAATCAAAATGGCAAGGTGTCCAATGGTAACTATCTTTGGGCCTCTTATTTTTATTCCTATTTAAACGATACTGGGCGTGCAGGATTTGTTATGTCTTCACAGGCTTCGAGTGCGGGTGGTAAAGAAGCTGAAGTTCGCAGAGAATTGGTAAAAACCGGCCATGTAGATGCCATGATCGATATTCGTTCTAACTTCTTCTATACCCGTTCAGTGCCTTGTCAGCTTTGGTTTTATAACAAAGGCAAACCACAAGAGCACTTAGACAAAGTGTTGATGGTGGATGCTCGAAACGTTTACCGCAAAGTAACCCGTAAAATTTATGATTTTAGTCCAGAGCAGTTGCAAAACTTAACCAGTATATTTTGGTTATATCGTGGTCAAACCGATCGGTTTATTGACCTAGTTAAGAACTATATTCAACAAAGCTTAGATCAAGCGAGTGCTTTATTTAAAACCGATGAAGAATTACCAGGCCTGGTTGATTTTACTGCCAATATGACAGCTATTATCCAAGCAATTAAACCGTTTTATTTGGAACAAGATGAAACTTACCAATCTCAAATCAGTGAGTTTGAAGAAGCCTTATCTTTATTTATAAAAGATACAAAGCAATATGAAGCGGCGGTTAATACCGCAAACGATCATTGGGATACTACATCAAATGATTTGTCAGTATTTATTGCCCTAATCGAAAAAGACGGAGAGCTTGAAGGTTTAGCTGAAACCAGCCGAGATTTAGTGAAACAAGTTGATCTACTTTACAAGCTAGCTAACCGCTTAATTGAAGTTGCAGAAAAAGAGTTACAGGCAAAAGAGTCTAAGCTTTGGGATCAAAAAACCATAACTACGGGCAAAACCAGCCATAAAAAAGAAGCTGGAGTTATTCGAGAAGTGTTAGTCGAAGATTTAAAACAGGTACGTTATTTTTACAAACAAGCACATTGGTTATTAAGCCGTTTTCCCGAAGCCAAATTGGTAGATATACCAGGCCTGGTTAAATTGGTAGATAGAGCAGAACTTGAAGCCAATGATTGGAGTTTAACCCCTGGACGTTATGTTGGCGTGGCACCAGAAGAGGTCGATGAAGACTTTGATTTTGAAGAAACTCTAAGAGATATTCATATTGAACTGAAAGGTTTAAATGAAGAAGCTATTAACTTAGCGGAACAAATCGCCCAAAACTTTAAGGAGTTGGGGGTATGACTTTTAAGTCCTGCAAACTTAAAGATATTGTTGTCTTAAATTATGGAAAGTCACTTCCTGAAAGGGATAGAAAGCCAGGTGATTTTCCTGTATATGGCTCTGGTGGTGAAGTAGGCACAAATACAAAAAGTTTAGTTAATGGTCCAGGCATTATTCTTGGTAGAAAGGGAACTATTGGTTCTGTTTATTATTCAAGTAAAGACTTTTTTCCAATTGATACTGTTTATTTTGTTACGCCTAAATCTGAAGATATAAATCTTAGATATGCTTACTATTTATTAAAAAGTTTACCGCTAAAATCCTTAAATACAGACGCAGCTGTTCCTGGGTTAAATCGAAATATTGCATACGAAGTAAATGTAAAAGTCCCAGATTTTGAACATCAAAAGAAAATTGTTTTGGTTTTAGAGGCTTATGACGATCTTATCGAAAACAATAACCGTCGGATTGCTTTATTGGAGGAGTCGGCTCGGCTGTTGTATCAAGAGTGGTTTGTTCACCTACGCTTCCCCGGCCACGAACACTGCAAAATTATTGATGGTGTTCCTGAGGGGTGGACATCTACTAATCTAGTTGATATTGCCAATCTAACAATGGGTCAAAGCCCAAAATCTGAGTTTTATAATGATCGAGGGGAAGGTTTGTCTTTTCATCAAGGGGTTACAAACTATGGGTTTAGGTATGTTACAGATCAAACATATTGTACAAAAGAAACAAGAATAGCCGAAACTGGTGACATTTTATGCAGTGTTCGAGCACCTGTAGGTCGATTGAATATTACACAAAATAAAATGATTTTAGGTCGAGGCCTCGCTGGTTTGAGGTCGAAAGATGGTCACCAATCTTTTCTATTTTATTCTTTAAAATCATTCTTTTTTAAAGAGGACATTATTGGTAATGGTGCTATTTATGCATCAGTTACCAAAAAAGATATGGAATCTATACAGATATTAAAGCCCAGTAATCTCGTTTTAAAAGAGTATGAAAATATTGCTTCAAGCATAGATTCCCAAATCTTGAACCTATCTATCCAAATCCAAAAACTCATAGAAGCCCGTGACATCTTATTACCCCGTCTAATGAATGGAGAGATTGTGGTATGAACACCATGACCGAAGATACCCTTGTTCAGCAAACTACCGCCAGCTATTTGATTGATGCTCTTGATTGGGATGAGTCGATTAATGGTCTGTATGAAAAGCTGGGTAAAGAGGGATCTTTGGGGCGTGAGTCTGAAAAAGAGATGGTTTTAACGCGTTATCTAGGCGAAGCCTTGATCAAGTTAAACCCTGGGCTACCTTTGGAAGCTTATCAAGATGCCATTCGGCAAATTACTGAAGTGAACTTGTCTCTGTCTTTATTGGGTATTAACCAAGATAAGGATAAGCTTTATAAAAGCCGTGTACAGGTCTCTTTTAAGGATGATAAAGGTGAGCGTAAACAGAAGTCATTAAAAATCTTTGATTTTGATAATCCAGATGAAAATCATTTTTTAGTGGTGCGTGAGCTATGGGTTCAAGGTGATATTTATCGCCGCCGTGCTGATTTAGTGGGCTTTGTTAATGGTATACCGTTGGTATTTATGGAGGTTAAAAACCTGCATAAAGAAGTGAAAGCCGCTTATGAGCAAAATTTTAAAGATTACTTAGATACTGTTCCGCATTTGTTTCATCACAATGCGTTTGTGATTTTAGGGAATGGTGTAGATGCCAAAATTGGTTCTGTCTCGTCTAAGTATGAACACTTTAACGATTGGAAGCGATTGCACGAAGAAGAGCCTGGAGTGGTGAATATGGAAACCCTGTTAAAGGGGGTATGCAATAAAGCCAACTTGCTTGATCTTTTTGAGAACTACACCATTTTTGATGAGTCTAGCGGCAAGCTAATCAAAATTGTGGCCCGTAACCACCAGTTTTTAGGAGTGAACCGTGCGCTTGATGCCGTTAAAAATCGTGAAAGCTTAGCGGGTAAACTTGGGGTGTTTTGGCATACACAAGGGTCAGGTAAATCTTATTCGATTGTGTTCTTTGCCAAAAAAGTTCACCGTAAATTAGGTGGTAACTACACCTTTATGGTGCTAACAGATCGTGAAGATTTAGATAGCCAAATTTATAAAACCTTTGCGGGTATTGGGTTGGTGGATAACGATAAAGACCCTTGCCGAGCTTCAAGTGGTAAACATTTAGATGAGCTACTTGGTCAGCATAAGTCTTATGTGTTTTCTTTAATCCAAAAGTTCAATGACCAGAATATGACGGGTTCTGATCGTGATGACATTATTGTGATAACGGATGAGGCCCATCGTACCCAGTATGGTTCTTTGTCTTTAAACATGCGTAATGCATTACCCAATGCCAGTTTTATTGGTTTTACCGGAACTCCGCTATTAAAAGATGATGAGATTACTCGCCGAGTGTTTGGTGATTATGTTTCTACCTATGACTTTCAAAGAGCCGTAGAAGATAACGCCACTGTGCCACTTTATTATGATGCACGTGGTGATAAGTTGGTTTTTATTAATGATGCGGGTGAAGAGTCTCAGGTGGCCGATCCTAAAGGCATTAATGAGAAGATTGCTGAAAAGTTAGAAGAGCTAGAAATTGATGATGTGGATGTGACTCAGCGTTTGGAAAGAGAATTAAAGCGCGATTATCACATTTTAACTTCGAGTAGCCGTTTAGAACAAGTTGCTATGGACTTTGTTGAACACTATTCCGAAGGCTGGGAAAGTGGTAAGGCGATGTTTGTTTGTATTGATAAGGTTACCAGCGTGCGTATGCATCAGTTGATTGATAAGCATTGGCAAGCGCGTATTGACTACCTTCAAAAACAAATTGATGCTGTTGCTTATGATGAGCAAGAAACCATTTTTCGAGAACGCCAACTTATTTGGATGAGAGAAACGCAAATGGCTGTGGTGGTCAGTGAAGAGCAAGGTGAAGTTGAGAAGTTTAAAAAGTGGGATTTAGACATACTGCCTCATAGAAAGCTTATTAAAGACGGTTTTGTGGGTAGTGATGGTAAACGCATAGATCTAGAGCAAGCCTTTAAAAAAGATGAGCACCCTTTTAGAGTGGCGATAGTGTGTGCTATGTGGCTAACAGGGTTTGATGTACCAACCTTATCAACCTTGTACTTAGATAAGCCTTTAAAGGCCCATACATTGATGCAAGCCATTGCGCGTGCAAACCGTGTAGCGGAAGGTAAGAACAATGGTTTGATTGTTGATTACTGTGGCATTTTAAAGAATCTTAGAAAAGCCTTGGCCGATTTTGGTGGTGCAACGGATGATGGGCGCGAAGGTGGTGGTGAACATGACCCGGCAAGACCACAAGAAGAATTACTTGCGGATTTGGCCGAGTCGATAGATTTGGTAAAAACCTTTTTAAAAGATCGCTATGTTGAGCTTTCTTCTATTACTGAATCAGAAGGTTTTGCACGTAATGCCGATATTGTTGCAGCTAAAGAAGCGATTAATGAAAACGATCAAACTCGTAAACAATATGAAGTGACGGCAAGAGAAGTTTTTAAGAAGTTCAAAGCGTGCATCAATATACGGCCTGAAATTAACGATTATCGCTTAGATCGTGATGCGATCAATATCATCTATCAATCACTGCAAGATGACCGTGAGAAGGCTGATATTAGCCATATTATCAAAGAGCTTCACCAGATTGTTGATGAGTCTGTAGAAGTAAAAATGAATGTTGCTAAAGAACCAGAACAGCCTTATGACATTAGCAAAATCGATTTTGAGAAATTAAAACAAGAATTTGCACGATCCGATAAAAAGAAAACCGTTGTGGCTAATTTAAAAGATGCAATAGCCCAGAAGTTAGCGGATATGCTTAAACAAAATCCTTTACGAACGGATTTCCAGAAACGTTATGAAGAGATTGTTGATGAGTACAACAATGAAAAGGATCGCGTAACGATTGAAAAAACGTTTGATGCGTTAATGCTTCTTGAATCTGAACTGAGTGAAGAAGAGAAACGTGCGATTCGAGAAAACTTAGATCAAGAGTCGCTTGTGGTGTTTGATTTACTCAGAAAATCAGATTTAGCACCTAAAGATATTAAGCGAATCAAAAAAGTGGCTGTTGAATTATTAGCTAAGTTAAAAAAAGAAAAGCTGGTTGTTCAAGATTGGCGTGAAAAACAATCGACTCGCGATGATGTGAAACAGACCATTTATGATTTTCTATATGATGAGAGAACAGGGCTTCCTGTAGAAAGCTACGAAGAGGAAGAGATTTCAGTTTTCACGGAAAGCTTGTTTAGTCATGTTTATCGGGTTTATCCGGTAGTTCCTTCACCCATTTATTTATCTTAGGAAAGAAATGAATATTGACGCTTACAGAAATAGATTAAAACAGCTACTTGTTAAAAATTACGAATTACTCAAAACCACAGGAAGAAAAGTCCGTAGTGATCAGAAGATAGAAGGGTATATGGAAGCTGGCTTGAGTTTAGGGGTTGTTTCTAAGAATGATTTAGAACGCATTATCGATGAAGCGCATAGCGAAGTATTTAGTGTTCCTTTTGTGCAAAAGGTAAGGGCTGAATCGCTAAATGATGAAATTTTGGATATACCTACCTGGATCAGAGATAAGAAAGATTTGGTTTAACAGATGATAAAACATTACTTTTTATATGGCATTTATTTTTTCACCCTTTTTTTCATGGCCGCCAATGCAAGTGCTAATCGTTCTAGCTATGACGGTATTTTGAATTTATATTTGTATCCAGTTTGTGAAGGTGAAAAGGCGGTTGATTTTTCGGTTTGCGCCATCAGAGAAGAGATTGCTCAAAACTTGATTTATAAAAATAACAAGTACACCATTTTTGATTCGAAGTATGACTACCCCGCGAGAGTAAGTATTGACGATTTTTCCTATACAAAGCCTGTTAACTTAATCTGTAATTCCAATGAACATTTACAGAAACGATTTAAAAATAATAAATATATTCGGTTGAGGGTAGAAAATCCTAGTGACCCTTATTTTAGAAAGGTATTCAGGCTTAAATATGACCCTAAAATTCTTCTTGAAAAGTATGAAGAATATAAGAATTACAAATGTATTCTTCAACAAGAAAAACATGAAGAAGATTACAGACTGGAACAAGAGAGGAAAAAAAGGTTAGAGCAGGAAAGAGAAGCAAATAAAAAATATTGGGAAGAACAGAAAGAAAAAACAGAAAAACAAGAGTTGGTTGAGAAAGTAATCGTTTTTACTATTGTTGGCTTTGTTTTTTGGATAGGTTGGTTGCTACTGACAAGATTAATTAAGTTCTTAAAGCAAACTTATCAAAGGGCACCAGAAGTGTTAAATGAAGTAGATTCTGTAGCTCAAAAAATTAAAACAAAAGTAGTTGAATCTATTAAAAATAATGAAACTATTAAAGAAATATATTTGCACTTGCAACAGGGCAAGTCAAATAGTTTAAGTGTTCCAGAGGAAATTATTGGTTTACTATCAAAGTTAGCAGCAAGCGATGGAAAAATTAGTAAGGAAGAAAAAGAAGAAGTTAGTGCTGTCATTTCGACAATGATAGATGCTATGAGGCATGCAGGGCTTTCAGCGGACATCATAGATGTTCAGAAAGTTAAATTATATAAGATTGCCAACGAATCAAATATTGATAACAATCCTATTTCATATTATTGCCAAAGCCTTTCTATTGCTTCCGATGAAATAAGGGTTGGTGCATTTATGCAACTTGTTGTTTTTTCGGCTATTGACGGATTCTCTGACAAGACTTTATTTATATTAAAAGAAATAGGTTATAGTCTTGGTTTAGTTGATGAATTTATTGAAGATGTTATCAATGTTTTTTCATTTGATACTAGTGATAAATCTAATTCAACTAATCAAGCTGAAGATCCATATGAAATTTTAGGCTGCGAAAAGTCAGATAGCTTTGATGAAATAAAGAAAAAATATCGTAAGCTTGTAAGAAAGTACCATCCAGACTTTTTACATGGAAAAAAAATGTCTGATGAAGAGATAAAGAAGGCTACCTTGAAGTTGCAAGAAATCAATGCAGCATTTGACGAAATTAAAAAAGAAAAAAGAGATTAATAAATGTTGTTTTACATTTTGATGTTTACCATCATGGGTGGGTTAGCCGCCAATGCATATCACACAAACAAATATGTAAAGGTTTCACCTGGTGGCTATCCTTTGTGGGTTGTGCAGAATAACGGATATAGTAAGTCAGCCTATATTTTGTCTGGTTTAGCTGTTTTAGTTGCTCCGTTCTATACAATCATAAATTGGGGTTTTCTTTGGGTTTTTGCAACCATTTTAGAACTAGCTATAGGAGCTTTTATTGTAGGTTTTTTTAGTTTAGGTACAAGAAACTTCTTTTATAGTATGACCCCCATTTTTATGGTCTTAATGTTAGGTTCTATGTTTGGGTTTTGGTATCTTTAGATTTTTAGGTATTGAATAACGGTTGATTAAAATCTACCGTTATTTAATTGCCCGACAACTGAGTTTACGAAGGCGTCAGTTCAATGTGTAACATAAAAAATATATTGCACATAAACTGATTTTTTATGTGAAACAGTTGTGCAAATTCAATCATGTTTTTTTCTTGTAACTTGTTGAACAGAAAGGTATTATAGGAAACTGTGAAACACTTGTAATAACAGTTGTTTACTTGCGGTTAAGACTTAAAATCCCCCGGTAGAAATACTGTGCCGGTTCGACTCCGGCCCTGGGCACCATATTCT
>JGI11705J14877_10002399_pt1 | contig 10109 bp, 14 predicted proteins | sample Etolaghawater15m_FD_14877 | JGI IMG/M metagenome (IMG submission 14877) | reverse complement strand
TACAGGTATTTGGTCACAGAACGGTGAACGAATCCCAATGACTGTTCAAGTTGGTGATACGGTTGTGTACGAAAAGTCCCAAGCTACCAACGACATACAAGTTGGAGATGAAAAGTATATTCTTTTCAACGAACATCAACTGATTGGAATCGTCCGATAATGAAAATATTAGTTACAGGTGGTAATGGTTTTATAGGAGCTAATCTCATAAAACGATTAGTTGATGGGGGGAATGAAGTTCATTCATTAGATGATTTATCAACTGGATATAAAGAGTATGAGGTAGAGGGGTGTGTTTATCATTATTGTGATATAGAAGATTTACACATCATTGATGGTAGTGATTTTGATGTGTGTTATCATTTAGCCGCTTTATCTCGTATCCAACCATCATTTACTGACCCTGATGAAACATTTAGAGTTAATACATTTGGAACTCAAATAGTCGCTGATTGGGCTAGAACATACAATGTTAAACTTATATACGCAGGTTCATCATCTAAATGGCATGACCCTCACCAATCACCCTACGCTACATACAAACACTTGGGTGAAGAGATATGTAAGATGTATCGTAAGGTATATAACTTACACATAGATATTGTTAGGTTCTACAATGTTTACGGCCCAATGGAAATTGTTGATGGAGATTGGGCAGCAGTAATTGGAATTTGGAGAAGACAGATACGAGATGGTGAACCATTGGCTATTGTTGGTGATGGCGAACAACGTAGAGACTTCACACACGTTGATGACATTGTAGATGGTTTGGTTAAGATAGGTAACTTAGATTACTACCACGAAGATGCTTGGGAATTAGGGACAGGTGTAAACTATTCTATCAATCACGTAGCACAATTCTTTGTTGATAAATTTAAGTGTAAGGTGAAATACATCCCTGACCAACGGGGAAATTATAGAGTAACATTAAGAAAGAACGATGATTCTTTATATCGTTTAGGGTGGAAACCAACTGATAAACTAAAATCTTACATTGATTCATTATAATGGCTAATGGTATTTACAAAGTTACGGAAGAGTTTGAGGAAAAATTGACTGACTACACAGGAGCTAGGTATGTAGTTACAGTTGATAATGCATCCAATGCTTTGTTCTTAGCTCTTAAATATGAAAATATCGAGGGAAAAGAAATTACCATACCATCAAGAACTTATCCATCAGTTCCGTGTGAAATTATTCACGCTGGTGGTAAGGTTAAATTTGAGAATGTTGAAGGAAAAACAATAAAAGGAGCATATCAATTAAAAGGTTCTAATGTATGGGATTCAGCATTGAGATTTACGGCTGATATGTATATACCAAATACTCATATGTGTATATCCTTTACAGGCCCTTATAAGCATTTTAAGTTATCCAAAGGTGGAGCAATTCTAACGGATGATTACGAAGCTTATCTTTGGTTTAAGAGAGCAAGATATAGTGGTAGGAGAGAATGTTCATACCATGAAGACCATTTTGATATGTTAGGTTGGAATTTCTATATGATGCCGGAACTCGCGGCGAGGGGATTGTTATTAATGAATCAATTTTATTATATGGATGGTAGTAAAAGAGAAAATGAGGATTTGGAATTACCATATCCTGATTTAAGTAAATACAAAATTTATACACAATAATGTTTTTATCAAAATCACAATTAAATAAACTTAACCTTAAAAGTGTTGGAAATAATGTAAAAATTTCAGATAAGGCAACATTTTATAATCCAACTAATATTGAAATAGGAGATAACGTTAGAATAGATGATTACTGTATTTTGAGTGCTGGTGAGGGTGGGATTAAAATAGAAAATTATGTTCATATCGCTGTTTTTTGTTCTATCATTGGAAACGGTAGAGTAGTGATGGAAGACTTCTCGGGATTATCATCTCGGGTTTCAATATACTCATCCAATGATGATTATTCGGGTAATTTTCTAACTAACCCAACAGTTCCATCGGAACATACGAATGTATCTCACGGTGATGTTCATCTTAAAAAACACGTGATAGTTGGAGCAGGTTCTGTTATCTTACCAAATGTAGTATTAGAAGAAGGAGTGGCTGTTGGTTCTCTTTCTCTTGTGACTAAATCAGTGGATGAATATAAAATCGTTGTTGGTAATCCAGCAAAAGTTCTGAAAGATAGAAAAAGGAACCTAAAAGAATTAGAATGGAAGTTGTTAGAGAAATAACTATTACAGATGAAATGGTTCGTTCATTTGCTGAACTAACAGGTGATAAAAACCCAATACATCTTGATGATGATTACGCGAAACATAGTAGATTTGGTAGAAGAATAGCTCACGGTATGTTAGTTTCTTCTTTCATATCAACGATAATAGCTACCGACTATCCCGGCGAAGGAAGTATTTATGTTAATCAAAAACTAAACTTTATACTACCTTGTTATATAGGAGATAAACTTGTGTATAGAATTAACGAGATAGAAGAAGAAAACGGAAAATATACATTATCTACATTGGTATTTAGAGATGATATTTGTATTTTAAGTGGAAAGGCATTTGTTATAAAAAGATGAGAAAGATTAAACTTTGCACACATATTGATAGAAAACCAAACTATCTGTTCGATTTTTGGATAAAACATCATCTTCGTTTTTTCGGAAAGAATGATTTTCTTTTCGCATCTGATACAAAATTAGATGCTGGTTATGTGGTTGATTATTTAAGGAATAATTATGATATTGAAGTTGACATCCTAAATGATATAAAAAATGATACCGATGTAAGTAAAAGTATTTTGTTAATAAATGAAAAAGAATCTCCACAGGATTACCAAACATTTACAGATTACGCTAGGGATTATCATAATTGGATTCAGCATCGATTATTAGATGAAGGTATAAACGTTGTGGTTTGGATGGATATCGATGAACTAATTTACCACGACGACTTGGGTAATGTATTACAAGAATTTGAGGGCGATGTAATCAGACCACGTGGTGTTGAAATAATACACGATTTGGAAAATGAAGCTGATTTTGATTTTTCTAAAAAAATAAAAGAACAAAGAAGTAAAATTAGATATTATGGTTCTAAAAATAAACCAACAATAACAAGAGCTAAAATAAGTTGGGATGCTGGTAAGCATCAGGCTGGTGGATATCCACACGGTGATAATATAGAGTTAGATAAATTATACGATGGACTGTATCTCATTCATCTTCATTATTTGGACTTGAAATCAATGCAAGATATTTACAGAGAAAATCTTACAATCTACAATGAATGTAAAAGACAGCACAACCAATCAGGCCCTGAATTTTTAGAGAAGAGATTTGCGGAGATACAATCCGATATTTTGGATGGTGATGAAATAATAGGTAAATTAGATATATAATAAAACTTAATAAAACTTAATAAAATACAATATGTTAAACTACGAAAATTTAATTGGAAAATTCGAGAGTGTTATTAACACACAAGAATGGGCGGATTTACAACAAAAGTTTAATGAGGCTGAAACTATATTTTTACTTGGACACGGTGGTAACTTGGCTGTGGCTGACCACGCAGCAGCTGATATTACACGATTATCAAATGGTCAACGATTAGCTATGGCACCCGGCTCCGCCATTTTAGCAACATCTCTTATCAATGATACGAGTTGGGATGAGTGGATGGTGGCTTGGATGGAAGCTAATACAAGAAACAGAACGAAAGAACAAATTGAAAAAACACTTGTTCTTGGTATTAGTTCATCGGGTAAAAGTAAAGATATTATCAAAGCTCTCCAATGGAGTAATGCTCGTGGTTGTAATGTGGCGTGTATTACATCATATTCATTAACAGAAAAAGTAAATAACTGTTCTATTGTTGAATTAGGGGCTGATTTTTATCATACGGCAGAAGTTCTAACTTTGTTATTGACTTATGAATTAACACATGGTTCAGGTAATGTTTGTCCACCTATTAACAAAAACAAACCAACCGATATTAAAGAACTTAATTGGAATAAAGGAATCCGTGAACATTCATATCCCGATGAAACTCAAAACTTAGGAATCGATTTTGATAATGTGATTCATAAAAACTCAAAGGGTTACTTCGATGGAACTATTTACGATGAACCCGTTGAGGGAGTAGAAGAAGCATTAAAGGAATTATCAGAAAAATATACATTGGTTTGTTATACAGTAAAAGCTAGAGCAGATAGAGGATTGGTTAATGGTAAAACGGGACTTGAATTGGTCACAGAGTGGTTACAAAAATATGGCTTTGATAAATACATTACAAAAGTAACATCTGAAAAACCAAGAGCAGTTGCATATATCGATGATAAGGGAATTCGTTTTGATGGATGGGATACGACGTTGGAACAAATGAAAAACCTTAACTTGTTATGATAGATGTTACAGTAGTTATTCCATGTAGGGCTGGTTCAACGAGGGTTATAAATAAAAATTTTAGACCATTCGCTGATTCCACTCTATTGGAAATAAAAATAAATCAAGCTAAGAAACTAAATCTTTCAGTCGTAGTAAATTCTGATAGTGATGTAGCTAAAAGAATGGCAGAAGAAAATGGAGTTGGTTTCGTTGAAAGACCCGAATATTATGCTAGTTCTAAATGTAACAACAGTGAGTATTATGAATATTTGGGTTCCTCTGTTGATACAGAATATATAATGATACTACAACCAACCGCTCCTCTATTAGATGATGATACACTATTCAATGTTCTTAATGAGTTCAGTGAAAACGTTGAGCAATTTGATTCGTTAATGACTGTTCAACTCGTTAAAAAACACACGTGGTTTCGTGGATGTCCACTTAACTATGACTTAAAGAATACACCAAATTCACAGAATCTTGAACCTATATTGTTTCCTACATTTAACGTCATGATTGTTAAAGTATCTTCTTTACTTGAGCATAAAAATGTTATAACGGATAAATGTTTATTTTTTGAGGTATCCGATGGGGAATCAATTGAAATAGATGAAATGATTGAATTCCAAATGGCAGAATACCTTTATAAAAGAAAATATGAAAATACATAATATTCATTGTTTAGCGTTAAATTATAAAGGGATTGGTGAAATAAATCAAGACCCAATATATTTTCTTAAATCAAATTCTTGTATTACAAATGAAGGGGGAATAGTTCCTTATCCAAAATTTAAGGTTTCGGATGTTTGGACAGAAGTTGAATTGGGATTGGTTATTGGGAAAGATTGTGAGATTCTTTCAGAAGAAGAAGCATTTAGTGTTATTGAAGGATTTTTTGTGGCTGGTGATATTACTTGTAATTCCATTTACGAAAGAGACCATCATCTTCCATTTTCTAAATCAAGAACAGGATTTTGTCCGATTGGTGATGATGTTGTAAATTTAGATTTGAGGGATAGAACGCTTGATATGAAAACATTCATAAATGGAGTAGAACTACAACACGGGAATACTCGTGATATGATTTATAATCCATATCAATCGGTTAGTTATCTATCAAAAATAGTAACATTGAAAAGGGGAGATATAGTCATTACAGGAACTCCAACTACAAAAAACGGAGGGCCTCAATATGATTGTTTAGTAAAACCCAATGATATTATTAAACATACGATTGAAGGAATAGGAGAATTAAATTATAGGTTTGGTGAATGAATATTTTAGTTACAGGGGCTAGTGGTTTTATTGGGAGTAATTTAGTAGAAAAACTAAAACAATTAAATTATAATGTTACAACATTAGATATAAAAGGAACTCCCGATTATAAAGTAGATATATCTACCGATGAAAAAATAAACATAAAAGAAGATATAGATGTAATTTTTCACTTGGCAGCACAACCATTCGGAAAGGGTTCAGAAATAAATCCACATATGGATACGGATTATAATGTAAAAGGAACTCTAAATGTTTGTTATTTAGCCAAAGAAAAAAATGTAAAAAAGTTTATTTACACATCAACAACCGCCGTATATGGTGATAATGAATTCGCAGATGAAGAAAGTGAATTAAATCCACTATCAAATTACGCAGTTTCTAAATTGAGTGGAGAGTTTTATGTTAAAAAGTTTTCACATGACGTTGGGTTTAACTATCACATATTAAGACTTTGGAATACGTATGGTAAGGGACAAGACTTAACTAATGAAAATAAAGGTGTTGTTTCTGTATTTACCAATCAGGTGTTAAAAGGAAAAGAAATAAATGTTACGGGTTCTCTTGATAGGATACGAGACATCATTCACGTAGATGATGTAGTTAGTTCTTTAATCCATATGTTGAGTATAGAGCATTCTGATGTATATAACGTATCAAATGGAATTCCAATTACAATAAGAGAACTTATACATACTATTATACAACAATCAAATCAAAATATTACTGATTTTGATATAAAGAATATCGGTGGGCATGTTGGTGACCAATTTAAGTGTGTTGGTAATAATAGTAAACTTAAAGAAGCTGGATGGGAACCTTGTGTATCTATTGAAGATGGATTGAACGATTTTATAGAATATGTAAAGGAATATCAAAATGGAAAATGAATTGTGGAAAAATATAAAAAGAGAAGATGGATACGAACGTAATATTAGTTAGTAAAGGGCCAAGTGCTAGAGAAATTCCTAAAAGTGATGATTACAAAATATCTTGCTTGAATAACGCTATCATATTATGCGAAGAGGTAGATTACTTCTTTATGCACGATACGGATAATTGGGATATTATTGATATAAATGAATGGAAAAAGGTAAAGAATTTTATAATGCCATATTATCCACAGATGAGACATCCCGGCGGATTTAATGAGCAATATGATTATAAGGTTTGGATGGAGCCTGTATTGGAGGTCAACCCTGACTGTAAGTTTCACGTTGTTGCATTAGGTGTTCACGATATGAACAGATTAAACTATCCAAAAGATATACCACATATGGGAGAAACGTATTCGGTTTTACAAACAGCCGCTACTTGGCTAGGTATGAATGGTATAAGTAACTTAATCACGTGTGGCATTGACCCCGAAGGGGGATATCATCCCATGTTTGAGTATAAATATTTAGGTGAAAGGTCTAAACAGGCTTCGGTTTGGACATCACAAATGGCTGAAGAAACATCACGCAGATTTCACGATATAGCTAGAAAATATAATTACAACATTCATAGATTAATGGATGATTGGACTACAAAACAAATTGTGTAATGAGAGTATTATCTACGTTAGCGTGTTATAGTGGAAACGAGAATATCTATATAAATAAAGTCGTTGAGGAGCTTAAAAAAGTTTCTGATGTTGTAATATTTTCACCCGAGAAAATAAACATTGATGGAGTAAAAACTGAAATTCGTGATAAATCATTAGCTCATGGTTTGGTTTTTGAGCCACGACAGTATATTTTAGATAACTTACATAATTATGATTATTTCTTATACAACGAAGATGATATACTAATACCATCAGATTCATTGGAATACGCTATATCTGTAAACGAGAAACTAATAAAGAAAGATATACAATACAATGTAGGATTTCTTCGGTATGAATTAGAAAATAATATACCTGAATTTGTTGATTTGGCACCTTACAATTCTGTTCACTTGGGTGGTAACGGTGTGAGTGATATAATTAGATTCATTACTAAGATAGATGAAGAGTATTACTTCCATCCTTGGAACCCCCATAGTGGTAATTTTATATTATCAAGAGAACAGGTTGAATTACTACATAGAAATGGTAAATTTCCAACAACACCATCAGCTACATATGCTGGTATATTGGAAAGTGGGGCAACAGGATTTCAAGATGTGATTAGAAAATTCACACCAACAGAAGGTTACAAAAAACTTATGGTTCACCACATGAGTAACAAGTATGTGTTTAACCCAGTGAAAGTAAATTGTGATTTGTTAGATAATTTGTTTAACTTTATACCTGAAGATATTCCAAACTATTATCTAAATTTATGATAGTAACAATTCACCAACCAAATTTTATGCCGTGGTTTCCTTTTTTCCAAAAGGTAGAACAATCAGATATTTTTGTTATTCTTACTCATTGTCAATTTGAGAAAAATGGATTTCAGAATAGATTTAATTTTGATGGAAGATGGAATACTATGAGTGTTAAAAAAGGATTGGACAGTATTATGGATAAAATGTATGCAGACCCTCATAGAGATTGGAAACGTATAAAGAAAACATTATTTAAGTATCAAGAGATTTTAGATGAAATGGATGAATTTATATCAAATAGTCTTGTTGATACTAACATTAAAATAATAAAATATTTTATTGATAGATTAAACATAGATACTGAAATAGTTTTAGATTATCCGACTGAATTAAAATCAACCGATAGATTGGTTGATTTATGTAAACACTATGGTGCTACTACATATTTGGCCGGACAGGGTGGAAAGGACTATTTAGATACATCTTTGTTTGAGAATGAAAATATAGGAGTGATGTTTCAGGAAAATATGAATAGAGTTCATACATTGGAGTTATTAAAATGAAATTGTTAGGATTTGATAAAGTTCTCTGTATATCACCACATCCCGATGATGTAGAGTATAGTATGTTAGGGACTATAATGAAACATACGGACACGATGTTTTATGTTTTACAGTTAGTTCAGGGTGGAGATTTTGATGAAACAACTGGTGAGAGTAGATTAGATGAAGTAACCGATGTTTGGATGTGTTCGGAAGCAAAAAACATAAAGATAATATTCAGCCCACATAAATTTGTTAGAGATTTAAGAGAAGATGGTTGGGTAAATTATATAGAAAATATATTAAAGGAACACGGTAAGTTTGATGCAATCATTTTACCGAACGAAACCGATTCTCACTTTGAGCATAGATTTATAAGTGGATTCGGTTCAGCACTGATACGAAATAACAATATAAGTTTAATTCAGTATTATACCCCAAGCACACAGGATGAATGGAATCCTAACTTTTATGTTGAGATAGAAAATGAATACGAAAAGAAAATAGAATGTTTACGATTGTTTACATCACAATCGCATAGGTATTATTTTAGAGATGATGTTTTACGAGCATTTCATTCTGATTTTCAATGTGCTAAAAAAGGTATTCACTATATAGAAAAATACAAAATATTAAACCTATACAAATGAATAATTTAGTATTCCTGTTTAAGTCACATAGACCACATTTAGATTACACTAAACAATTAGTAGAAACAGCCAATGAGTTTAATGTAGATGGTATTCCTATTTATCTATCCATTCCAAAAGAACAAAAAGACTTATTTGTAAATCATATCGGAACCGATGGGTATGAACTTATTTTTGATGAGGATGTTATTGGTGGGGGTGTAAATCAAAATTGGCATACCCAACAGTTGGTAAAGATGAAGTTTAGTGAAACAGGTTTATCTGAAAACTATCTATGGGTAGATGGTGATTCTTACTTTATAAGAGATTACTACATATCTGATTTTATGTTCGATGAAGAAACACCATACACCACTATTCACGAGAACAAGGATTTATTTCAATGGATGGCCACGCAGGGTGGGTTATTAGATAGCGTTCTACAATCATACAAAAGAGACAGAGATATTGTAATGAGTTTATTTGGTAGACGGGGTAAGTATTATGATTATACCTGCCCTAATTTATGGTCAGTTAAAGTATTACAACATATGAAAGAAAACTATCTTGAACCAAACAAACTTACATTTCAGAATTTATTAGAGGTTATGGCTGGTGAATTAGTTTGGTATGGTGAATATTTATTAGCAACAAAGGTTATACCATTGATTCCTTGTGAATCTTGGTTCAAGCCATTCCATTATTTACAACAGATGGTAGATTATAAACAACAAGGTCATACTGAAGAAACAATAGCCAAAAACTTTTTGGGAATTGTAATGCCATCAAAAGAAACAAAACAATTGAGGTTTTAATGTTAATAGCGACACTTAATCACAACTTACCCGAACTCACAGATAACCTCGTAAATCAACTTAAACGCGATAGTAAGTTTGATGAGTGTGAAATAATGGTTGTGGATAATGGTTCATCGGATGGTAATATTGCACAATCAACTACCCATAGATTGGAAGATAATATATTCTTTGGTGGTGGGTTTAATGTGGTATTAGAT
>JGI11705J14877_10002396_pt1 | contig 10111 bp, 20 predicted proteins | sample Etolaghawater15m_FD_14877 | JGI IMG/M metagenome (IMG submission 14877) | reverse complement strand
AAAGAACCTCCCCAAAAACCGTGTTGGTAATGGAGGATTTTCTATCCGCAGTCGTAAGTTTCTAGAGTTCTCTAGTCAGTTTGAAGACACTGGCATTCTTGGAGAAGATACTTTCCTTTGTACTCGTAAGTATGATGAGGCGATTGAGTATGGAATCAAGTTTGCTCCGTTTGAAGTGGCAGTAAAATTTGCTTATGAAAATCCATGCTTTGAATATGATGGAAATCATTGGGATCAGTTCATTAGTTTTGATCCTAATAAGCACTTTGGTTGGCATGGCAGTCAGTTTGCTAATAAAGCACAGTTGTTATCTTTGAAATACCAATGAAAATATTCGTAACAGGATGTGCAGGTCTTCTTGGATCTAACTACGCAAGGCACCTGCTAGAAAATGGACATCACGTAGTTGGCATTGACAATCTCTCTGGAGGGTACAAAGCGTTTGTGCCTAAAGGGGAGAACTTTGAGTTTGTGAAACTCAATCTTGAGAACCGTAAGAAAGTAGTTGATCTCTTTGAAAAACATAAACCAGATGTTTGTGTTCACTTTGCTGCATATGCTGCTGAGGGTTTGTCTCCCTTTATCCGCAACTTCAACTATAGAAATAATCTAGTTTGTTCTGCTAACCTGATCAATGAGTGTGTTACTCACAACACCAAGATCTTGTTTACTTCTACGATGGCAGTCTATGGTGATCAGGAACCTCCTTTCAATGAGGAGATGAGACCTTCACCTATTGACCCATACGGAGTTGCCAAGTATGGTGTAGAAGTTGATCTTGAGCTTGCTAGGAAGCAGTTTGGACTGAGATACAATATCATTCGTCCTCACAATGTTCTTGGTAAGTATCAAAACATTTGGGATCGCTATCGTAATGTGATCGGTATCTTTATTCGTAAGACTTTGAATGGTCAACCTATTCTTGTCTATGGTGATGGTGAACAAACTCGTGCGTTCTCTGATATAAAATACTACATGGAACCATTTGATTGTCTTCTGACAGATCATGATGGTGAGACATTTAATATTGGAGCAGACAAGCACTTCACTCTGAACGAGGTCGCAGAGACTGTACAAGCGATTGGATTGAAGTATGGGTATGATGTACCCATTGAGCATGGAGAGGCACGTCACGAGGCGAAACACGCCTACTGTGACCACACAAAGGCAAAGACCTTGCTTGGGTTCCAAGATAACACTAATCTTCAAGAACTGATTGAAGAGATGTTTGTCTGGGCAATGAAGCAACCAAATCGTAAGGTTAAGGATATGCCTTATGAAATCACAAAAGACATTTACGATTATTGGAAATGAAAAAAATTCAAGTATTGATGCGACAGTGTTTCTATTCGCCTAACACTGCTCTTTCAAATAGGAAAAGACCAGACTGGTTTGATAAGATTAAAGTCTTTGAGAACTTTAAGAATACAATCAACCCAGAACTTGCTGACTATAAGATCATCTATGACGAAAAGTTCGGTCCTCTGAAGGATACATTTCTCAAGGATGAACCAAATGTTGAAGTAATCAACTTCGGGTATGAGGCAGGTAGTTTTTCTAAGACTGTAGATATTGCTGTATCTCTGGATGCTCCTGACGACACCATTGTTTACTTCTTGGAGGATGACTATCTGCATCGTCCTGGTTGGTGTGAGATTCTCCTAGAAGGATTCACTCTTCCAACCAACTATGTGTCTCTGTATGACCACCTGGACAAATACATTGACAAGGGTTATGATGACCTGGTATCAAAGGTGATGGTCAGTGACTCTGTTCACTGGAGAACGGTTCCCTCCACTTGCAACACTTATGCGGGTAAGTTGGGAACATTGAAAGCAGACTATGGTATTCATAAACACTTTAGTGATGCATCTCCAGATGGTATTTCAATGGATCATGCTAAGTTCTGTCATCTTGGAAGTATGGGTCGCAGATTGATTACTCCTATGCCAGGATATTCTACTCACTGTGACCTCCTTCATTCACCTACGATTGATTGGGAAAAGCACATATGAGTGATGTTTTAATCGCAGCATATCATGGAGGACTTGGAGACAATCTCCAGTTCTCTACTTTGCCAGAGCAGTTTGCAATCCAGCAGGGTCGTGACACTTATGTGTGGGACCGTGCTTTTTTTCGTAATCCAGAGATTGCACAACTAGTGTGGGGAACTAATCCTTTCATCAAAGGAGTAAAGGGTGGACAGTGGAATGCTGGGGATATTCCAGAGATTAAATTTGAAAATGTTGCTGGTAACTCCATTGCAAGTTGGGAGCAACTACATGGTCTTCATCCAGTGAGTAAGTATCCTAAGATCTATTATCAACCGAATAAGGTAGATCTAGCAGATGTAATCCTGGTCGATATCTCTACAATCACTAGAGACTACGATCATGAGAAACTTATGAAAGTCTACGAAGATATCAGGAAAGAGCATCCTGGTAAAATCTTTGCAAAGGTTGAGTTTCAAAATGAAATTAACACAAAAAAAGGAATCAATATTGCTCATGATGGTAAGCATGTTACCTATCCTGTTCCAGTAGATGGAAAGATTCCGATTGTAAATATTTTTGCTTATGCAGATGCTATGGCATCAGTCGCTGGATTGATTTCTGTCCACAGTGGTCAGAGTCATTTGAGTGCTGCGATTAAGAATCAATATAATCCTGATCTACAGAGTTACTGCATCATGCCTGATGATGATTATCAATATCATATCAATAAAGGTATTTTTATTTTTGACAATATCCAATACGCAACATATACTCCATGATTATACTCACAGGGCACGAAGGATTTATTGGAAAGAATTTTTGCGACTCCCTTGATTTAGAGAATGTCTATAGAGTTGAAATGAATGGAGCATATCTATTCCTTGAGGAATATAAAGATTGGGATAAAGTAGAACTTATTCTACACCAGGGAGCGATCTCCAGTACAGTAGAAACTGATATCAATAAGATCCATAAGTACAATGTGGACTTTACTCTCAAACTATTTGAGAAAGCGATTCAGTATCAGATACCAGTTAAGTATGCTTCATCTGCTTCTGTATATGGAAATACTTTAACTTCTATAATGAATCCATTGAACTACTATGCGATCTCAAAACTTCAGATTGATTATTGGGTTCAACAAAACATGAGTAAGTTTAAGTTGATTCAAGGATTTAGATACTTTAATGTCTTTGGTGAATATGAAGATCACAAAGTAAAACAAAATCAATCAAGTCCTGTAAGTAAGTTTATTAACGATATTAAGAAAGAAGGAAAGATCAGACTGTTTGAGAGATCTGATAAAATGGAAAGAGACTTTGTGTATGTCAAAGATCTTGTTGACATTGTTTTGAATAATACTCTTCCCAGTGGGATTTATGATCTTGGAACGGCAAGTCCAGTTTCTTTTCAACATGTTGCTGATGTGATTATCGACAAACTCGGTGGAGAGATAGAATACATTCCTTTCCCAGAGCATCTCAAAGGTAAGTATCAATATTACACTTGTGCTAAAATGAACTATCTTGAAAACTATAACTTTACTACTGTGGAGGAATATGTCAAAAACTGTATTCACTAATGGATGTTTTGATATTCTTCATCCAGGACATATTGAGTTGTTTAAAGTTGGTAGGTCCTTAGGGGATAAACTTATCGTTGCTATTGATAGTGATGAAAAGGTAAGAACCGATAAAGGATCCGCAAGACCAATCAACGATATACAATATCGTAAAACTATGCTAGAGTCTATTCGATACATAGATTTAGTTCTAACTTTTGATTCAAAAACAGAACTGGAACAGTTGATTGAACTGTGTGCTCCAGATATTCTTTTGATTGGAGCTGATTGGAGAGGTCGTGAAGTCGTAGGAGGTGATTATGCGAAGGAAGTTAAGTTCTTCAACAGGGTTGGGAACTACTCAACCACCAGAGTTATACAAAGTATTGGTGCTCGGTGATGGATGCATAGATGAATATGTCTATGGAAACTGCACTAGATTAAATCCAGAAGCACCTGTTCCTGTGATGAAATACAATCGTATTGACTCACGAGGAGGAATGGCATGGAATGTCTACAATAATCTCAATGCATTTGGTTTGGATGTTGACATTATAACCAATGAAGAAAAAATCTATAAGACTAGGTATGTTGACGAAAAATCAAATCAGCAAATTCTGAGGGTTGATAAGGAACATCCTGTTGAACCATTTACTGGTGAGATTTCTGATAAGTATGATATTATTGTTATTTCTGATTATGATAAAGGATTTCTAACACAAGCAAAGTTGTTTGATATTGTTCAGAGTGCAGAGTGTCCTGTTTTTATTGATAGTAAGAAAACTGAGTTGCCAAAGTATAACTGCATCATTAAACTAAACGAACCAGAGTATCAGAAACTCAAGAGTGATAATCATAATGTGATTGTAACTCGGGGAGCATCTGGTGCCGAGTTTGCAGGTCAGTTATTTCCTGCACAAAAAGTAAAGGTGTATGATGTCGTTGGGGCAGGAGATACATTTCTTGCTTCACTTGTTTACTTTTATCTACTTCATGGTAAAATAGAAACAGCAATACCATATGCAAACAAGGCAGCTGGTATTGCTGTCCAAAATATTGGAACCTATGTTTTAACGAAAGAAGATGTTGACTTACTGCTTTGATATTGATGGAACTATTTGTGATAAACCCACAGATAGGACTGATGGTGACTACGAAACAAGTATTCCAAAAGAGGATAGAATTGCTAAAATAAATAAGTTGTATGACGAAGGTCACCATATCATCTACTTAACTGCTAGAGGAATGGGTAGGTATAAGAACTCCAGGACACTAGCACAAAAGCATTTTTACGATTTAACTTTTAACCAACTTCAAAGTTGGGGATGTAAATATCATCAACTGTTCCTTGGTAAACCATCAGCTGACTTCTATATCGATGACAAAGCTATTAACGACAAAGGATTCTTCCAAGATTGTCCCTAAGGGATGGGGACATGAGGTATGGATTGTCAATAAATCAGAATACTGTGGGAAACTTCTTTTCCTCAAAGAGGGGAAGAGATGCTCTTGGCATTATCATAAACTAAAAGACGAAACTTTCTATTTACAGTCTGGAAAAATTTTGTTAAAATATTCCGAGGATGACGATAGAGACAAAGCACAGGAAGTTGTTTTGCTTCCTGGAGATAGTTTCTACATCCCTACTGGGTTAAGGCATCAAATGCTTGCCCTAGAAGACTCAGAACTCTTTGAGTTCTCGACTGAACACTTTGATGAAGATAGCAACCGCGTGATTCCTGGAGACTAATGACAGCAACACTGAGAGACAAGAACAAATCCGCATATAAACTTGATGGGTTTGGTCCGCTATATCTGATTAATCTAGATGGTCAACCAGAGCGTCGTCAGTACATGGAGGACCAATTTGACTATTGGGAGATTAAGGACTATACTAGGATCTCTGCCTATGATGGTAGAAATGATGACCTGAGTGACATCATTCATGGTCAGTATCCAAATATCACCTCTGGTGAGATTGGTTGTGTCACCTCTCATTTGAAAGCGATTAAGCATTTTTATGAAGAGACTGATGCTCCATATGCAGTCATCATGGAAGATGATTGTGATTTGGAAACAGTACGCTATTGGCCTTGGGACTGGAAGACCTTTATGGCAAAGGCTCCTTATGACTTTGACATCCTTCAACTTGCTGTCATCAATCCCCGCAAACTTGTCGCAAATATTCATCCCAGATATATTGACGACTTCTCCACAGCGTGCTATGTTATTACTCGTCATCACGCAGCGAAAATGATGAAGCTGCACATTCGTGGTGACAGGTACAAACTGGACAATGGGGTTCGTCCTCGTCCAGTTGCAGACGATCTCATTTACAATGCTGGTCGTTCTTTTGCCATCCCACTACTCCTCTACAAGTTAGAGATGGGTTCTTCGATTCACCCTGAGCATGTGGATGTATTCCATAGAGGTCCTAGAGACGCACTCTTTGGATGGTGGGCAAATGAATCTAACAAGGTTGATCCTGATTCTTTGCTCACTTGGGAAACTCACGCACTTGACGCTCCCGACACTTGACAAGATACCAAAACTTTGGTATCATAAATAAATGTTACAACTGTCACTGTGCCAGTTGTAATAAAACGAGACAAATGTCGATGTCTCTTTCATCTGCGGGTAACCATTCCGCAAGTAAACAAACGAGGTTAAAACAAATGATCAAATCTGTATTCGCAGCGACCGCTGCACTGTCTATGTCCGCAGGCGCTGCTGTTGCAGGTCCCTACGTGAACGTAGAAACCAATGCTGGTTGGACTGGTTCGGAGTACAATGGTGCTGGAACCGATCTTCACGTAGGCTACGAAGGTGCTCTGAGTGAGAGTGGTTCTTACTACATCCAGGGTGGTGCTACCGTGCTGACTCCTGATGGTGGTGACGCTGATACCGTCCCCTCTGGTAAGGCAGGTCTGGGTCTGGCTCTGACCGATGCACTGGGTGCATATGGTGAAGTCTCCTTCGTCGGCAGTGGCGATGAGGACATCGACCGTGGTTATGGTGCAAAACTGGGTCTGAAGTATTCCTTCTGATCTCCACCTAACTAAAAATCAGGACCTCCTAATAGGGGGGTCCTTTTTTATGGTTAAATTCAAGTTAACCATCCCTATATACCAAGGTTTGTCTACTTTTAAATCAACTTAACTTGATCTTAAATACAAAATCTGAAGACACTGTTATAATATTCGAGTCTTCAAGAGACAAACCCGAACACATTACAAACGGTATTCACAAATGAAAGCAATCGCTCTAGCCGCACTGGCAGTTTCGGCAACTGCACTGGCGACTCCTGCCCTTGCAGGACCCTATGTAGAGTCCAAGCACGAATTCAAAGGAACTGATGAGGACTTCTCCAAGCAAGTCCATCAAGGTCGCGTCGGATATGAAACTAAACTGGGTAAAGCAACTCCTTACATCGAAGGTGGTGTTGGTCGTGCTGTTCCCGATGGTGGTGAAGCAGAAACATTTTATGCTCTGGAAGTTGGCAGCAAACTGAAACTGACTGATAGCCTTTCTGCTTATGCAAAGTATGAGAATCTCTTCCAAGAAGATGATACTCGTGACTGGAAAGTCGAACTCGGCACCAAGTACAAGTTCTGATAACTGATTATGAAACTCAAAGCAATCGCTGCTGCCGTCGTGGCAGCACCCCTGGTGGTAGCATGTGGTTCCGCCGAGAATACAGAAGTCAGTAAAAAAGAACCATACAAACTGAATGGTGCTGGTGCTTCTTTCCCTGCCATGTTGTACAACAACATGCTTCAAGATCTTGCTAAGTCAACTGGCAACCAAGTAAACTATCAAGCAGTTGGTAGTGGTGCTGGTGTTCGTCAGTTCAAAGCAAAGACTGTTGACTTCGGTGCCAGCGATGGTGCTGTCGCTGATGCCAAACAACCTGCTGAAGGTATGGTTCACATCCCCATTACTGGTGGTGCCATTGTTCCTACCTACAACAATCCTGGTTGTGAAGTTAAGATGACTCAGACACAACTTGCTGATGTCTTCCTTGGCAAGATCACCAACTGGTCTACCTTCGGTTGTGCCGATGGTATTATTAAAACCGTCCATCGTTCTGATGGTTCTGGTACTACCAAAGGTTTCACCAACTCTCTGTCAGCATTCTCTCCCGAGTGGAAAGAAAAGGTTGGTACGGGTAAAGCAGTGAAGTGGCCTGTTGGTATTGGTGGCAAAGGTAACTCTGGTGTTGCTGCTGCTATCACCAACACCCCTGGTAGCATCGGTTATGTTAACTATGGTTATGTCCGTAATGGTCTCCAACAGGTAGCAATCCAAAACAAAGCAGGAAACTTCGTGAAAGCATCTGCTGAGACTGCTTCTGCTGGTCTTGGTGAGATCGTTCTTGACGATCAACTCCGTGGTGCTGATGCTAACCCTGCTGGTGCTAACGCCTATCCTATCGTCTCCTTGACTTGGATCTTGGCATACCCTGAGTATGAGAAGAATGATGATGTGAAGGACATGCTTCGCTGGATGCTGACACCTACTCAGCAACAGAAGGCAGACTCCCTTGGTTATGTCCCTCTCCCCGAGGGTCTTCGTCAGAAAGCACTCGCTGCTGTCGAAACTCTTAAGTGATTAAGTATAAATGACTACATGGCACCCCTTGACAGGGGGTGCTTTTTTACTATATACTATGTAAAGATTTATAACAGGAGGTAACATGACTGTAACTAAAAATGAGTTTGGGCAAATGAATATGTTTGCCAAAGAACCTACCATGTACATGACCAAAGAAGCAATGGAGCGTTATGGATACGAACCATATGCTGAAAAAGCAGAGAAGCTCAATGGACGTACTGCGATGCTGGGTTTCGTAGCAGCCTTGCTTTCTTACGCATTTACTGGTAAACTTTTCTTCGGTGTAATCTGAAGAAAACATGAAGAAACCTTATGTTGGCGTCCCTGCCCCAGAAGTTCTTGAAGATGATCCTTGGTTCGGTCCAGCACCGCTGACCGAAAAACGCATTGCTATTCAAGAAGCACAAGCTGCTTATGAAGAGGCAAAGGAACTTGGTCTCCTTATTGAAGAGGAACCAGAGTCCAGGGAATCAGAAGACATCCATCAAGTGATGTATGAGATGGCAACTAAAAATGTTGCTACCACTCTTGCACTTGATCCCATGCCACCTCTCGGTGGTGGGTCTGAGAACTTCCAAGAGGGTTGGATGTCAGGTGCAGGTCCACATTTCTCTTAACAAAATGGCAGAATCAGTTTTCACAATCACCGCTATTGCCTTCTTTTATCTTAAAGGCAACGGTAGAGTTGTTATTACAAACAAAACATTAGAGGAAAAACAATGAACGAAAAAGCAGAACGTATTAACGGTTGGGCAGCAATGATCGGTGTTGTTGCTGCAATGGGTTCATATGCCGCTACGGGACAAATCATTCCTGGCGTATGGTGATCGATATGTTAATCTTTTCCCTCTCATTACTAGGCGGATTTATATTGATATCCGTATTGAGTGATAGAGATGTGGATGATGATGACGATTTTGGTGGTGGAATGATGATTCCCGCACACAATCCTATTTGATCTCAATACTCTGCTCTAAATAGGGCAGAGTATTTTTTTATTATGCCAAGAGGAAGATTGCTCAAGGTTGATATTCTTGCAAGAGTTCTCAAGAAAAAGAAAGAACTTGGGGAAGGGAGATATGACCATCAATCATATGACTGGTGTGAAGGATACGATCACGCTTTAAACCAAGTATTGGATGATCTCAATGAATATTCAGACTGAAACAACACAAAAAGATTGGGAGGACTTTTGGTATTCTCCTGAGAAGTTTGGAAAATGGTATCCAGAAGATTTTGTAGAGGAAAATGAACCTGATACTGAGACCACTGAATGATGTCAATGATGTAACTTGGAGTATTGTTATTTCCTTACTGATACTTCTTGCTGGGGTTACTTACTACATATATACAATTATGAAACTTGCTTTTGAGGAATTGGAAGATGAGCGACCTCACAAATAAGGATGCTGAACAAGATTCCAAACTTGCAGTATTAGAAAGCAAGATTGAAAGTTATCGTGAAAGAATTCATGCTCTCGAATCAGAAACTTCAAGTGTTTCTGTTATTGATAGCACTCTAGAGAATGCCATTCGTCGTATTGAGATGGTTCACAGTCGTATAGATAAGACTGAGGAAAAACTCAAAGCACTTGATGATGAGTTGCGTGGAAGAATCCGTAAAGCAGAAATGTGGATTGCAGGTGCTGGAGCAATCATCGCTGCAGCAACAACAATCATAGGAATTGCAGTATCAGTAGAATCACAGGAGATCAATCATGGGCGCAATGGTTCCCCCCAACAGGAAGTCGTGTTACAACTTCCGCGTAGTTGAGATCAATAGAGTCCTTGATGGTGACACGATTGATGTCACTATTGATCTTGGATTTGATCTTTTCAAAAAAGAAAGAGTTAGAGTCGCAGGCGTAGATACTCCAGAGAAGAGAACCCGAGACCTAGAGGAGAAGGAACTTGGAAAGGACGCAACCAACTGGCTCAAAGA
>JGI11705J14877_10002394_pt1 | contig 10113 bp, 5 predicted proteins | sample Etolaghawater15m_FD_14877 | JGI IMG/M metagenome (IMG submission 14877) | reverse complement strand
GGGAAAAGCTCCGGTGCCACAGACGGCGGCACGTCCAGCCGCGTCTTCGGGACGTTCCTGACCTGGCTCCAGGAGCGCACCGCTCCGGTGTTCGTGGTTGCCACGGCAAACGACGTCACTCAGCTCCCCCCGGAGTTGCTGCGCAAAGGCCGGGTAGACGAACTGATGTTCGTTGACCTGCCCAACGCGGAAGAGCGCGAGGCCATCTGGCGGATCCAGATCGCCAGGTATGGCCGCAATCCCGGCGACTTCGATCTGGCGGGTCTGGTCACGGCATCTGAGGGACTGACCGGAAGCGAGATCGAGCAGGCAGTCATTGATGGGCTTTACGATGCCTTCAACGACTACCGTGAGCCGGTGGACCGCAACTTCCTGACGGCGCTGAAGGCAACCGTCCCGTTGAGTCGATTGATGGGCGACCAGATCACGGCTCTACGACAGTGGGCCAAAGGCCGTACCCGTCCAGCCAGTAGTCCGGAGTCAAGGTCCACTGGCAAACGGCGCATCAGCAAGAATTGAAACCAGTGCGGCAGGCGAGGTATGGGGGTTCGTGCGCCACGCCTGCGCCGGAGTCCTGTGCGCCAGCGATGCGAGCGTTTGCCGGACTGGCACCCGGCGGAAGCTGGGCGCGAGAACGGCAAGCAGTAACGGGATTGTAAAGGGACACGTCCCTTTACCAGGGGTGCGGGGACAGCGTCCCTGCATCATCAGAACCAATGGAGGTGATACCATGAAACAGTTCCATCAGAAGGTCGATATGCGCACCCGCGCAGCAATGACCGCATTCCTGCGGGGGCACCCGCGCTACCACACCATGAATAGCTGGAACAACGCGACGAGCTACGCCAACTGCGTCAAGATCCATCGCCTGGGACTGACCGAAAAACAGCTCAACCTTGCCTTCGATCTCTTGGACGTCCCCGAGGTCTATGACGCGATCGGTGAGGTGCTCCACACTTGGGCTGTCGGACGCAACTGGCAATGGCAAGCTGGCTTCAACGGAAGGTCCAGTGGGTATCTGGTCCTCTACCAAGGCGGTTTGGACTGTAAGAACGCCCGCACGGCCCAGTGCGATTCCTGCTTCAAGCTGACCTGGCACAAGCAGGATACCCCCTGCACGTCGGACGGGTGCGACGGCACTCTCCGTGTGCTCGACAAGCCCCGTCCCCAGGTCATCACCTACCCGGGACGCGGTCTGGACCACGGCGAAGACTTCACCGAATGGGACGCCGATGCAATACGCGCGCGAGTCCGTTTGGTCCAAAGCTTCGACCGAATGTGCGACGAGGCCCTGGCCGTGTTCGCGGGGTATTGTGACAGCTACAGAGTAGTCGAGGAGGAGATTCTGGTTCCCAAGACCATCAAAGTGCTGGAGCCTGTCTAATCCAGCACGTCGCTCCTTCTTTCCTTCTGCCCGAGCCGCCACGGCTCGGGCTTCCCTTCCCGCCATAGCGAGAGCTCCATCCTTTCCGGGGATCACCAAGAGCGGGAATGCGTCTCATGGCATGGAGCGGGAACACCATCATCACGCATTGCGTCTACCTCAACCCGCCCCCCCCGCGAACTGACCTCAAATGCCTTGCGCATGCAGTCGCGGCCGCTAGATTGGCGAATCACCTCGTGAGACTGCTTTTCTGCTTACGCTGTCTGCGGGAGACGTCTGCTATATGCGCCGAATCTGCCATAGTCTATGCTTTACTGGATTTGTCGTCGTCGCGATGACTACCTCGGTGTGTATGGCAGCGGGTGGTCCTGTCGTCACCAACGTCACGGTCACCCAACGGGCCGCGGATCCGCGGTTCGTCGATATTGCGTATGACCTGGCGCATCCCAACGGCGTGCCGTGTACGGTGTCAGTCAAGCTCTCCAAAGACGGCGGCGCCTCGTTCCCCTTTGCTGCCGCGAGTGTCATCGGGGACGTGGGCGACGGTATCCTGGCAGGAACACAGAAGAGCATCATCTGGAACGCGTTCCAGGACTACCCGGATGAAGACATCGCTCAGGCCGTCATCCGGGTCATCGCCGATGATCACCGGCCGGCCGATGGGCTCTACGACGACTTCAATGACAACAGCCTGAATGCGGTCCTGTGGGACACCGAGGGTGGTACTCTCCCGGCAGAAGCATCACAGCGGTTGGATTTCAGTATCAGCGGCGATGCGAAAGCCATCGATGCGTTGTTTGGTGGGTACCGCAGTGTTGCCGCCGACATGCGCGTAGATGCATCGGCCGGCAGTTCCTGGCTCGATCTGACCGTCGAGTGGTTCCAGTCCGGACGCGGCACGCTCGGCGCCAGCATCGGGCTGCGACCGGCCGGTGGCATGATGGGTGCGACCGTTCGCGCACAGATAGTCGACACAGCCACAGGCACCCGGACGTGGTTTCGAAACCTGCCCCTGCCGGCGACCGGCACGTGGCTCAACCTGAAGATCGGTTATGACAGCACGGCGGCGCGCGTTGAATTCTGGGCTGATGATGTGCTGTTTGCGTCTTACGCGACAGGCGGAGCGAGTGACCTGGACAGTCCGGATTTCGGCCAGTTTCGACTGTTGGCAGGTACCGATACCGGCGGCAGCGCGTCGTACTATGTCGATAATGTGTCGGCGTGGGAGAACTACACCGCGCAGAATACGAGCCTGGACGATGTGTACGTGGCTGCAGGCACGACGACCGCTCCGTGTCTGGGTACCGCAGGCGCACCGCTGCCGACGATCCAAGCCGGACTCGACCTGGTCGCCAACGGTGGCACCGTGCATGTGGCAGCCGGCACGTACACTGAGCACCCGCTGGTTTCGAGCACGGAAGGCTGGGACGGGTTCACGAGTCTTACCATCCAAGGCGGAACCGGCGTCGTAATCGATGGCGGCGGTGCGAGCACGGGACTTTTTGTCAAGGACGTTGATCACGTATCTCTGTCCGGTCTGCGCGTCCAGAACTGCGAGACCGGCATCCGCTACAGTGATGACGTGGCCGGCAGCGAGATCGCCGACTGCACCGTGACCGGCAACACGGGCATCGGCATGAGCCTGTCCACACACGGCATCGCCATTCGCGACTGTACGGTCAGCAACAACGGCGGACGCGGCTTCTCAATGGCGACGTCCGCCTCAGGAACGGGGAATTGCTACATCGAGCGCTGCAGCATCCGGGACAACGGCGGCTGCGGCGCGTACCTGGTCAGCCTGAGCGCACGGGGCTACACCGTGCGCGACTGTCTGATTGCCGGTAACACGGCCGGCGCCGGCGACAGCTCCGCGGCCGGCGTCTACATCGACGGCAATGCCTGGCTCGACAACAACACAATCGCGGACAACGCAAACGGCGCCGGACTCGTTCTCGACGTGTCCAGTACGCAGCAGGCACTCATCCACAACAACATCGTGTCCGGCAACGGCGGAGTCGGCATCAGCGCCACGTTCGTGACCGGCACGTTGGGCATCAACCACAACAACGTCTGGAACAACGAGACGACGGACTACGCGAGCGTCGACGACCCCGGCGCCGAGTCCATGTCACTGGATCCTCTGTTTGCAGGCGAGGGCAACTACCATCTGAGGGAGGGTTCGCCGTGTATCGGCACGGGCGACAACAGCTATGCTAGCGGCACCAGCCGCAAGGACATCGACGGCGACGGCCGAATCCAGCAGACCGCCGTCGACATCGGCGCCGATGAGACGGAGTGGGAGAAGGGGCGGATGGGACCGGAGGGCGGCATCGTTGCTGGACCGAACGGGTTTGCCATGGTCGTCCCACCAGGTTGCCTCTCGACGACAGGGACCATGTCGGTGACTGCCGAAACCGATCTCAGCAGCTACCAGCCTGACGACCCGTGCACATCGGTGACGGCCGCCTGCACCGTGCAGTTTGTGGCAGACGCTTCCCGGGCTGAAGTTGGCAGGCTATCCGACGTACGGCGAGACCGGTCTCTTCTTCTCTTCATGTTTGACGCTGGCCTCAATGAATACCTCATAGCCAAGCTGGCGTCGGGAGCCGTTCTCCCGCTTGTGCACGCCGGCACATGGGAGAATATCCTGCAGGATGCACTCGACAATGGTGAGACGATCACGATCCTCCGCGTGCTCTTCCCGCCTGACTCCCTCACCATGGAATTCCGTGACGTCGCGTCCGGGGCCGCGCTAGGAGACAGGCTTCTTACCCCTCCTCCGCCTGCCCGGACCGTGATTCTCTTTGTACACGGCACATTCTCTGGTCCTCATGTGTGGAACGACGCGTGCCAGGCGTTCGAGGCCGATGACGCGATCTCCGATGTTGCTCTATGGCGTGTGTACTACGACACAAGAGCCCGGATAGGCGACGACGACGACAATCCAACAAATGACAGTGCTAGTCGTCTCAGTGTCCTCATGGCCAGTGCAGATTCGGCAACGGTAGAGAGGATCTTCATTGTGGCCCACAGTATGGGGGGATTGGTTGTTTCGAGGGCAATCGAGTTGGGGCGCCAGTCGGGCAGCGGCTCGCTCTGGTCACAGAAAGTACGGAAAGTGGTGTGCTTGGGCGTGCCTTTCAACGGCACAGCCCCAACTCCGGCCGGGCTCAACCTGCTCTTTGGGTACGCCTGGAATAAGGGGGGACATCGGATGCTCATCGATGGTTACGGCATCACGGACATGCTCCAGCCTTGGCCTGTCGTTCAGTATAGTGATGTCGCCTACTATGCGATCGCAGGCACCGAACACTTCGGCCTGCCACTCGACGCTGTATCGACGGCGATGGGCCTTTTCAAGGACGTCGAGCACGATGGGGTTGTCCCGAAGGACAGTGCGCTCCCATCCCGTCTGTCACTTACGGACAAGCGTGTACTGTCGGATCGCAATCACTGGGAGCTCCAGCCGGAGGCGACATCGCCGGATCGGGTGTACGAGCAGATCAAGTTTTGGCTGTTTCCGGGAAATGTCTACGTCTCACAGTCAAGCGGGGACGACCAATCGGGAACTGGCACGAAGCCGTTTCCCTTCAAGACCATCTCCCACGCCGTGCAGCAAGCTACAGGCTCNGCCGACTGCCAGGTCACGATCCACGTCGCGGCCGGCACATACACCGAGAACCTGAGTGTGAGCGGCTACCAGAGCTTGCTCGGCGGCTACAGCGCGGACTTCTCGACGCGGACGTACATGACCGAGGCCGATCGGGAGAACGGCGCATACGCGACCATCATTAAAGGAACGGGTCCGGGTAGCGTAATCACCGTCACATCTCACGAAAGCGATCAACAGGAGATCTCGGGATTCACGATCCGCGGCGTAACAGGAAGCACTCCCGGGGCCGGGATACAAGGCGCTGGTTACTGGACGGTTACGGAGGCAACGGAGCGAGAGGGGGAGCACGAGTACGACGGGTTCCGCATCCCGGGGCCCGCCACGATCCGACGTAACACCATCACGGAATGTCAGATCGGCCTACTGGACTGTGCCGGGAGCATCGCCGCGAACAAAGCCAGTTCGAATCAAGTGGCGGGACTCCAGCTATGTCTTGGCGAAGTCACGGAGAATTCTGTGACAGGGAATGGGTTTGGGATGCGGGAAGTGTTCGGAGTCGTCGACGGGAACGCGGTCACAGCCAACTCGGATGCTGGTTTTGACACTTTCGCAGGTGTCACCATCCGTTCCTTTGGCGTCCTGATCTCAGGAAACACAATCACTGGGAATGGTGTCGGAATTGCGCCGGGGCTCGGGGGTGTGCATGTCTGGGTGGCAGACGGTTCTGGCTCCGTGACGGTCCATGGGAACACGATTGAGGACAACTGGGGCCATCTGGGAGGGGGGATCGCGATCTGGATTTCACCAGAGAGCACTGCGTCGGGCGCTATCCTCATCGAAGACAATGTGATCGCTGGAAATCTCTCGTCTACTATGCCCCCTGAAGCCTTCCTTCCCCCTGATGGACCGGATGGCCTGGGAGGCGGAGTCGGAGTGTTTGCTGGAGGAGGCACGGGGGTTGTTTCTGTCACGATCACGGGCGGTGCGATCACAGGCAATTCTGCCGGTCTTGGTGGGGGAGTTTACTACGAGAATCCCGCTGTCGTGACGCTGACAGCTTCGGTCACGACAAACATGTCATTCGTCCGACCTACAACTGACGATTGCCCTAACGGTTACATCCTGCTACAGGATGTGGACAATGTCTACGACTATTCGCAGCCCTGGTACGAGTGCAAGACGGAGCGCGAGTAACCGCCGGCGCACGCTTGGAGGCGTCTCCCTTCCGCGACAGGCAGGAACATCCCGATGATCAGAAGAAGAAAGGCAGCTCCTCGCGCAGCTGTATTGATCCAGATGGTCGGTTTGGCCAGCCTGCTGTCGGTCCCTGCCGTTCGTGCTCTGACGTGCTCGGGTGACTCCGCCGCCTTGCACCTTGACCTCCGCATTCGCACGCTCACGGTGAATTCCGCACATGGGACGCCGACACCCGTCGGTACGTCTCACCACATCGCTGGGGCCGGGGTGTCCTGCGGCGTGGACGCAGACGTGGGGGACACACAGACGCGGGAGCACTGCACGGGCTGGACGGGCACGGGCAGTGTACCCACGACCGGAACTGCCAACAGCACGACGGTGACACTCGCCCAAGATTCCACGTTGACCTGGACTTGGCAGGCCCAGCACTGGCTCGATGTGGCGACGGACGGGGCTGGCAGCGTGGACGTTGGGGATGGCTGGTTCGCCGTCGCCAGCACGGTTACGCTTGCTGCCACCCCTCACGAAGGGGGACGCTTCGACAGATGGGAAGGCGATATCCCTCCGGATGCAGATCCGCATGCCGCTGAACTCACCGTGACTATGGACACGGCTCGATCCGTGCAAGCAGTGTTCATCACTGCGCACGCGCCGGTACTCACTGAGGGAGATTCGGTGAGCGCTGCAATGGACGAAGACGGCTACCCGGAGGCCTTTAGTCTGACGCTGCACGCAACCGATGCCGACGGCGATGCCATCGCATGGAGTATCGCGGAACCCGCAGGTAACGGAACAGCGGGGGTTACCGGCAACGGCACAAGTGCGACAGTCCAGTATGCCCCTAAGCTGAATTGGCATGGCGGTGACAGCTTCGCCGTTGCTGTAACCGATGGAGTCGACGGCACCGACACTGTCACGGTGAATGTCACGGTGCGAAGCGTTAACGACGCACCCGTCGTGGACTTGGACGCGGACACGCAAGGCACTGGCTTTGATACCGTATTCCTGGAGGGGGATGGTCCCGTAGAAGTCACGGGCGGAGACACAATGCTGCTTGCGGATGTGGACGACCATCTGTTGGCATCAGCTTCGGTCGCTCTCGTGGAGCGACCAGACGGAGTGAACGAGATGCTGAGCGCAGACACGGCGAACACTGGCGTCACTGCGTCCTACGACAGGGCCTCTGGTGAACTCGCGTTGGTTGGCCCTGCTTCTGTAGCGGAATTCGCAAGTGCGCTGGGCCATGTCCTCTATGAGAATGTGAGTGAGGCCCCGGATACAACGGACCGCACGATCGAGTTCACCGTGTCGGATGGTAAGTCGGCAAGCGTCACGGCTGTGACGACGCTGACGGTAGTCCGGGCGGTCAGACTCCACTTGGCCGTCGGCTGGAACCTGCTGTCGTTGCCGTTTGAGGTCACAGACGGGGTGACGCCGGATCAGATTCTGTGCTCCGAAGATGGGGCCGTGCTCTATGCCGGCAATCTCTGGGGATGGAACTCGCTGGCAAAACGCTACGTGGACCTGACAACTGGCTTTCCGGCAAAGGCCGGTTTCTGGGCCTATTGCGCGAGCGCTGGCGCGGTTACCACTCGCCCGGTCCACGGCGAACTGCCACAGTCAGCAACGGACCTCTACGCGGGATGGAATCTGATCGGACCCGTGGTTACGTGTTCCTTGGTTGACATCCCGGGCATCGAGAACGCAGCGTGGCCGCTCTGGTGGTGGGACAGTAGCCTCCAGGCATACCGTCGCGTTGGGGAAACGGACAGTATTGAGCGTGGCAAGGGTTACTGGATCTACGTTCCCGACGATTGTCAGATCGACCTGCCCCTCAACACGCCGTAGACGGTCAGAGCTCACCGGGCCGCTTCTGCTCAGGATGCCCAGCTTGCTCCCGCATCCGCTGTACTGTCGGGTGGCACAACGTCCGAATCTGCGTCTTCCGCAGTGCCCGCGGGAGGCACAGGCGTTGGGGCAGCCGCTTCCGACACTGCATCTGGTCCTCCGATGTCAACGGGGTCGCCGTTCACCGTCCACCTTCGCCCGCATTCCTTGCATCGGCGTAGCGGGACCTTACCTGAGCGGTTGTACCGATAGCCTTTGGCAATGCTGTTCCTCGACCCGCAGTACGGGCACGTCTTGTTCTCTTCCACATTGAATCACCTCTGCATCGTCTTGGGACGCGAGTCTTTATATACCTTTCGGTTCTTTCAGGGCCGTCCAGCCGCGCAAAGGGCAAGATTTATATAGGTCCGCGGCCCGTGTTTGCCCATGACTGAGGCAATACACGGAACCTGGAACCTGGAGGGGAGCAATCCGCTGCTCGTAGCAGCAGCCCAGATCGCCGAGCAGATTGAGGAGCTACGCCGCAAGACACGCGAGCTCTACTTCGCCGTCGTGCTCTTCCGGAGGCCATGCCCGCACTGCGGCTCAACCGCGCTACGGATGTTGCGGGACAGTTGGTGCACCTGCAAGTCCTGTGGCAATGAACTGGACCCCACGTTGGCGTTCGGGACGTGCGGGGACTGCGGGGGTGCCCTGATCCGGAAGCGGTGCCACTATTGGTGCGAATCGTGCCGGCATCCTGTTCGTTCGCGATTCTGCTTCGATGGTCGAGTCTTCGACGCCGCATACTTCCGCGAGATGATGCGTCAGTCACGAGAGCGCAAACGGGAGAAACGACAGCTCCTGCGCGAACAAGTCGCTGAAGCGAGATCGTCTCCCTATGCGATCACCGAGGAACCGTCCCTGGCGGACGCGCCTGGGCTATTGGACGACCTTGATCAGGCTGTCGGGCTGGAAATCCCCAAGGGGCTCTTGGACGTCGCCAAACGTGCCAGGTTCGACATGCATGCCTACCAGAAGCACATCCGCGAGTTGGTCGCTGGGTGCATCGTTCACTTCGAGGGGATTGCGCAGCTTGTCGATGACCGGCGCCTCGACCGGATCTTCCGCTTCATCACGATCATCTTCATGGCTCACCGCGGCGAGCTGGAGATCACCCAGACCGACGACGGCACGATCCTGATCACGGGCAACTGATCTGGTGGCTCTGCCCCCAGGTCTCATGGTCAGGGCTCTGCCCCGACACCCCGCCGGGGCGATTCATCTCCCCGGCCCCCTCATCACTGCGGGACGAAACGTTGCGATGCTTCGCGTCGCTGTCGTTCCGTCCCGCGGAGGCCGACACGCGGCCGCGTGTGTGGTGCAGGGAGATGCACAATGTCAACATCTGCAGTAGCCCTTCGCTGCGGCAGCAGCGATGCCACCGTTGGGGCGTGCGGGAGCTGACGCGTCAAGCGTCGGCGCGCACGCACAAACAGCAATGGGAGTGCAGAAGGACGCGTCCCTTTGCCGGGGTTTCAGGGGCGCGGAGCCCCTAACGACAATCACAATGAAGCTCTCACAGAAGGACAAGGAATTCCTGGAACGCCTGCACGAACTGATTCAGCAGCGCGAGCTCTGGATAGAGCGTGTCATGCGCAACCCGAGCCGGTTCGTACTGCGGGGGAACTACGGAGATCGCATCGAGGAGCGGTTCGGCATGACCAGGCAGGGCGTGCGCTGGCGTTTCTTCAGGCTCTTCAACCAGATCTACGTCTCGGCCTACACCACGGTGCTCTTCATCGAGAAGCACTTGGGCACGGGCTACCGGCAGGACGCATTGCGGATTGCGCACGAGCGTTTCGTCGCCCGCCAACGCGTGCTCGACGACATCACATTCAAGGAGGCGAACACCTATCGCGGCAAGAACCAAGATTGAACTGAATCCGGCGCTCGTGCGTCGGATCTCGGGTCTCGACGACCTGGCGCGGATCTTCTTCCCCGACAACCGCAACCACCGGCGTGCGTTCATTGCCATCTGGCTCGAAATCAAGTACGCGGACCGCCAGTTTCTGCCCGGCATGGCTTGCTT
>JGI11705J14877_10002389_pt1 | contig 10123 bp, 9 predicted proteins | sample Etolaghawater15m_FD_14877 | JGI IMG/M metagenome (IMG submission 14877) | reverse complement strand
CGTCGTGCCAATGCTGCGTATCCCGCAGATTACATCATCGACCAGTCCCCGTCGCCACTCCAGATCGTAAAACCGAATCGGAAGATCTATCTAACCGTAAATACAGCTGAACGCCCCAAAGCTGTGGTTCCAAACCTGATTAACATGTCGTTGCGCAATGCTGAAATGCAATTGCAGAACGGCGGATTTCAGCTGGGTTCCATTACGTACGAATCCTCACGGTTCCGAAATACCATATTGAACCAGTCGGAAGCGCCGGGCGACACACTCGCCAAGGGATCGGTCATCCATCTGATTGTGAGCGACGGGCTTGGACAGCGGAAAGTGCCTGTACCGGAACTGATCGGTCTAAAACTTACGGAGGCTCAACAGCAGATTCGCAGAGCCGGGTTTCGTGTGGGAGAGATCCGATTCGAACCGACACAGGATGTTACTCCCAACACGGTCATCGAGTTTTCACCCAGGGAGGAGGAACTTACAGAAGGGCAAACGATTGTTTTGGTGGTGTCGGAGAGGTTTGATGCCATCGAGGTGATCGAGGCTGCAGCGGTTGGGGCAGACTCTACCGTGCAATCCGGGCCAGGTGTGCCGGGACAAAATCAGCCACAAAACTGATTAATTAACCCTAAGTGCGCTACATCAAACCAAAGTACGCCAAATCAAACCAAAGTACGCCAAATCAAACCCCATGGATTTTAATCTTCCCGTTTTGGCCCCTTCCCTGCTGGCCTCCGACTTTCTCCATCTGCAGGACGACATCCAGGCTTGCCTCGACAGTGGCATCACATGGCTTCACTGCGACATTATGGATGGTCACTTTGTGCCGAACATCAGCTACGGGCCAGCCATCACAAAATCGATCGGAGAAGCCGCACCAGAGGCATTTTTGGACGTACACCTGATGATCGAACAGCCCGAACTTTACATCGATGCGTTTGCGGATGCCGGTGCCGATATGATTACCGTCCATCAAGAAGCAACCCGCCATCTCCACCGTCTCATTCAGCAGATCCGCGATGCTCAGGTGCAGCCCGGTGTAGCGATCAATCCTGCGACCCCGGTTCAAGTCATCGAACCCATTCTTTCAGAAGTTGACCTTGTATTGGTCATGAGCGTTAATCCCGGCTTTGGCGGACAGGCATTCATTCCCGAAACCCTCGAAAAAGTGAAAAGATTGTACACGCTACGAGAAGAAAACGATCTCGGATTCCTGATCGAAATCGATGGTGGTGCCGGAATCGAAAATGCTCGTGCCATTGTTGATGCAGGTACCGATGTGATGGTAGCCGGTAGTAGTGTATTTCGCGGTAAGGGCGTAACGGACATCAGCAACACCGATCAGATCATCCGCAATAATATTCAGAAACTTCAAACCGCGATGTCGGGTTGATGAGAGGTCAGAGATCCAATCAACCCGAACCCTAGTCTTGTACCTTCAAAACGTAATCCGTAATCCCGAAACCTAATCCGAAATCCGATCGAAACAACATCCAATTTTATTCAAAAAGAGATTGAGTTAACTGTCGCAGATCCCATTCTAATCCTTGGTCTGCGAGATGAAAATCTACACTATCTTCAAACATCGGTACCTTCTGTACGAATTACCGTGCGGGGTCATCGTGCAAAACTGAACGGCCCACCGGCAGATGTGGAGGTAGTGGAGCGTATACTGGAGGAGATGGTTTCGATGGGTACAAAGACCGGACGGGTGACAAGGCAGGATATGAGGACGCTCCTGGCATTGTACTATTCCGATGCAGGGAGCAGACAACCTGAACTTGGATACGCAAACCATCGCGGAGAAAGGCCCATAAAAGGAGGAGGGGTCGGATATGGACGGCGGTCCGAAGACAAAGGGCAACCAGATGGGGCTGATGAAACGTCTACAGATTTTGATCCCGAAGGACGAAGCAAGCCGGAGTACCGTTTCGGTGGTGGCATACCGGGAGAGGGAGATGGCCATGGGCCTGTGATTCTGCACACGCACAGTGGTGAATCGGTGCGGGCGAAAACAAAAGGGCAGCAAAACATCGTGGATGCAACCGCCCAAAACGACATTGTGTTCGCCATCGGGCCGGCTGGAACCGGGAAAACATACACATCGGTTGCGCTGGCAGTTAAGGCACTGAAAGATCGGCGGGTTAAAAAGATTATTTTGGCGCGACCTGCAGTCGAGGCCGGCGAAAATCTTGGCTTCCTGCCCGGGGATCTGAAAGAGAAGATCGATCCCTACCTCCGGCCACTGTATGATGCCCTCGAGGAGATGATCGAGACCGACAAGCTCGAACACCTTATGGCAAAAAACACCATTGAAATCGCGCCGTTGGCATACATGCGGGGTCGGACCCTCAACAACGCCTTCGTCATCCTGGACGAAGCACAAAATGCAACCAACACGCAGATGAAGATGTTCCTTACGCGGATCGGATTTCACAGCCAGGCGATCATTACAGGCGACATCACCCAGACCGGCGACATCACCCAGACTGATCTGCCAAAAAAACAGCAGTCCGGGCTTATTTCGATCCAGGAGATCCTCCAGAACGTGAACGGGATCTCGTTTGTATACCTCGACCCGTCGGATGTGGTTCGGCACAAGCTCGTCCGGGACATCATTGATGCCTACGAAAAATTTGAGAGTGAACAAGAGGATGGCCAGCGTTGAAACTATGAACAAAATTGCAGCAAAAAAGAAGCGGGGTGATGCAGATGCGCCACCGGCTGTAGTAATACCTCTGTATGAGGGAACTTTTTCGGTAGGGCTGGACAAAGAGTTTCATCCCATCGGGCGAGGAGACGCTCCCGCTACGGGAGCTCTGAAACTTTCGATTCAGCCCTTTTTAATTCGGGAGGAGGAGCGCTTGATTCTGTTCGATACCGGGATTGGTGATCTGTTTGGCGGACAATCCGGGGCGTGGAGAATGCGTGAAAATCTGGATAACCTTGGTCTGGAGTGCGGTGACATCACCGATATCTTTTTGAGTCATTTGCATTTTGATCACATAGCAGGGCTGGCCCATCGTGAGCATGGAACCTGGGAACTAACCTTCCCAAATGCAACCATTTACGCCTCAGAGCGGGGATGGCAATCACTGGTCGGCCGGGCTGATTCACTTTCGGATGAGGAACGGGCGTTCGTCTACTTTGTAGACCTATATGGAGACTTTTCTTTTTTGAGTAATGAAGAGAACCACCCACTAGAGCATGTACGAACACTGTGGATTGGCGGGCATACACACGATCATCTGGCCCTTTTTTATGAAAACGGACCACAAAAGTTTCTGATGGCTGGTGATGTGATCGGATCCAAAAAGGCACTGATGCGAAAATACAGGGCGGTGTACGATGCAGATGCAGAGCAGGGAATGGAAGTGCGTGAAGAGCTGAAACAGCTTGCATGGAAGGAACAATATACAATTCTGGCCTACCATGAAACGGACTCGCCAATGATGCGTCTTTCGCAATGGAGTCCAAGATCTGGCTACAGTATAGAGGTGATAACAGTATAGAGGTGATAGAATGAGCACAATCGGAAACAGTTCTCACACGATCGCAGAGAGCACCCGGGCTTCAAAATCTGACCGCTCATCGGTCTCTGTACAATCCCAGAATGCAGCTCTCCACCCGGAACTGATGGATGCACTTCGCGAACATCTTCGCGGTGACATTTCTGATGTCGATTCCGCCGTGATTTTAGGGAGCGGCCTCGGGGGATTTGCCGAGTCCATTGAAAATCGCTTAGAAATACCCTACGAACAGCTTCCAGGATTCCCAAAATCTACCGTTCCAGGGCATCATGGGAGTCTTCTCTATGGCACCATTCGCAGCAGAAAGGTCATTGCTTTTTCCGGACGTTTTCACCGGTACGAGGGGTACAGTTTTTCCCAAACGGTGCTGCCGGTTCAGCTGTCACATGCACTGGGAGTCCGTCATCTCATCATTTCCAATGCAGCCGGTGCCATTAATACTCGATTTGAGGTGGGAGATCTGATTCTGATTCAAGATCTGTTTCGATTCTTTGAAAAAGTAGCTGCTTTTCCATCAGAGCCGTTTCGTCTCGACCTAATGCCAGCGGTCCATCATGCGGAATCGATTGCAAAGTCGATCGGGCTACCGGTTCGGCGCGGCACCTATCTCTTTGCCAAAGGCCCGACGTACGAGACCAAAGCAGAAGTCGAAGCATTTCGGAGGGTTGGTGCCGATATGGTGGGCATGAGCACCGTGCCCGAAATCCTGGAGGCCACACGGCTGGGGCTACCTGTCATCGCTGTCTCTCTCATCACCAATATGGCAGCAGGAGTACAAAAAGGAAAGCTACATCACGATGAAGTAAAAGTTGCCGCAGAACGGAAAAAACACGACTTCGCCCGGCTTGTATCGGGAATCATTCTCTCGGGCTGGAACCCGAATGAGGAAGCTGCCGTCTAGCCCTTCGCACCTTCGCCCTTCGCACCTTCGCCCTTCGCACCCTGGCCTTGTGCATACCGCTTCAGGTACGCTGTCATTCTCACTTTCCGACGTGTACTATCGCTGCTCATAAACCGCAGCTTGCCAAAAATCTCCCGCTCCTGCCAGGCACGGTCGAACCGTCCAAAGCACCAGAAAATTCCGGAATAACTATTCGGATCACGTCCATCAATCGCATACAGGTTGTTCAAATCGATCAGATAACGCAATGCTGTTTCCGGATCCGGCGTCCATTCAATCACCTTTTTTCCCCATAACATCCGCAAATAGTTGTGAATAATCCCCTCCTCCCGCAGTTGCGTCTGAGCTGCATTCCAGATCTCATCATGCGTTCGGGACTGTGCCAGTTCCTCATAGGTGTATATCCACTCCCGCGGGTCGTCACGATGCTGATCCATCGTTGTCAGTGCCCAGTCCGGAAGACTATCAAACCGATCTACATCATCCCTGTGATGCGCAAAATGAAATCCAACCTCACGCCAGGTTATCACCTCATCTAGAAAACTGTCGATATTCGGATTCCCGTTAAAAAACCCATCCGATGAGCCCTTATTGTAGGTGATTTTGTCCAGATCCCAACCCTGTGGCTGGCACGCAATCGCACGCTGAACAACCTCCACTTCAGAAACATGCCCAAAATGAAGCCAAGGGCTCAGACCACTGGTTTTTTTCTCGTCCGGATGATTCCGCTTCTCGTCATACTCCAGCAGGTCATGTTTGATAAACGAATCCAGCCTCGCAAGACCATGCGATCGTCCACCATGCATCTTCACCGGCCCTACTGAGTGATCAATGGCAAGTCCGGAAATGAATCCCGGGATATCGGCCAAGGCAGCATTTGCATCGGGAAGCCCCTCAAACCAGGCATCTGGTAATTGCAGCAACCCTGAAAGCCCCGAAGACTCATCAGACCCTGCAGACACCTCCAGCAACTCTAGTGGATTCTCTCTCGGCGGTCTGGTAAACGACTCCACGAAATGCCGCTGCATAGTCTTCCGAAACAGATAGGCGCTGTACGGATCCTTCTCTGTCATCCCAAGCGGAATCAACCCGTTGCTATCCACAGTCACATACGGCACCGTAACCTGCGCCGGAAACCGCTTGTTCCGCTCCTTCATGATGAACACAGGATACTCATCGGTCACCAACATCGCCGCGCCCGAAATTACATGCATCAACAACCGCTCATACTGACCCGGTTTCTCCTCTACAAACGGAAGATAATATGCACAGTCCCCACGATCCCCACGATCCCCACAGTCCCAACGACCCCCATAATCCCTATTCCCTCCGCCTACCCGCGCCGGTCGTACCCCGCGAATCCGCCCCTCCATCACCCCGTTCCAATGCTCCGCCATCCCCTGCATCACAAATGTATGCGTTCGGTCACTCGCCCACGGATAATCGCATGAAAACGCCTCCAGAATCAGTAACGGCTTCCGTAACCGATTCGCCTCCTCCACCGCAAATTCCAGAGCAAAATTGTAGTGAAACCGCCGGTTAATCTGCATCCAATATAACACATACCCGCCCTCGGCGTTCGGTTCTGCCTGGTTTCTCCGAAAAATTCGCGTGTTATGAAATGGATCCATCATTCTCTTTTTTACCCCACAGCCTCCAAACTGCGGTCGTATCGCTTCCGCTCGTTATGATCCAGGTACAACTTCCGGATCCGCAAACTCTTCGGCGTTACCTCCAGCAGCTCGTCCCGATCGATAAACTCGATCGACTGCTCCAGACTCATCGACTTCGCTTTCGCGATCTTCACGCTGTCTGCCGTCTGTGTCGCCCGGTGATTCGTCAAATTCTTCCGCTTCACCACATTTACAACAAGATCATCCGACCGCTTGTTCATGCCAACCACCTGTCCCGCGTACACGGCATCCCCCGGCGTCACCAAAAACTCTCCGCGATCCTGCAAGCCCTCCAGCGCATACGAGGTCACTTCCCCGGTCTCTAACGCGATCAATGCACCGCGCGTTCGGCCCGGAATCTCCCCGGCATATGGCTCGTATGCAGAAAACTGCTGATGCATGATCCCCGTTCCGCGCGTTTCCGTCATCATCTCCCCCCGAAATCCAATCAACCCCCGCGACGGCACCCGAAATTCCACCCGATGATTCTCACCCTCCTGTGCCATCGAGATCATCAATCCCTTCCGCTTCTGAAGCTGATCAATCACCCGGTTGCTGTAATCCGCGTGCACATCAATCACAACCTCCTCAAACGGCTCATACCGTCCATCTGCACGCTCCTGAAACAACACCTCCGGCCGCGATAACGCGAACTCAAACCCTTCCCGGCGCATCGTTTCGGTCAAAATTGCAAGCTGAAGCTCCCCTCGCCCCGACACCTTGAAAATATCCGGATTCTCCGTCTGCTCCACCCGCAGTGATACATTCGTGCGAATCTCCTTCGCCAACCGGTCCTTAATCATATTCGAGGTCACATAATCCCCCTCTTTTCCTGCAAACGGCGAATTGTTCACCCGCAGATAGATCGCCATCGTTGGCTGATCAATGTCGTAATACTCAATCGGTGAAGGATCACTGATATCCGTAAGTGTATCCCCGATCTCCACATCCTCATAGCCCGCCATAGCAAAAATATCCCCCGCTGGCGCCATATCCACCGGCTCCCGGTTCAACCCGTGAAACGTAAACAACTTCGTAGCCCGCGCTTTCATTTTTCGAGTTCCCTTCCGGTCTACCAGCAAAATCTCCTGCTGCGTGCGAATCGTCCCCTGCTCCACGCGGCCAATCGCAATCCTGCCTACATAATCATTCCAATCCACACTACTTACCAGCATCTTAAATGGCTTGTCCGCCTGCTGTTCTGGCCCGGGAATGTGCTCGGTAATCGTCTCAAACAGTGGTGTAAGATCCTCTCCATCATCCGCCCAATCCCGTCGAGCAATCCCCTGAATCCCAACCGCGTACAGTACCGGAAAATCCAGCTGCTCATCATCCGCATTCAGCGTCACAAACAGATCAAAAATCTCATTCAGCACCTCATCCGGTCGCGCATCCTTCCGATCGATCTTATTAATCACCACAATCGGGCGATACCCCAAATCCAGCGACTTCCGCAACACAAACTTTGTCTGCGGCAACGGGCCTTCCGCGGCATCCACCAGCAAAATCACCCCGTTCACCATCTTCAAAATCCGCTCCACCTCCCCGCCAAAATCCGCGTGCCCCGGCGTATCTACGATGTTAATCTTCGTATCATTCCAATACACCGCCGTGTTCTTCGAGCTAATCGTGATCCCCTTCTCCCTCTCCAGATCCCCCGAATCCATCACTCGCTCATTCACCTGCTGGTTTTCGCGAAACGTTCCGCTCTGCTGCAACATCTGATCCACCAGCGTAGTTTTCCCATGATCCACATGAGCAATAATGGCAATATTTCGTATCTCTTGATAACTCATAACTGTTTTATGTACCTACATCTACTTCATGAATAATTCCCGCAAACCCTTACAATGAGTGCCGGGCTACGGTGTATTTGCATCAACCCGCACAGCAAACAGAACATTACACCTGTTCGGCTTTCGCAGGGTTTGGACTCTCTCACAAGAGCCGCGCAAAAGTACGGCCTTTTTTCTTCAACCGTACTCTTTATTTTTCTTCGGGTTGATGTAATTTCCACCCGGCTCTATTAACATATGTATGGTGAGAAGCATTCCCGGTGACCGCCACAACCTTAGTGTAGTCGCCACACCTTCTGTGCATGAACACGCAACCCTTGGATCTGTGAACGAACGCGACTTCTTACAAGCGATCAACGATAACCGGGGCATTATCTACAAACTCCTCAATTTATATGTAGATGATCCAACGGAGTCGGAAGACCTCTACCAAGAGATCCTTCTGCAGGTGTGGAGTGCCAGAAAACGTTTTCGGGGGGATGCAAAGTTCAGTACGTGGCTTTATAAAATCTGCCTCTACACCATTCTCACCGCCAAGCGAAAAAGCGACCCCAAAAAAACGATTTCGCTCGACGATACCTGGTACGAACCGTCTTCGGAGGAGGAGATGGAGCAGGATGAACAGGCAGAACTTCTCTACAACGCAATCAAACAACTGGAGCCGATCGAAAAATCGATGATTACGATGCATCTCGACGGGTTTAGCAACCCCGAGATTGCAGAATTTTTTGGAATTACCGTCAACCATTGCAACGTGAAACTTTTCCGAATTCGGGAAAAGCTTGCAAAAATTCTTACACCAGCCTAAACCATTCTCATTATGGAACTAAAAGAATACTGGAAACCGGATGTCAAAAGCCGCCTCACCGCGGATCCGAAACCCATTCAAAAGCCTGCTGCTAAGCGAAGTAAGCACCCGCTGCAGATGCTGTATAGACGTGTCCGGATCCTATTTTATCATCAACACACTCGGCATTCTGTTCACAGCCGCACTTCTCTTTCTCTTTCCTATCACAATTGTGCAAGTACTGCTTGGGTTTGTCATTCTTGCACAGCTTTGGTCCGCTAAACGCACATTTTACCTCTACCAGAAGATCCAATATGCCCTATCCGATGTAAAAACAGGCATGCTCCACCTGCTCAAGCAACAACTTGCTCTCATCCTCGACTTCATCAAATTGGAAGAACGACTCACCATCTTTGTCCTCCCGTTCGCACTGGCCGGCGGATTTATCGCAGGTGGCCTAAGCAGATCCCAAAAATCCGTTACTGAATTTTTTGCAGAACCCACCATTCAAATCGGCATTCTGGTGACTCTGATCCTCTTTATTCCAATCTTTTACTTCCTCACAAAATGGATCAACAGGCTGCTCTTTGGACATCACACCGAAAGCTTGAAACAGATGATCCAATCCCTTGAGAATCACACGGAGACGGGGTGATGGTCTGGCAAACGCAACTCACGCTCGCTCCCAGACCGAGAGGATTCCATATCATTACCGATGAGATCCGTCAGGCGCTCGCAGGTAGCAGGCAACGTTCACAAGCAAACATGCCTCAGATGAACAGCCCTCAATCCAACATCCCCAAAACCGGCCTCCTGCACATCTTTATTCAGCACACCAGCGCATCCCTCGCCATCAATGAAAGTGCGGACCCGTCCGTACGAAGAGATTTTGAAGCCCATTTCAACCGAATGGTTCCCGAAGACCCGTCCCTTTTTGAGCACACGCTGGAGGGCAGCGACGACATGACATCTCACCTCAAAAGTTCCATGCTAGGACAATCCGTCACCGTGCCGATCACCAACGGATCTTTAAATCTGGGTACATGGCAGGGAATTTGGCTCTGTGAACATAGAAATCGAGGAGGGAGCCGGCGTCTCATTCTCACTGTAATCGGGGAGTGAGGAACCTTCGGGGAGTGAGCAACGTACTCTTCGTATGACAGCCTACTCTCTTTCAAGGCCAACCACACCAGCGTCAGAATAGCGTCTATTTACGCAACTTTGTAACACGCAACTTTGTAACACACATCTATTCAAACACATTCACACATCTTTCCAATGCGGAGAGAGAGGGATTCGAACCCTCGATACCCTTTTGAGGTATACTCCCTTAGCAGGGGAGCGCTTTCGACCACTCAGCCATCTCTCCAAACCGATTCGAAAAGGCAACCCCTTTCCGAAGGGCATCAAATATAATCAGCTTTCCCCTCCACTTGCAA
>JGI11705J14877_10002387_pt1 | contig 10128 bp, 3 predicted proteins | sample Etolaghawater15m_FD_14877 | JGI IMG/M metagenome (IMG submission 14877) | reverse complement strand
AGATCCATGGGCGACACGGACGACACGGCGGCCTCCGCGACCAGCTTTTCCCCCGCCAGATCCGCACTGCCGGCCATTGCGAACTTCGCAAGCTCGTCGGGGCCCTGCCGCAGTGTGACGGTGCCGGATTCGAGCTGGGCCAGCCCGGACGTCACGTAAGACGCGGAGGCGGCCAGTCCCACGTCCACGGGTAGAAGACGGCCTGTCTCTCTGAGGTCGAACGCAAGGCCGGTTACCCGAAGCTCCGTCTTCGTCTGGACCGTCTTGCCGTCGTCGACCACCGTCGCGTCGATCTTCCCGGCGAGCGTTCCCGCCAGCTCTTGGAGACCCGTGTCCGCCGGAACAAGCGGCTTGACAAGGGCCAGGTCGAAGTCGCTGATCCTGACCGTTGCCGGAACGGCGGGCAACGTCATCGTCTCACCTGCCAACGCCAGTGACACGGGTGCCGACAAGGCCGCAGCTACAACCTGCTGTTGCGGATCTCGCACCGCCATGGTCGCTTTCGCGAGCGTCAGCATGCTGTCGGCCATGCCATACGACACGTCATGCTTGCACTGGATCTGCAGGGGGACGATCGGCGCAAGCTCCAGCTCCTTCGATGCCGCGGTCAGATTCGCCACATCCAGTGTTCCGGTCGAGGTGACGGTGTCCTTGGCCAACTCCACCACTCCCTTGTAACCCACAGTGCTCTCGGCCAGATCGATATCCCCCAGGAAGGGCTTCAGGAACACGAGAGTATCCCGCGTCGTCGGCACGAGCGCGATGTCGAACCGACCGACCATCGACTCGATATCGAGCGCCCCCTTCGCCGTCAACACAGCGATGTCCGCCAGTGCTCGGCCATCGGCAGCATGCGAGATCCGCACGGTGTCCGACACGAGATTGACGTTGGCCAAGTCTTCACACACGACGTCGAGACTCTCGGTGATGTCCAGGTTCGCAAACTCCTGCCCCGACGCCTTGACGTGCAGACCCCGAACGCCAATGTCGCCTTTGACAGCCACCCGCTTGGTCGTGCCCGTCACCTGCAAAGCCAGATCGCCCGCAACCTTGCCCCCAACCAGCTCGACGTCTTCGCTGTCGACGAACGGTTTGACAAGTGCCAGGTCCAGGCCGTCTATCTGCAGGCGGAGTTTTCCGGGGGCGTCGTCCGGGAACCCGAGCTCGGGGGAAAGCATCAGGCGTGCGGGCTCCGCAAAACTGAACCGAATCGCCTCTGTCTTGCCGTCCGGCAGAACCGTCGTTTGCTGAGAGTTGATCGTGATCTCGGCCAGGTCCTTCACGACCACATCGAATTCCTTGCGCATGGCCAAGTCCTTGATGATCTTGCCGTTTACGGAGATCGCAACATCGTGCAGCCACGTGCTGCCCCGGGCACTGATCACCTTGCCGGCGTCGGCAATCGTGACGTCGACCGTGTTCGACAGCTTCCCGCCCAGGAGACGCACCGCCTCATTCGGCGGCATGAGCGGCGTAAAGAGACCGAGGTCCAGCTCGTCAATGCGCAGCGACAGGCTGGCCGGCGACGCATTGACTCCGGCCCCGCCATCACCCAGAGTGACCGTGGCAGGCTGATCGAGCCGAAGCGTCACGATATCCACCCCGCCGGCGCTGACCCGCGCCTCGAGCGTCTGCGCATCCAACCGGCCGGCGCTCTGATCGAAGGTGATGCGGTGTTCGCACTGCACGTCCACGGGCGTTAGAGCGGGCAGTTCCTGTGTGGTGGACGCCACGGTCAGCTTGCCAATGGTGAGTTTGCCCCGGGACTGCAGTTTCGAACCGGAATCACTCATCGTGACCTCGCCGTCGTACTTCAGGCGCGTCTCGCCAAAGCCGTAGCCGCCAGCGAGCCCACCCACCAGGTTCAGCAGGCCGGCGTTCGGCAGGTCGGCCGCGATGACCAGATCGGCGTCCATGGTCAAGGGATTCACTGAGCCCTGAACCGTCAACACCGCCTCCTCGGTCTCGCCCGCCAGTTCGCGCACCGCCAATTGCTCGACCTGGTAGCTGTCCCCTTCCCGACGGGCTTTGGCATCGATACGAACGGAGCGACCGGACAGATCGACCGTGCCGGCATGTCCCGTGAGATCGGACACGGTTCCCACCAAGGTCACCGTGCCAGGCTGCAGATCCGCACCAAGCGTGCCTTCGACCTTTACGTCAATCGCGTCTGCACGGGCGTCGAGCTGGTCGTTCACCGCGTGGACCTTTCCCTTTACCGCGGCCGTGAACTCGCCGCCGTCCCGCAGATCGGGAACGGTGATTGACAGGTCGTGGAACCGGACAACCATCGGGGGAGCGCCCTCGGCCGCGACTGTGTAACGCCCGGAGAGGCCGTTGACAGTGACGTTACGCACGTGCAGCAGCCCGTCGTGTGTCGATGTGTCGCCCGGCTCGGACGGCGCACGCGTTCCGTTCTCGCCAACCACAGTGACTTCGGACACCCGCAGCTTCTGTTTGAGGAGAGGGAACACTGAATAGCGCACGCGGACCAAGCGCATTTTGACATCTGCCGGCTCGGTTTCGCCGCCGATGGTCACGTTGTGCAGTTCGAGATGTCTGAACACGGACAGCTTGATCGTCTCGGCATCGATCGACATACCTGCGGCTTCACTGACCTTCGGCAAGACGTTCTTCCGCAGGAACCCGCTGGATGTGACGTAGAAGAACACACCCACAACAAGGACGCCAAACACCAGGGCGATCACAGCAAGTATCTTCAGGGCCTTCTTCATCGGAACAAACTCCCGGTCGGTTAGGTTGATAACACGTCGACTTTGACTGTAAGTTAGCCGAGAACGGCACTTCTCGCGAACTCTGGGTACGCTAACGTCCTGAAACTAACGTCTCGCGGCCGACATCCCTTGGGACCACTGCCAATGCATGAACGTTCCATCGTCCTCGCCGCATTCGTGTTGAGCTGCCTTCCCGCCGCGGGTGCCCCCGTCGGAGAAGTCACGTTCCGAGCACGCGTGGTGCGACTGAAGCCCGAGCAACCCGCCCGTATCCTCTGGCGCTACGGAGGCGAGGGACTGGGCGGGGACGTCACGCGTGGTGAACTGACGCTCGTGCCGCCACGGGCGCCGGACGCCCCGGACGTCGACATCGGCCCGGAGGCGGCCGAAGGACTTTCGTTGGACGAGCCGGGCAAGCGGCAGGACCGGATCATCGAGACAGGACAGGCGGCAGACATCCACTGGCTCTTCCCTGGCACGTGGTCACCCGCCAAGCCCTTGTCCAGCGTGTCGGGCCGGCGCGGCCGGCTGTTCCTCACGCTCTATGTTCAGGGACGCACAACGGGCGCCGCCATCACGGATTCCGAACTGGAGATGGAATTCTTGTCCGGCAACAGCGTCCTCAAGCGCCTGCGCGTAACGGCTCCCGACGGCGGAACGTTCGGCATCGTACTCCCGCTGCATCTGTTGCCGGAACAGGGCGGCCCCGGCGCGGAATTCGCCGAGGCGCTCGAAAGCCTCCTCGAGTACGCGCGCCGGCGCGAACAAGTGCTTCTCGCGGAGCCGTGGGCAGCGCTGCCGACTCCCAAGCGCTACAGCATGGTCACCGACTGCTTCGGCTACGGTCGGCATTCCGGGTACGGCGTCCGCACGTCCGACCGCGAAACCATGCTCACGGAATACCGCACGCTTCGTCTCATGGGAATCAACGGTACACGAGGGGTGCCGGAGTTCATTCTGGACCTGATCCGACAACAGGAAGGGATCGGCAGAGAACTGGCTCGTGCGCGGCTCGTACACACAATCGGCTATCCAATCAATACCGTGAAGATCGCCGATGGCAAGGCGCCCCAGCGCGAGCCCGGAGACGGCTGTCCCTACCACCCGACCAATGCCAAAGGTATCCCAGCTCGCGTGAACGGCGCAATCGAGCACCTTCGCGAGGTCGCCACGGCGCTGCCCGTGGACGAGATATGGGCCCTGACAGTGGACGAGATCGGGACGGTGTTCGATCGTTCGCCGGAGAGGAAGTCGCACATGGGCTGTTGCCCCTACTGCCGCAACGCCTTCCGCGAGATGGTCCGCGAAGCCGGGTGCACGCTCGATGACTTCGGGGCCACTGACTGGGATGCCATCCGTGCGACATATGGCTACTGGACGATTGACTTCTGGGAGAGCAAACGACTTCTGCAAGCTGCGGTCGAAGACGCGGAGAAGGCTCTCAAGAAGGCATCCGAAGCCGCACTCGGGGATCCAACGGAGCGCTTGGGGAATGACGCCGGGGACCTGCTCGACATGGGGCTGCCGGGCGATCTCACCGGCACCCCTGCAAAATCGGCCGACCAGTTGACGCGCGAACTGGAGGCCGCGAAGACGCGGCTCCACGAACTCGTGTGGAACACCAAGCTCCTGAGCGTGCCCGAGGCTGAGCGTGAGCTGGGGGTATCGCCACGGGGTTGGCGTCTTCTGGAGTATTACTCGCGACGCTTCAACAACCTGTCCGCGGCCGGTCTCTTCCGGACGCTGCAGGAAGCCGCGGCCGCCGAGAATGCGGCGCGCGCGGGGACGGGACAGGCGCCGGTCTACACGTACGCCCTGCGCGGGAACAACTTCCTTATGGGAGGACACAGCCTGGACTTCTTCGATTTCTATCGCTTCGCAGACAACGCGTTCGTCTACGAGACCTCGAATCGCGACCACCGCGTCTGGCAGTGGGACACGTACCTGTGCGACGTCGGACGCAGCCTGAACCGGTTCTACGACAAACGCTTCGGCGTGTACGTAAAGCCGCATCGCGGAGCCCCCGTCCAGCGCGCATTGACGGCCGTGGCACGCGGCGCCCGCATGGTCTATTGGTACACCTACGGCCCGGGCTGGGCGAAAGGAGACACGTTCGCGCCCAAAACGGACCTGCTGAAACGGATCGGCTGGTTCTCCCGTGTCCTCGCGGCGGCCGAGGACGTCACCTACGACAGCGAGTGGGCAGTGCCTGCGGAGGTCGCAATCGTACGCCCGCGCACGTCCGAGTTCTTCTCCGGCTCCGCGTCGTGGGAAGACGGGAAGTGGATCTACACCGCCCTGATGCACGCCCACATCCCGGTAGCACCACTGGACGAAACACTGCTTCTGAAGCAGGATCTGACAGCCTACAAGGCAATTGTCATCTGCGGCTCCCACATCCGCGGCGACGTCGCGGAGCGACTCCGCGCCTGGGTGTCCCGCGGCGGCACACTCGTCGCGTGCGGCTGGGGCATGGCGCAGGACGAAGCGTGCGATCCGCTGGACTCGCTGTGGCCGGTCTTTGGCGTGACGGCACGCGGCGAGATGGATACCTGGGCCAACGTGCCGCGTTACGGTGCGACACGACTGGGATCAGTGAAGCAAGAGCGCGAGCCGCCGACGGGAGCAGTCGTGAAGGGAGCGGAGCCACTGCAGGGGACGTTCCCGCTGGCTGTTGGACGCGAGCACCTGCAACCGGCCGACGGTGCGGATGTTGTTGCGAGATACGCAGACGGTGGGGCGGCGGTCGTACGCAATCGATACGGCCAGGGAACTGCGTGGCTGATCGGCTTCTACCCCGGCGTGGAATACGCGATCGAGACAATGAACAACCAGGAGTTCGACGCCGGCAAGCGATCCTTCATCGCGGCACCGGTGTTGTCTGCCGGCGTGCGGCCGGTGGTCGACGCCTCCGACCCGCTGGTCGACGGGGTGCTGTTGCGGAATCCGCGGACGGGGAAACACGCCGTGGCGCTCATCAACTGGCGCCATCACATCGACAGCCCCTTGACGGTGGCTGTGCGGGCTCCGCAAGGCCTGCTCTCCGTGCGCTCATTGGCGCTGCAGCAACCGTTGGCCGCGGAGACACAGGGGGACCGGACACAGGGGGACAGTCTCCACATCGAGCTGCCGCGCCTGGACGAAGGGGACATTCTCTTGCTTGACTTCGTGACGCCGTGACTTCTTGACTTCGTGACGCGCGTCGCCGGGTCACGAAGCCCATGCGGTCAGTTACCCGCCCGTCACTCGATCACGGCGTCGAGTTGGCAGACGCGGGCGATCTCCGCGGGAGTCGTGACGCCACGCTTCACCTTTTCTTCGCCGTCTTCACGGAGCGTACGCATACCGTGTCGACGGCCGATCGCGGCGATCTCAGTGCTGTCGCGACGGTCGTTGATGGCGCGGCGCAGGTCGTCGCTCAGGTTGAGCAGCTCGAAGATGCCGACACGACCCTTGTAACCCGTGCCTCCGCAGTTGCGGCACTTGCGCTCGCCGGCCCCGGCTGACTGCATGCCCGTGCCCGAGCACTCGTCGCAGATCTTGCGGATAAGTCGCTGAGACAATACGCAAAGCAGGGCCGATGAGATCAGGAAGCTCTCCACCCCCATTTCGAGCAACCGGCTGATAGCGCCTGCCGCGTCGTTGGTGTGAAGCGTGCTCAGGACAAGGTGTCCGGTCAGCGCGGCGTGGATCGCGATCTCCGCCGTCTCGCGGTCACGGATCTCGCCGACGAGGATGACATCGGGGTCCTGGCGCACGATTGATCGCAGGCCACTGGCGAAACTCAGTCCGATCTGCGAGCGAACCTGGATCTGAGTAAGCCCGGGCAGCTGATACTCGACCGGATCTTCGATGGTGATGATCTTGCGCGTGTCGCTGTTGAGCATACGCATCACGCAGTAGAGCGTGGTCGTCTTGCCGCTCCCGGTGGGGCCCACGACGAGGATCATGCCGTGCGGCATCTTCACGAGTTTCTCGAACATGCCGCGCATGTCCGCGCCAAGCCCGAGATTCTCGAAATCGAAGTGCGAAAGCTCTTTCTGCAGCAACCTCAACACAATACTCTCGCCGTGCATGGTCGGCACGGTACTGACGCGGACATCCATCTCCATAGTGCCGATGCGCAGGTCGATGCGTCCGTCCTGCGGCAGGCGGTGTTCGGCGATGTTGAGGCCACCGAGGAGTTTGACGCGCGATGCGATCGCCGGGTAGTGCGAAATGGGGTGCGTCTGCACGGTGTGAAGCACGCCATCGATACGGTACCGTATGGCCAGTTGATCCTCGCCAGGCTCCACGTGGATATCGCTGGACTCCATCTCGACCGCGCGATTGAACATGTCGTTGACCAAACGCACGATCGGGGCTTCGCGGGCCATGTCGCGCAGAGCCTGCTCGCTGTTGTCTCCCTGCCAGTTGAACTCTTCCTCCTCAGTGAACGAGGTGTCGTAAAGCGTGCCCAGGAGCCGTTCCACGAACGTCCGGCGCGCAAGCGTAAACACTACGTCCCGACCAAACATGGCGCGCCATTGGTAGGCCAGCAGTCCCAACGAGTAAGGCTGGGCAACGGCGACCGTGGTGGTCTTCTCGTTCCAGGAGATGGGGACAGCAACCCAGTTGCTCAGGTAATCGAATGTCACTTCGGGAAACGCATCGAGGCTCCCGGCGTCGTCTTCATCCAGCACGGGGAAGCCCGACACGGATGCGTACGCTTTCAGGACATTCTCCTCCGAAGCGCGTCCCTGGGTCACCAAGTTCCACTCGCCGCCGGCAACGCCCTGCAGCTCGGTCTCGCTCCCGGGCGCACCGAGAATCCGATACAGCTCCGTGTGCACACCCCGAACGAAATCCGGGCCGAACGGCAGTTCCTGCGGCTTGGGCTCGTCTTCGACGCCAGCGTCCTCATCGGGCACCCACGCGTCGGTCTCGGTTGTCTCGACGGTGTCGCTCATATGTCGAAGTTCTTGCGGATTTCCCTCAGCGCGGCTTCGTAGCGCCGCACCAACGTGTCACTGGTGCTTTCGCCATCGATCACGTTTACACTGATCATGACGAGCAGTTCCGTGCGCTCACTGCTCTCCACGTTTGTCCTGAACAAACGGCCGATCCCCGGCAGATCTTTCAGCACAGGGACACCGGCGTGACCGCCCTCCTCCTTGCTTGTGATCAAGCCTCCCATCAGAACCGTGGCGGCGTCGGGGATAACCAATGTGCTCTGTAGTTGCTTATTCGAGATCGCAGGGGACTGCTTGCCCACATCGCCGAGACTCGCATCCTCGGCAGCGTCAGACACCTCCTGGGTCACTTCCAGCCGGACTTCGTTGCCGGCCGTGATATGCGGCACAACGGTGAGGATCGTGCCGGTGTCCACGTACTGGATACTGCTGCGGAAGTTGGTGCCGGTATTGTCCCCCGAGTAGTATTCCGTGACCGTTGGAATTCGTCGGCCGACGTTGATAACGGCTTCCTCGTCGCTGGCGGCGACGATCTGGGGAGCGGACAGGATCTTCACGTTCGTCTTACCTGCCACCGCCTCAATGAAGGCGAGTTTGTCAGTGATGCTCCCTGTGTTGTCCTTGGCGAAGAGGAAGGCGATGCCATTCTCCGTGCCGGCACTGGCAATCGTTGAGGGGAGCCCTGTCGCAGGATGGCTGGCCCCCGAACGGAACGTGTAGTCGTTGCCAAGGGCTTCGGTGGCGGCGAAGGCAAACCCGAACTTGGTGTTCTCCCTGAGGATTACTTCGGCGATGTACGCCTGGATTGCGACCTGCCGCTGCGGGGCATCCAGACGGCTGAGCAGGGCCTCCACCATGGCGTAGGCCCGTTGGGTGGTCCGGACCGTCAAACGGTTCTGGACGGTGTCGGCGTAGACGACCACGGGCGTATCAAAGATGGTGCCGCCTTCGCCTTCCTCGAGTTTCCTCGCAGTCGTCGTGGCAGTTGACGTCCGAGGAGTGGTCGAGCCACTTGTCGGTGCGGCTTTGCTCGAGGTGGACTTTGTTGTGGGCGACCGCTTGGCGCTCTGGGTCGTGGATGTGTTGAAGAACACGGCGAGGGCTTCGCTCAGGTGCTCGGCCGTGCTGTGACGAACGTTGTAGAAGAAGATACTCTCCTGCTCGGCCGTGTCCTGCTTGTCCAGAACACGCACCCAACGCTTCACCTCGTCGAGCACCTCGTTGACGGCACAGGACGCAACGATGACCTGCAGCCGCGGAATTGCCGTCAGCTTGACCTGTCCGCCGGACGGGCCGGCTGCCGCAACAGGGAAACCCAGCACGGGCATGAGTGCGTTGAGTTCGTCGACAACGATCTCCACGTCCACCTGGTGGCAGCGCATGCAGAAGTGTGGCCAGCCGGATTCGCCCTTGTCATCGAGCCGGGTGATGAGTTCGCGCAACTTTGGCATGTTGCTCGGGGCCTCGACGATCAGCAACGTGTTCAGTCGTGGAATGTCGGTGATGGACGAGCCATCGGTCATGAAAGGCTTGACGTTCCCGATCAGTTCGGCGCTCTTGGTGTTGAGGACACGAACAAACGAGACCTCGACGTTTGCCAGAGGATCATGTTGGGCAAGCAGCCTCCGCTCCTGCGGCATCTTGCTGAATGGCAGGATATGGATGAAACCCGGATTGCGTGAAGCGTATGCTCCCGCAAGCCACAGGATGTGCTCGAAGAGAGCCCACGTGTCTCTGGCCGTCATGGGGGCCTCCTCGATCTTTATCGTCACAGCGCCCTTGACGCCCGGGTCGATCATGTAACCGAACCCCAGCAACACGTCGCCGAACATGGGGATGACCTCTGTGAGAGGCGTGGCATCGAAATTGAGCGTGACCGGCACCGTCTCATCCGGGTCGCTGACGCCCTTTATGAGGTTGCTGGGATACTCGGCAACGGGGGGGGCTGGCGGCTCTTCGACAACTCGTTCGGGGAGCCTGAATTCGTCTTCCTGCCCTTCTGCGAGTTCCGGCACGATGTCGGCGACTTTCAGCGGCGTTTCATCCAGAACCGGTGCCTTCGGCACAGCGGTTGAGATGGTCTTGGGCATCATGATCGGTACGGCCTCGCCCAGATCCTCGGCCTCGCCGACGGGCGATCCGGTGCGGCAGCCACTCAGGCCGAGCAGCAGAACACACACGGCCGCGAACGCACGCGGCCCGGGAACTGGGGTTGTCCGAAGTATGTGAATCATGTCGTCGACTCCTTGACCGTTAGTTCGTGGCAGTTCCGGTTGCGCTGTTCCTGCGCTCAAGTATGCGTTTGCGCGCTTCGAGGGCGCGTCTGATTCGCTCTTCCTTGCTCATCTCCGCGGGGTTGGACGAGTCCGTGGCAGCAGGTGCGCCTGTACCCGGCGGTCCGCCCACGACGGGAACCGGGGGGGGCGGAGGGGGAGCAAGGT
>JGI11705J14877_10002386_pt1 | contig 10132 bp, 10 predicted proteins | sample Etolaghawater15m_FD_14877 | JGI IMG/M metagenome (IMG submission 14877) | reverse complement strand
AACATCTGCCAATGGTGCGATTGGGTTACCACCGCCAAGTAATGTTGTTGAAGCAATAGCACCCACATCTTCAATGAATGTAATAAGTTCTGGTTCTGTTGGAGAACCAACCGTTGTGCCTTCAGTAACTACGGCAGTAGATGCAATAGCACCAACTTCTTCTATTGTCAAGACTGCTTCTGCTGTTCCAAATGCAACAGTGGATGCAATAGCACCAACACCCTCAATAAACATTTGAAGTTCTGCATCAGTAGATAATGTTGCAGTAGACGCAAGACCATCAGGTTCAATCGTAAGAATAACTTCTGGTGTGCCAAGTGCCACTGTTGATGCAATCGCACCGACATCAGAAATAGCAAACGTGATGTAAGCATCTTCAACTGTTGGAATCGCACCAAGATCAGCAGGACCAAGTTCAATTGGTGTTCTAATAGTGATCTCAGCAGCAACCACTTCAATATTAGTTACAAGTGGAGTGACATCAAGTTCGCTTTCAAGATTGATTTCATAATCTGGATCGATTGCAATCACAGTGCCTAAGTTGATTTCACTGACAATCTGATATTCAGCAAATAGTTTTGTGCCACCTGGATGCAACAACTTATCAATCACTGCCCGATAAACACTAAGGTTAACTGGTGTTCTTAGCACATATGAGAACTGCTGATAATAGAAGTTGTCTTGCAACTTACTATCACTACTCAGAATACCTTTAGATGTATCTGAGTAAAATCCGATTGTATTTGAAACCGCAGTCGGGTTCGGTGTACCAGTTGCATTGAATGTATTTGCAGTATCTAAGTTAGAAATGGTTGCAATCTTGTTTCTATTGTATCCAGTACCACCACTCGTGATTGATATAGAAGAAATAGCACCTGGCATATTGTTTGCTACAATAACAGCATTACTACCCTTGAATCCACCAACACCAGTGTCATCTGGAAACTCTTCACCAAGCAAATCTTGCACAACATAATCAACAGGTGCTACTGTCGGTAAATCCGAATATCCAAATCCTGGATTAATCACTTCGATTTCTGAAATAGAACCAATCGAACCAGAACTGTCAAATGTTAAAGCACCGTTCAAAGTTGTAAATGCATTTGCCGATGCCAACTTAGCAGCAGCGTTTGCTCCAATCACACCCGCACTGAAAGGATCAGAACCGATCAAAACATTTTGAAGTTCTAAAATCAAGTCAGTATTGATATCTAAGTTCTGAGTGTCAGTAATCGAAACAACACGGAAAGAAGCACCTTGTCCAGACCCACCAGTAATCGCTGGGTTTTCAAAGTTACCCGCACTTTGTGTTGTCGAATAAATGACATTCGCACGATAACCAGAACCACCACTGACAATATCAAACTGAATCGCACTTTCAGAACTAACATCAGCAACAGTTCCCCGTGCTGATAAACCATCAGCACCAGAGATTGCAACAGTATCTCCCGCTTGGTGTTGCCCCCCACCATCAATGATATCAATAGTGTCGATTGGTCCGATGGTGGCAAATATAGTGCCTTGTATCGATGCGTCTGGAGTTTGGAATGTTTCATCGTTAGAAAAAGTTCCAGACACGGAAGACAATCTTGCTGTGATTACAGAAACACCACTAACAGAGGTTGCAATAAAATCTTCAACAACAGCACGAGCACCACCAGAGGCAATGATTGTTTCACCACCTAAGTTTGTTGCACTACCTTGGGTTAACTGAAGTCTGACTGTGGTTTGAGTTGTCCATCGACCATCAGACGCACGGAGAATCTGTTCACCGGGATAAAAGAACTCGACATCAGCATCATAAAGCAAACGGAACAGAAACTTGTATGCGTTTTGTGAACCCTTTGCTTTATAAAGTTGACGGATGTTTTTGACAAGAAGTCTGGGATCGGCAAGTGCTGACTCTGGAATCTCATTGATAACTTCGCGTCTAAAATATTCGACAAATGCAAGAGATGCCTCGTCAATGTCAAAGTTATCTTCCAAATGTCGCATAGCACCAAGTGCTTCGTTCTCTTGTTCAGAGAACTCATAGTATGCTTTGAGGAAAGTCTCAAAGAGTGGTGCTTCATCCCTGACAAACCCCGGTAGTTGATCAGGAATGAGTTCTGATATGTTTCTTACAGACATTAGTAAGTAATCTCAGACGTTAAACTTGTTTCTTGTACTGTGAAGGTTTGACCATCTGTTGCTGGATTTCTGACAGTATTAACAACAGTGCCAACTTTATCATCGATAATCTGAATCACAGCATCGCGAATCAGAAGGATTGTATTCTTACCAGATGTAATCGTATTGACTGATGTCTCGACACTCATTGCAATCTCATCGCCAGTGTAAGACGTTGGTTGGAAATCGCTGATCACCACAATACCGTTTCTGTAGTCAACTGTTCCTGCGTTCGCATCAATAATCGCATTTGGTGGAGCAAACTGACGGATTCTGAGATTACCAAATCCATCATCATCAAAGTAGCAAGTGACACCGTTATAGACGAAAGTCGTTGACTCCAAATAACCTGGGTGAGCATTCACACCTTGATTTTCAATACCATTTTCAAATCTCAATGTATATGATGCAACACGATCCAAATCTGGTCTGAACCTCTTTTGAATCTCAACTGAAACCTCAGAACCTAAAATACCATCGTCCACATTGTCCATCACATCTAATAAGCGAGATGGGAAGAACTTCTGACTGAAACTACCCAAACTGTTAGTTTCATAGGCAATCATGGCATTTGAAAGTAAGGTTGCGATCTGCCCTGCTGATCTATTTGTCAGCGTAAAGTCAACTCTGAACTTGACTTCTGGCACAATATACAAATATGTTGGATCGATGATTACAGGATCAATCGACTGAACTACATAATCTTCTAAGTAAGCAAGAATGTTGTTCTTCTGAGTATTCGATAATACTGTTCCTGCGATTGGTCTAATCGCAACATAGACCTTACCATAGATTGGTGGGTCAGCAAGTTCACCACCAAATACTTGAATCGATCTTACGATATCGCTATATTCTGTGTTAATGATTCGTTTGTAGTCTTCGGTTGTGACAGCACGTTCTTGTGTTTCAAAGTTCTTGCTTGCATTGAATCGAATGTCATCAATGTCTTCTGCATTTTGACCACCGACAGCACGAGACACTGTGGTAATAGTAAATGTATCTTCGCTATCAATAGTTGAAGCATTTGTAAAGTTATTCGCACCGTTGCCATCTGTTGCATTAACAACTCGATAGTCAACAAAGATTGTGCTACCCGCGTCTGGTTCTTTACCTAAAACGCCATTTCCAAATATAAGTTTTGGTCTGTTGTTTGCAGTCTCTTCTAAGTAATAAATCTGACTATTGCCATTGACTTCGTATAATGTTGATACTTTGGTATAAGTTGAGTTTGTTCCACTGGTTTGAACGGTGACATCAAAGTAACGAGAATCAACATTGGCATTTGGAATAACAAAACTATTATTACCTGCAACTTTAGTAAACCGATGAGTCAGTTGAGTTCCCTCTACGATATCGATATTCGCAGAGAAACCATTTGTGCTGTTGGCAAGAACAGTCGTTGCTTCTGTAGTAGAGAACGTTAGACTTAGATTGTTTGCGGTAGTATTAAAGGTTGTTCCTTTTGGAATCGTCAATACACCACGAGTTGTCGAGTTTGCATTTGGAAACTTGATATTGATTCTTGCGGTCGCACCATAAGCAGAACGAGGGGTATATCCCAATGAACGTGCACGAGATACGACATTCTCTCTTAACTGTGCCGAATCAAGGAATGCTTCGTTGACTGCCATGTTGACATAGAATGAGTTATAATATGAGTTGTATGCCAACAAGTCGAGAAGTGTGCCGATAGCAGAAGATTCAAAATCGTGATCTTTAAACTCTGGTTTAGCGGCAATGAAGTCTCTAAGATTACCACGGATAGTATCAAAGTCTAAACCTGTGACTCTTAGCGTATTATTCGCTGGCATTTATCGAACCCTCTCTAACACAAGCGATAACTCATCTGGTTCCGCTTGATTGACCACTCTAAAATAAATAGTAACACTCATTGAGTTTTGATCTGGTGTCACATTAACCCTCACATCCAAAAGTTGAACACGAGGTTCGTGGTCTGAAACTGCTATTTTTATTGCTTCTTTTACGTTCGATACGGTCAAAGTGTCAAAATTATCAAATAAACTTTCAGTAACGGTAGAACCAAAGTTTGGTCTGAAAGGTCTTTCGTATCTATTCGTTAAAATTAAGTTACGCAATGCTCTCTTGACAGCAGCATTATTTTTCAGTATATTTAACTGACCCGTGATCGGATTTGCGCGAAATGTAATATCAAAATCGCGATACTGAACTTCGTTTCTAATGGGCATTGGTCAACCTTTATTCTTTTAGGGTATTTAGTCACCCACCCGCAAATACATTGAACGAACCTTGTGCTACTGAGGTACACCCCGAAATACCATCACCCACTCGACCACACCCTCGCCCATTTACAAAAACTGTGCGAGACCCAGTTGCGATTGGTCTCCTATGAGTTACACAGAAATCGCCTGCTGGAACTAGGTGTCCAGTATTAACATCACCTTGCCTGGAGATAGGTCTGCCATTGCAATAAACATTACCGCTTCCTTGAGCACGAACCATTCCACTACAGTGAAAAATATCACGATCACCAATCCTAGTTACTGCTGGCATAGTATTCTCCTAATCGTAGTATTGTTCTATAAAGTTTGCTAAAAACTGCCAATTATTTCTTAACAACTGTGTTAGTGTAAATGTTTCAGTTGATGTAGTAGTCACCACAGTGATAGTCCAAGTTATGTTAATATCATCTCTTAGGTCTTGATCTAAATTAAAAAAATCTTTGTTTGGAGGAAGTCTAAAAACTCCAATAGTAGTTTTTGGAGTTTCTAACAAATCACTACTCCCTCTATCCACATAAGTAAACTCATCTATGAAAACATCAGCAAATGTCCCAGAAATACTAATAGTTGAACCTAATACATTAATAGTTAATCCAGTTGTTCCAAAATCATTTGTGACAGTTATGGAAACTATTGGGTCTCCTGATGTTACACTAATCGATCTGGAAAATGAGGTATTTCTATCTGCAGGTTCTAATACGCTAGAAGGACTAATGCTTGCCATTATCGAGTTTCTCTAGACATAAGTTTTAGTAATTTGTCGTTTAACTTATGCATCTCCTCATGTTGCTCATCTGTGTGAGGTCCTTCTATTATATCAGGTTCAAATGAAACAAGATTATCAAAAGACTGAGGTATGTCTTCATATCTCGAAAAAGTCAAAAGTTCTCCATCTTTTAATACTTGAAACCGTGCCATTAGTTCAAATCGATCCTTGGTGCTGCAAGTTGTATTCTAGTTGCTGATGTTAAAGTCATTGTTCCTGTAGATGTAATATTCATATCACCAGGACTTGCTAAAATATTAATATCATTTTGGGCAAAAATATTTGTCTTGCTCGTTGTGGTGATGTTAACTTGTCCATCCACATAAACATAGTCATCACCCAAAACTATCTCATAGTTATCGTTTACAACACGGGTTACTTTTTTACCATCAGCATCGACTTCATAAAATGTACCCGATGTATGATATTCGTGAATCCTTTGGTTATCTGGCGTATCATCGAACTCTTTGATATGCCCACTTTCAGTCTCCATAACTTTGTTGAATGGGTACTGTGCATTATAGGCACTTTCTGGTTCGTTCCAAGTTTGTCCATCAGCAGTAGATACACCAGTTGTCCTATCTTGATCTTTTCCCACTGGATTCAATGGTGGAAACTCAGCATCGTTTCTTGCCAAACGATTCATATCTGGTTCAGCACCCGGTATACCTGCGATAGTCCCCATGATCATTGGTTTCTGAGCAAGTTTCCCGTCCATAAAGAAACCAACAACCCAAGTGCCGATCTGTATACCCAATGGGGTTTCGCCAACATTTTGAGACGCACCGTTAGTGATAGGACATAACGGTTGTGCCCAAGGTAACTTATCAGTCGGTAAAAGTGCAGTGTCGTCTGTATGCCAGTGATAACATCTGACACGAACACGACCAAGTTTTAGAGGATCATTACGATCCTCAACAACACCCATAAACCAAGTGAACTCATTACCAAGAACTTCTTCCATTAATCAGCATCCAGTGTCATTAACTCACCGCCAGGTGTATTGGACTTAATCCACTCAAACACCTGACGTTTGATACTCGCATCCTTCTCAAAAGGTTTGCCTTCTTTCTTCATTCGGAGGTATGTAAAATCTTTGATCACAACTTTCTTAGTGCGAGTTGTTTTGATTGGTTTTCCATCCTTACCAACGTATGGGACGGTGAGGTCTGGATTGTTCAAAATCACATTGACCTGACCATTAACACCACGAGGTGTGCCACCTTTGATAAATCCGATCATTGAGTCTCTCGCACCTTCGTGTGTGCCTAATAGAATGTCTTCTGGCACAACGCGAGACCTTTCGCGGTTGTTGACGATAGCAGTTTTAAAGTTTGTTAATACCCAAGTTAAGTGAATATTATTGGGTTGATATCCAACTTCTCTCAACAAAGGAAGGACATCTGTAACGTCTGCAACTTCTTTGAGTGTGATATCAAATAGAATATTTGGAAGTGTGCCTTTCTGTGCAGAACCCATTTGCTTGAGATCGTTCAACAACATATTCAAAGTATTATCTTTGATACCCTTGCGTTTTACAAAAGCATGAAGTTTGAATACATCTTCACGATTTCTAAGGTCCATACCCTTGAGTTCTGGGTATCGATTCGTCATCGCATTGAGTTTTAAGTATGCTGATTTAAACTCATCAACATCACGAACTTTAAACTTATCGCCTTCCATGAAGTTTTTGATTGCGAATCCTTTACCCGATCCTGCCCCACCTGCAAGGAACACGATCTGTCCATATCGTGCACCATTATTATACATAATGAGTTTTTCATCGAGTTGCTTGTAGTCGAGTAGTTCATTGAACTCTTTGAGGGTTAACATTTTTAATCTCCGAATGTTGATTCTAAACTAAACAATTCGCTTTCAAAACTATCTTTGATTAAGTTTAAAATGGTGCTGTATTGACCTTGAACACCAACGATATGTCTAGCAGAACTTACTAAATATTTTCCTTGTAGGTATTTATCTAAACTTTGTGCGTCTTCTAATGCAGAACTTGGTTCTGGAATATTTACCTTTACAACGTCACCAACTCTAACACTGCTAGTTCCAGGTATAGTAATCTCAAGTCCATAGGTATTCGATTGTGCAAACAGAGATGCTTCCCTGTCGATATATTTGTGCCTAGTTTTGACATATATTTTTTCACGCACATTATTTTGAGAAATATATGATCTCTGTGCTACATCTTCCAAATCGGATATTATACAGTTACTATGCGCTAACTTAGAGTCCATCGCAAAACTGTATATTGGATTTTGAATACGACTTTTTGATAAATGAGGTTCAGTTTCTTTAAAACCTTTTCTAAAATAATCAAACTCAGTTTTAAGTGTTGCTTTCCTAATCGGGTCGATGGATAAGGTTTCGCCACCAAATAATCCTGATCTCATACCATCAATAACATCTAAGTTTTTTATGAATGTTAAATTTTGAATAAGTTGATTTGGTGGAACATTATTGTTCGGTCTACTTTGGTATGAATAGTAAAACTCATTTTCTGGACGAACAGTTTGATCAAACAAAGAATTTAGCGTAACAAACTTATAACCAAAACGATCTTGAAAAAATACATAAGCACTTGTTGGATGTACCAAACTCTTTGCTTCTTTTGCCAGTTTCTTGATAGTTTCAAAAATAGTATCACCAGTTCCAACGTAGTGATACAATCCATCTGTTGGTTCTATAGCAAAAGGCAACTCAAACCCAGCAAGTCGACCTAACTTTTCTACAATGTCAGATATTCTACCTTCGTATGAAGCATCAACACTTGTTTTAGAATCATTAAGTGCAACTTTTGTCGTAAATTCTAATGGATATGATATAGTTCTATCTGCAATATATTCTCTAGCACCGACATTATATGATTTCATATTTCTTATATCGATGCCTTCAAGATAATCAAATCCACGAGTCTTAAAGTTAAGATTTAAGGTTTCGTTGCCGTGGATTGGGAATCTATTCAGATAACCAGTAGCATCGATCATAACAATTCTTGATGATACTGCGGGAATAGTAATATCTTCGTAGTAAGAAAACTCAAGATAGGAATCTTGTAGTTGTAGATTTTCTAATCCAGAGTTGTTAATCAATTCAATTGTCGTTAACTCTGCGGTTGCGGTATCAAAAAACATTATGAATACAATCTTCCTGCTTCAGTTAAAATGAAAGGAATAAACTGAGGGTCAACTAACTTAATGTTTCTTCGCTTTTCATTTGATCTAAACTCATGTTCATACACTGATACTGATCTACGATCTGTTGCCGACAAACTGTTGTAAGTCGTTTCGTCAACTTGTAGTCTTCTTTCTGGCACAACAGTCCCATCCGATAAAGTTTGTTGTGCTTGAATTATTCTCTCATAATGATGAACTGTGTTTTGTGCTTGACCAAGACTTCCATATTGTTTAGCAATAAACTCATCAAACTCAGAAGTAGATAAAGGAAATTGATAATACTTGTCATGTATTTCATTTACTAATAACACAACCCAATCTAAACGCNAATCACCATAAAGTTTATGTGCAATCGTATCTGGACGCTCTCCATCTTTAACGGAATAGTCATAGTAGAAAACTTCTCTATTATTTAAAAGTTGAGAAATACGAAATCTTTTTGTAATGTCGGTAACCCGAATATTTGTTTTTACCTTACTAGACACACCACCACTGTTATATGTGATAGTTGGTAGATGACTAAAATAGTATGCCATATTAGTATCCTTCTCTTGCCATCTCTGCTGTCATGATATTCAACTCTTGGAATGTCATTGATATCTTTACACTTGTTGGTCTAGGTTTTTCTGGATCATTGAAATATGAAGGAGTTCCCTCACCGTGATATGACACACTAAAATCAGTTAAGGCGGATGTCGAAATCATATGCACATACTCATTGTTAGAACCACCAACGTGATATTCAATATCAAAGACTTTGGGATATTTAAAGAACAGTCCAGTGTTTGATGGAAATTCTGGCAACATATATTCTTTAAATATTTTTATAATATCATTAATCGCTTCTGTTTCTTGTCTGTCTCTGGCAAATAAGTTGTATGCAAATGAGTGTGTTCTAAACTTTGGATTTTGAAAAACAATTGCTTGATATGGATTCTTTGCAAGATTTAAACCAGTAAAAACAGAGTTTGGTGTAATCTCTCTTGCTAATCCCATGCCCACATTTTTAAGTAGTGCTAAAGCACCATCTGCTGATAAACCCTTACCATCAGTCACAGAATCTACAATTGCACCTGCTGCTGCATCAAATGCTTCATCCATAGACTCGTCTGCTGCTAGTGCAGCATTAAACGCACTCGTTGCTCCAGAGATTCCACTTGCTATAGCACCAATTGGTTCTTCTCCATAAACCACACCATATGAAGTGCTTAGGTTTGGTGGAAGTGGTAATAGTATTTGAGCAAGTGGGTTGCCTTTTTGACCTGATACTGCCAACCTACCCCTTTGGAAATTCGCAGTTCTCTCATACGCCCTAAATATAGTGTAGAAATTATCCTCTCTAAGATGAGATGGATATTGTAAAATTCCTACTGGCGTTTTATCCAATGGATTAGTTGCGGAATTGACATCGACAACGTTTTTTCGATTGTCTTTAGTTAGTATTGAAGCACCCGCTAAAACTACTGGTAGAATACTCATTCATCTCTCCTCGTGTCCACTATTTAGACTGATTATTATGAAGTATCACAAAGGAAGATATAAAGTTAAGAACCCTGAGAAATATATGGGCAATCCTAATAATGTTGTCTATCGTTCGTCTTGGGAGTTGAAATGTATGAACTACTTTGATCGTAACCCAAATGTTTTGAAATGGGCAAGTGAGGAACTCGCAATCCCTTATATATCTCCCGTTGACAAAAGACCCCATAGATATTTTCCAGATTTCATTATTCAGGTTGTATCGCAAG
>JGI11705J14877_10002383_pt1 | contig 10137 bp, 8 predicted proteins | sample Etolaghawater15m_FD_14877 | JGI IMG/M metagenome (IMG submission 14877) | reverse complement strand
CTTCTACTGAAAAAGGCGAATAGGATTTATGTGGAAAGACTTTTGTGTCACTTCAAAAATAAGTTCATCTTCAACTCTACCAATCGTGTAGCCCTTTTTAATTTTTTTGCCTTTTTTTATATTTGGTGAAATTTGCGATAAGTTTGCGTAGATTGTATGAAGTTTATTTTCATGTTCCACGATAACGATATTATCTAAAACTGCTGTTTTGTCAGCATAAATAACTTTACCATTAAAGACAGTTTTCACCTTTGCATTTTTCATTTTTGGCTTAAGGGAAATAGACTCATTAAAGATTTTTATCTTATAAATAGGGTCAGTATATGTTCCATACTTTTTAGTAATTGTATAATTATCTAAAGGAGCTATCGTCTTACTTCCTTTATACTTAAGTGTTTTTACAGCTTGATAACTGCTTCCTACTTTTTTAACTTTAGGGAGTTTTTCATCTGAGACAAGTTGCTGTTTTTCAAAAGCCTCTTTTCTTGACTTATCCTCTTTTGCTTTTCTTATCTCATCAATTTTTATGATGTTGAGTTGTGCAAGTGTTTGTTTAAGAGCATCTTGCTTTTGAAGCAAAAATTTTAACTCTTTTTTATAACTCTCTTTTGCTTTTTCTAGCTTTACCAATGCTTTTTTATTCGCACTTTGTGTCTTTATAACATCCCTGCGCTTACTCTCTATATTCTCTATTGCAACTTCTAAGTTATTTGCTAAATTATTCAGAGTATCTATATCATTTGCATTCGCAAAAAACTTTTTACTAAGCCTATCAGCCTCTTCTTTTGAAGAGGCTAGCATCTTTTTAAGAACCTCAAACTCTATAATAGACTCTTCATTTTGAGAATAGTCTTCATTTAGAATAAGCGAGAGTGAAACACTTTGAGCTATCACAAACACAAGGTCTTCTTCAATCTTTTCTTGTTTTGATTTTAACTCTTTTTGTGACTCTTTTAATTGCTTTAACTGTGCTATATTATCTTTGTAGCTTAAATCTTTTATTGCTAAATCCGCCTTGAGTTTTAAAAGAAATTCATTCTGTTGTTCAAGCTCTTTTTTCTGTTTTAAAATTGCCTTTGCATTATTAGACATTTTTTTATTTATATTTGAGTAGTTTTTACTGTATTTATTTAATTTAGAGTTTGCAGTACTAATTTTTTTGTCAACAGAAGCGCCAAAAACAGTTACAAAAGCAAAAAACAGACTCAAGAAAAGTAGTTTCATCATACCTCTTCTTTATGGCCTAAAACAATAAATGTAGCCAAAAGTATAGAAACCAATATTGATACCCCAAGCATGATCAAAGAGTCTCCAAGTGTATCAAAAACTTCCACTTCAATACCAATACTTAAAAATTGCTCATGCACCCATACAGTTGATGCAATGTAAGAAAAAAGTATAAAACTAAATGTAGTAGCTATGAGGGCATCAACTATAGAGAGTCTAAAAAGCACAGCAGAACGCAACCAAACAGGTGCACCAAAGAGTCCCATTATACTCATGCGCTCATTATGTTTAAACTGCCATATTCTTAACTCTTTAAAAATAAGTAAAACAGTTACCAACAAAACACTCAAGGCAAAAATCGTGATAACACTTTTAAAAAGGAGAAGGAGTTTGTAAGTCGTATCATGTGTTTTAGCAAATGCCTCTACTTTTAACATTGAACTGTTTTTCATTAGGTTCTTTGTTATTTCCTCAACCTCTTTAGGTGATGGATATGCATAGAGTTTGAGTTTATAAAACTTTGGAAGTGTCAGTTTTAAAAGTTCTATATTTTTTTGAGAAAAGTCTGCGTTTAGCTTTTTGATAACACTATCAGGTGAGAGCTCACTTAGTTGTGCAAAGTTTTTATTTAACTTCAAAACCTCTTGGCTCACTAGATTTTTTTTACTGACAATTACAAGAGAATAGTTCTCTGCTAAGTTCTTTTTATAGGCCAAAATAGCTCTATCAACTATCATAAAGACTTGGAGTGAAAACAAAATTCCAACAAGAGCAATAACCAAAGAGAGATGATTTTTAAATGACTTCATGAATACTCCCATACTCAATATGAAAATGTTTATAATCTACATTCATATTTTCTGGAATGTGGTGAGTCACTACTATAACAGTTGTCTTTAGTTGTGTATTTGCACCCTCTAGCAGATTCCAAATAAGCTGAGATGAGTAATCATCGAGATTTCCTGTTGGTTCATCTGCTAGTATCAAAATTGGATTGTGTGAGAGTGCTCTTGCCATTGCCACACGTTGTTGCTCTCCCCCACTAAGCTCTTGTGGATATTTTCCAGCCTGATGTTTAAGCCTAACATGTTTAAGAAGTGAATCAACCTGATTTTGAGTAATACTTTTTTCATAACCATTAATAATTAAGGGAAGCATGATGTTTTTCTCAATCGTCCACTCTTTTACAAGCTTATAATCTTGAAAAACTATTCCTATATGTTTTCTTAAAAAATTAAGTTTAGAGGATGAAACACCACGAAGTTCAACTCCACCGACTATTAAGCTTCCCTCTTTTGGTTTTAATGCACCATAAAGTGACTTTAAGAGTGTTGATTTTCCGCTACCACTTGCACCTGTNATAAAAACAAAACTTCCAGAGTTTACAGAAAACTTTACTTTGTTAATGATAGTTTCATCATTTGAGTATGCCAAAGANAGATTATCCGCCATAATAACCTTATCCATGAAGTACCTCATCTAAAAACTTATGTGCTTGTAAATTACTACGAGACTTTAATGGAAGTTCTGGATAATAAGAGATGGCGTTTTCTTTGAGAATCAGATAAAGATGCTCCGGTCTATCAAAATTTCCCATAGAAATTCTCATCATAATTCCATCTTCAAGTCTATATGCTCTCTCAAAGTGAACAAAACCACTCTCATATCTTTTTGTAGTGTTGTGCAAAGAGAGAATATTTTCAAAAGAGATTTTATCTTGTGAAAACTCAAAACTACCCTCAATTTCAAGTCCTTGAGACGCCTCTTCGTTTATCATAGTAACATCATAGATATTTTTTTCCATCTTTTTCCATCTATCTTCATACTTTGAAGTGATAGCAATATCTTTGTTTTTGTTTATCTGAAGTACTGTTTTGTTAAATGCTATAAACGTCTCATAAGAGTAAGCATAGTAATTCTCACTGTCTGTTCTAAGCTCAAGCCTTCCATCTACTTTTAAAACGCGACGACACTCTTCTATAAAAGAAGTTGAGATAACACGACGATGCGGTTTCTTATCCCAAGGAACAGGAAAATGCACATATACTTTTCCAACAAGATTTGAGGGTACAAGTTCTAAAAAAAGTCTCGCATCATAATCAAGCACAAGGAGATTATCTAACTTTTGAATACTTACTTGCTTCAAAACTTGTTCAATTGAGGGTCTATGTATCTCTATACCGATAAATAAAATATCAGGGTTGCTAGCAGCTTGGTGCAAAAGATGACGGCCAGAACCAAAACCAACTTCAATGCGAACCTCTCTCTCAGTAGGAAATTCTGAAGCAAAATACTCTATCTTTTTTAGAGCTTTGACCTCTTCAAGGTGAACATTTTTTTGACCACTTAAAACATTTGAAGCTATAATATTTAAACCTGCTAATTCAGCATAGGCAGTTAAAGCACGATGGACATTATGAATAGATGCAGGGCGAGTAAGCTTATCTGTTTTNAAAAGCTTTCTCGTCTCCTCCTCTTTCACTAAAAGGAAGAAGTCTTCATTCTCTACGCTAACCGATATAAGCTTCTCATCCTTATGGTTAGCATTTGTTGCTATAAAATTGAAATGCACCTCATTGTGTTTTTGAGGATATGTGATTTCTTTAAAATTTTCTATATGTAAGTGTGGCATTAAATCTCATTTAAGTCTAAGTTTTCCGCAGGTGAAATAACCTCTTGTTTTTTATCACTTCTGGGTGCTATCTTCACCTCTTTATCTGCTCTTTTTTTTACTGGAGTACTCTCTATCTCAGTTGATTCAGGAGTCTCTATTTTTACTTCTATACTCGGCTCTGATTTTACGCCATCTTTGTCTACACTATAAACCGTATAGAGATATTTAGAATTTGGTAAGATATTTTTGTCACTAAAGTGTTGTGAAGTAATCCCCTCATAAGTCTCACTTGTTTTATCGAACCACCCTTTTGTTTCACTCTTTTCAACTATAAATGAACGAGCTCTTGGATCTGCCTTACTCCATATAAGCTCTATAGTTAATTTTGTAAGCTTTGCTTCAACGATTCCTGGTGCTGATGGCTTTGGTAGTGTCATACCATGAATAGAGTTTTTCTCATGTTCGCTCTCTAGACCATCTTTATCAATAACACTTACTCTATAAAAATAGCTCTTCCCATCTTCGTCAATATTATCTATAAAAGAGTTACTATTATGAAGTTTAGCAATGAGTTCATAACCGCCATCCATATTCTTAGACTTATATACATGGTACAGCTCAAAATCTTCCTGAGTAGATGCATCCCAGCTTATTTGAATCTTTTTCGCTAAATTATTTGTTGTTTTTATGTTTACAACTGCTCTTGGAAGTGCTTTTGTAACAACTTTCACACCTTCACTAGGAGTTGAGACTATATCATCAAACGTTACAGCTCTAATTCTATAAATATAGACATAGTTGTCATCTAATTCTGCATCGATATACTCTGCATTTAGTCTTCCCATAATAGTATCAATCTTCTTCCACTCTTCCTCTTCTAAAGTTTTACGCTCTATGATATAAGAGTTAACACGTTCATTCGTGTGTGGTCTCCAAATTATTTTCGCACTTCTTGGCATTCCTGTAATACTATGAATCCAAGATACAGATGAAAGCACAGGCAGAGTATTTACCGGGACAGTTTTACTCTCAACACCATGAGCATCTTTTGAAAAAGTTCTAAATCTATAATTATATCTGGAGTCTGGCTCTACATTTTTATCTAAATAATGTGTCTGAAATCTACTAGGTATAGTTGCATAGTATTCAAATTGACTTCCATTTTCTGGAGTAAAGCTCTCTTTGTAGACATAGACACCCTGCACTCTTGGATCTTTAACACTGGTCCACTCAAACGCTACTGTTTTCATGTCGACTATAAGACCATTCTGTGTTAACTTTACCATAGGTAAAGAGGAGTCAATTTTTAGCTCTTCTGGGGGTGTAGGTGAAGCTACACAACCATTAAGAATTAGTAGAGAAGCTGTGCATAATGTACTCAGTGTCCAAAACTTCATTTAAAATCTCCATATCAAATTTTTTCTCTATTTTATCTCTCATATATTCATCAAACTTAGCTCTAAAAAGAACCTTTTCTTTAGTAGTAGGATGGATGAAATAAATTATGTAAGCATGAAGCAAAATTCGTTCCGACTTCTCTACTTTAGGGCTTTGTGCATAAATATGATCACCCAATATATGACGATTTATACTCTCTAAATGGACACGAATTTGATGTGTTCTTCCAGTAAAAAGTTTACATGCTATGAGTTGGTTCTTTTCATCCAAACTCAAGCCAAGTTGCTTGAACTGCGTTTTTGCATATTTTCCATGTTCTAGTCCACAAGCCATTTTAAGACGGTTATTTGCACTTCTTCCTATGTTTGATTCAATCTCTGTTATATCATCTTTAAGAGGTGGTGTTGCTACTGCTACATAGTAACGCCCCATACTTTTATCTTGAAGTTGAAGTGAGAGAAATTCATGTGCCTCATTGTTTTTAGCAATTACCATTGCTCCACTCGTTCCCTTATCAAGTCTATGTACAATACCATGACGCTCTTCGCCACTAATCGTTGAGAGTCTCACTCCCTTATGTTTAAGCCAATCAACCAGGGTCGCTTCTTTTACACTAGGTGCTGGATGTACAGTAACGCCACTAGGCTTGTTTATAACTAAGACATCTTCGTCTTCATACAAAACTTCAACTTCAAAATCTACATCAAGAGCTGCCTCTTGTTTAGCTTCAGGGAACTCTACATATATTTTTTGTCCACTTTTAAGTTTTACTCCTGGACGAGAAATCACTTTGCCATCAACACATACTGCATTTTGCTTAATAAGTTGTGCTATTTGTGAGCGAGTTTGCCCAATTATCTGCGATAAAAATGTATCTAAACGCTCTGGATTTTCACATACATACTCTTCTTTTTTAATCATTTTTAAACCCTTTATGATACAATCTTATAATTTATTTTTGGAGATATAAACTTGTGGAGATTTGATAAGAGCATTTTATCACAATTTGACTTCTTTTCCATCATTCTTATTATTCCTCTTATCCTAACTTCACATTGGCTTATCGGTGAGGTCGTTCCAGCACTTGCTCAAAAACAGTTAGCTTATGTTGGTGTAGCATTTTTGACATTTTTGATTGTATTTGTCCTCCCCATTAGACGAATGAACTGGCTTATACCTCTTATTTACTGGGCCAATATTGCACTTTTACTCGCTGTAGAATTCTTTGGTCACTCGCGTTTAGGTGCACAAAGATGGATAGACATCCCTTTTATAAACGCCACTATTCAACCCTCAGAGTTTGTAAAACCTGCTCTTATTTTGATGCTTGCCTACCTTATAAACAAAGCACCACCACCACTGCATGGCTATAGAATTAAAGAGTTTTTAAAGATAAGTTTTTATATTCTTCTTCCCTTTATACTAATTGCTAAAGAGCCTGACTTAGGAACTGCTCTCGTGCTTTTACTTATTGGTTATGGTGTTTTGTTTTTTGTTGGAGTCCATTGGAAAATCATTGCATTTTTAACAGGAAGTATCCTCCTACTTTCGCCTCTGGTGTATAAATTCGCACTCCACGATTATCAAAAAGTACGTATTAAAGATTTTTTGAGTGAAAAGCCCTCTTATCATGTTCAACAATCCATAATAGCAATAGGCTCAGGCGGCTGGACTGGAAATGAAAAGGAAAAGGCGACACAAACGCAGATGCGTTTTCTTCCTATCGCTACGAGTGATTTTATCTTCGCATTTGTAGTAGAGAGAACTGGATTTTTAGGAGCACTTGCTCTTATTCTACTCTATGTAATGCTAATATTACATCTTTTAAGTCTGAGTGTTTTTAATACAGATTACTACATCAAAGTAGTAACAGTTGCAATTTCATTTATGATTTTTATCTATATGGGTGTAAATATCTCAATGACTATAGGTTTTGCACCTGTAGTTGGTGTTCCTCTACCTATGTTTAGTTATGGTGGAAGTAGTTTTTTGAACTTTATGGTTCTCTTTGCAATAATGCAAAATCTCATAACTTTTCGATATAAAGATATGTATGATGGTCGTGGAAAAAAGAGTTTTGTATAGATAGAATTGGCGTTTTTAAAAATGATGGTGCCGACACGAGGATTTGAACCCCGGGCCTGCTGATTACAAATCAGCTGCTCTAGCCAACTGAGCTATGTCGGCAAAATATATGTAGATAGCCATAATGAGCAAAGCCCATTACGACTGCAAGGACTAAAGCCCCTACTACCCCTAAAGCTACAAAAACTTATAGTTTTTGAGAATAAAGAAGGTTTATAAAGCTTTTCTCTTTTTGAATTAGTTGTGCTTAAGTTTTTAACGAAGCATAGTCTACTATGTGAGTTGAAAAATTAAGTGCAAATAATCAAAAAGAAGTGGCGCGGTGGACGAGACTCGAACTCGCGACCCCCTGCGTGACAGGCAGGTATTCTAACCAACTGAACTACCACCGCGCATATGTTTGTAGAAGCTTTTTTTAAGTTAAGCAAAAACGTGTTTTTGAAATAGATGTGCTAAGGTTTTAGTGAAGCATAGTAAACTATGTGAACTGAAAGCTTTGTGCATATATTTTAAAAATGGTGGGCACTACTGGACTCGAACCAGTGACATCTACCTTGTAAGGGTAGCGCTCTACCAACTGAGCTAAGCGCCCTAAATAACATTTCTTTCAAATATTAAAAGAAAATCAAAATTTAGAAATTTATTTTTTTCTAACACCAAATAAGTGGCGACCCCTAAAGGATTTGAACCTCTGTTCCTACCATGAAGTGATAGTGTCCTTGGCCACTAGACGAAAGGGTCACTGTACTTTCATAAACGAAAGGTTTTCAACAATGGTGGGCACTACTGGACTCGAACCAGTGACATCTACCTTGTAAGGGTAGCGCTCTACCAACTGAGCTAAGCGCCCAAATAAAACTAAAATGGAAATTTTAATTTAGTTGTGCCTAGTGTTTTAGCGAAGTGTACATCAAGTACATGAACTGAAAGCTTCGGTGCAAATAAATAAAATTAATGGCGCGGTGGACGAGACTCGAACTCGCGACCCCCTGCGTGACAGGCAGGTATTCTAACCAACTGAACTACCACCGCATACATAATTTTAGTTTAAAAATGGTGTCCTGTGATGGATTCGAACCATCGGCCACATCATTAAAAGTGACGTGCTCTACCAGCTGAGCTAACAAGACATTTTGCCTCTTAATGTTAAGAGGTCGAAATTATAGACAAATAGATTTTATAAGTCAAGATATTTTAGAAGAAATTTAGAAAAATGTCTCTTTGTCGATAAGAAGAAGCATTTTTATAGCATATAAGGCACTTTGGTGCTGTATATAGTTTCTATCTCCAGAAAAAAGAAGATGCTCTTCATAGTTTTTTAGACTAGACCTCACTCCAATATAAACTGTTCCCACCGGCTTCTCAATTGTTCCACCTGTATCCCCAGCAATACCACTTATGGCTATAGCATAATCTGCACTACTTACATTAAGTGTACCCTCACTCATCTCTTTAACTGTTTGAGCGCTCACCGCTCCATTCTCTTGCAGTATTTGATGAGAAACTGCCAACCAATTCTCTTTGAGAGCATTTGAGTATGTAACAAGCGAGCCATCAAGAATTTTTGAAGCACCATTTTCTTTAGTGAAGTAGTAACTTAAAAGTCCCCCCGTGCAACTCTCAGCAAAACTGATCTTCTTGTTACTTTTTTCAAGTCTATCAATAATATACAAGATTACATTTGAGGAAGCTATAAGCTTTTTCGGTAAAAGTTTTTTAGCAGCACCTATAAAATTTGATATTGCTCCATATTTGTTACTCTGTATATCTAAACGCAACCAACCCTCTATCTCTTTGACTACTGTAAAACCTACTTCATATGTTTGTGCTATAGGAGCAAGAATAGTTTTGATAGTGAGTTCATCCTCTTCAAAAATGTGTATAGTAGCTTGTACATTTGAGTTTTGGATAAGTATCTCAGGCATTTTTTGTCCCTCATCAACCTGAAGTACATTTACAACTGCATTTGCATACTCCAAGAGATAAGACCTCTCTTCAAAAAGAGATGCTTTTTGAGGAATCAGCATACCATCTTTTAAAACCTGATTATCACTCGTAACAGTAGAAATAAGCTTTCCAATAGTTGCAAAATTACTCTTGCTTGTGACTATAATAATCTTGTTCTGTGAGTTTAGCTCTTTTTCAAGGTATAAAAAAAGTGAGTTATCACTCTCTTGAAAATAAGTTACAGAGTGCACAAACTCACTCTTTGCCTCTATGGTGCGTAAAATATACCCCTTAAAAGAGTAATTATAGATGAACTTGTTTCCTATAAAAATAATGTGCAGTTTCATGCCAGATTGAGCCTTAAAGTAAGTGTTTGATTCTTCTTATTATATCACTTTATAAGCTTTTAAACACATAAAAGATATAATCCCCAACTTTTAATATAATTTTGGGGCAAAGATGGACTACAAAGAGACACTACTTTTACCAACTACTGCGTTTGCAATGCGCGGAAACTTAATCAACAACGAACCTCTGCGTTATGAAGCATGGGATAAAGCAAATGTGTATGCTAAGATGAAAGCCAACCGTAAGGATGCAGAGAGCTTTACACTTCATGATGGACCTCCTTATGCAAATGGAAACATTCATATCGGACATGCACTTAACAAAGTCCTCAAAGATATCATCGTAAAACACAACTACTTCAACGGCAAGTCTGTGCGTTTTACTCCAGGTTGGGATTGTCATGGTCTCCCGATAGAGCAACAGGTTGAGAAAAAACTTGGCGGAAAACAGAAAAAAGAACTTCTTCAAACACATGAAATACGCAAACTTTGTCGTGAACATGCTGCAAAATTTGTTGA
>JGI11705J14877_10002382_pt1 | contig 10142 bp, 7 predicted proteins | sample Etolaghawater15m_FD_14877 | JGI IMG/M metagenome (IMG submission 14877) | reverse complement strand
ACGTCTGAACGACGATCTGCTTAAAAACACGCTTGGCGGCAAGGGGCTGGCCACGCACCTGCTGCTGGCCCATAACCCGGTGGGGGTGGACCCCTTAGGTCCGGAGAACAACCTGATTTTCGCATCCGGCCCCGTTACCAATACCGGCATCTGGGGTTCGTGCCGTCACGGGGTCTACACCAAATCGCCCCAAACCGGTTTTTATTCCGAGTCCTACGCAGGGGGAACAGCTGCCGAATCCATGGCCGCAACAGGCTTTGACGCCGTCATGATAAAGGGCGTCGGCACAGAGCCCTTGTGGCTGGAGATCGGAGAGACCGGCGTCTCCTTCCACCCGGCTGAAGAACTCTGGGGCCTGGACACCTATGAAACCGAAGACCGAGTCAAAGACTGGATAAGGGAAAACCGATCCGCCGCCAAACGCTCCGGCGTGGTAACCATTGGGCCCGCAGGGGAGAACAAAATCGTCTTCGCGGTCATCGAAAATGACTATTGGCGTTCCGCCGGTCGCACCGGTGTGGGCGCGGTCATGGGCGCCAAAAACATCAAAGCCATCGCTTTCTGGGGCAATCGTTCAAGGGATGTGGCCGACCTAGGATTGCTTAAATCCTTTGCCAGAGAGATGTCCGCCCGGTCCAAAGAAGACGCCGGCGTCAAAGCCTATAAGAGCATGGGGACCCCCATGCTGGTGGACGTCATGAACAACGCCGGAGGCTTCCCCACCCGTTACTGGCACAAAGGCACCAGTGAAAACCGTGAGAGCATCAACGCCTCAGCCCTTCATGAGCGCTGTGAAGTACAGCCCCATGCCTGCTTGAAATGTTTCATCGCCTGCGGCCGCTTGACCACCGTTAAACAAGGCCGCCACAAAGGTTTGAAAATTGAAGGGCCGGAGTACGAGACCATTTACGCTTTCGGGGGATTGTGCGAGGTGGCCGACATTGAGGAGATCGCCTATCTCAACGACGTTTGCGACCGATTGGGGTTGGACACCATGACCGGNGGCAATCTGGCCGCTTTTACCATTGAGGCGGTTGAACAGGGCAAGGTGGATTATGACATCGGCTACGGCCNTGTGGATGCCATCGCCCGCCTGATGGGGGACATCGCCCACAGAAGGGGGCCTGGCGAAGTGTTGGCCCAAGGCATCAAGGCTGCGGCCAAAGCCTGGGACATGGAAGACCAGGCCATACACGTGAAAGGCATGGAACCCGCTGGCTACGATCCCAGGGTTCTGAAAGGCATGGGCCTGGCCTACGGAACCAGCGACCGGGGAGCCTGCCATCTGCGAGCCACCTTCTACAAGCCTGAGTTGGCGGGCATTGTGGACCCCGAGAAGATCGGCGGAAAGGCGGAAATTTTCGCCCTTTGGGAAGACCGCCTGACCCTCTTCGATACCCTTATTCTATGCAGGTTCTTCCGCGACTTGTATCAATTTGAGCAGCTCTCCACCATTATCAAGTGCACCACAGGCTTGGAATTGGACGAGGCGGGCATGCGGGCCGTGGCTCGGCGGGTCACCGATGATACCCGTCGTTTTAACCTGCGCGAAGGCCTGACCCCGAAGGACGATGGGCTGCCCCGGCGTTTCCACGAGGAGGCCCTACCCGAAAAGGGAAAGGTATTGGCCCTGGAAGACTATGAGCAGATGCTTCTTGAGTACTACCAGGCCCGCGGGTGGGACAATGAGGGCCGGCCCGGGGTGGGACAATGATATATGAAGACAAAAATATGTAGGTAAAAAACCGTTTAGAAGGAGGTGGTGGCATCAGCAAACTGCCAAAAAGGCAGGCGATGAAAATGGAGATTGTCATCTTGGCGCTAACGACTTGAATGTTGAAGAAAGGGGCTAGCAATGACTGAGAAAAAAATTGGAAGACGGGATTTCATGAAGACTACGGGCGTCGCCGGATTGGCTGCCGGCGGGATGATTCTGGGTGGTGCGTCACATGCCCGTGCCGAAAAGAAAAAGGACATTCCCAAAACCCCGATAAAAGTGGCGGCCATCAGCTTTTTGAGTGGACCGGCCGCCGGACCTTTTGGAATTCCCGGCGATAACGCCTATAAGATGATGGCCGATGTTTACAACAAAGAGGGCGGAATCCTTGGACGGAAGATCGATCTCATCAGTCTGGATGAAGCGGGCGGCGCCAAAGGGCAGGTGGAACTGGCGAGGAAATTGATCCTGGAAGACAAAGTGGATGTGATCCTGGGGTATATTTCTTCGGGTGATTGTAAGGCGGTGCTCCCAATGTCCGACGAGCTGGGCGGCCTCATGCTGGCCTATGACTGCGGCACCCATGTCCTCATGGAGGAGAAGAAATCGCCCTACAAGGTCCCCAAGTTTCAACTGGGTTTCCGAACCGCCGCGCACCTGGGTCAGGACAACATTGCCCTGGCGCTTGCCATCAAGAAATATATGCCGGATGTGAAAAAAATCGCCGCCATCAACCAGGACTACGCCTGGGGTCGGGATTCATGGCAAATTTTTGAACTGGCCATCAAAAAACTTCTACCCAATGTGGAGATCGTCAAAACCCTGTGGCCCAAGATTTTCACCAAGGATTATACAGCCCACGTGAGCGCCCTGATGGGCTCAGGAGCTCAGATCGTTCATTCTTCCCTCTGGGGAGGAGATGCCGTGACGTTTATCAAACAGGCCATGGGCGCGGGATTTTTCAAACAGGCGAAACTGGCCATGAGCCGCGGAGAACCGTACCCCCAGGAGATTGGCGCGGACTTTCCCGAAGGCCAGTTTCTCTGCTGCGCGGGGGCCCATTACTTCTTGTATCCCTCCTGGGACAAGTGGCCTCTCAATAAGTGGTTTGTGGAAGAATTCAACAAACGCTACAAAAAATACCCCACCTATCCTTCATACCATGCCTTTCAGGCCATCGCATCCTATAAGACGGCGGTGGAAAAGGCGTCGAGCCTGGTGGGAGGATGGCCGAGCATTGAAGACATTGCCAAGGCCCTGGGAAACATGAGCATCGAAACCCCTTCCGGGTATCTGGTCATCAACAAAGACCACAACGCTCGGGAAGACTGCCTGGTGGGTATCTCCAAAAAAGTGAAGGAATTTCCTTTCCCCGTTCTGGATCCCGACAAACTGGAGGTGTTCCCGTCATTCCAGGTGAATGCGCCGGCCGGAATCTCCACGGAAGACTGGATCAATGGCTGGACTTCCTGATCGTAAATCCATTAAAGGCGGCGGAAGGCATCTTCCGCCGCCAAAAGGAAAAATCTCCAACCCCTTAACCAACATGGATGCTAACCCAACTGCATAAGGAGGCCTTTGCCTATGGGGCTGATATATGCCCTCAACGGAGTATATTTTGCGGCCTTTCTCTTTCTGACCTCCCTGGGGCTTAACATCATCCTGGGTGTCATGGGCATTCTGAACCTGGCCCACGGGTCACTCTATGCCATCGGTGGCTTCGTGGCCGCCTTTCTGGTCGGACTCATGGCCCAGAGCAGCCTTCCCGTCATGGTCCTGGTGTCAGTCCTGGGAGCCGTGGCCGTGGCAGGTGTCGCGGGATTTGTTCTGGAGACCACGCTGATCAAGCACATGTACCGACGCGCCCTGGAGTACCAGCTTCTCATCACCTTCGGCATTCTCTTGCTCATTGAAGACCTTATCAAACTGGTTTTCGGCGGCGAGTCGCGGTATGCTTCGGCCCCTTATGATGCCATGGGGAGTCTGGATATCATGGGACACACCTATTCGGTCTATTTTCTGTTTGTCATGGCCGTGGCCGGGGCGGCGGGGCTTTTCATCTGGTGGCTGATGGTTCGAACGCGCCTGGGCATCATGCTGCGCGCCATAGAGATGGATCGGGAGATGGCCCAGGCCATGGGCATCCCCATGAGAAGTCTGACCATCGCCGCTTTTATGCTGGGTTCCGCCTTTGCCGGTCTGGCAGGTGCCCTGGTGGTGCCCACCACGCCCGCCGTGATGGGAATGGGAATGGACCCGCTGATCATGGCCTTTATCGTCGTGGTCATCGGAGGTTTGGGGAGCATGAAGGGGGCATTTCTGGGTTCTCTCATCGTCGGTCTTACACGGTCCTTCACCATTGCCTATTTCGCGGAACTTGAAATGCCGCTGCTTTTTCTAATTGCGGTGGTGATTCTCGTCATTCGTCCCGAAGGTCTGTTTGGTCAGAAATAGAAGGGGAATTTGATGAAAAAGTATATCCTTAACGCCCGTGCCGTCTGTTATGCGGTCGCATTGATTGTCCTTCTTGCTCTCCCCCGGTTGGTCACTCCCTATCATCTGACCCTCATGGAAAGCGGCCTGAGCCTGGCCATCATGGCGCTGGGGTTGAACCTTCTGTTGCGGTATACGGGGGTCCTCTCCTTTGGACACGGGGCTTATTTTGCCGCGGGGGCCTACGCAGTGGGACTCCTCTACATGTATTTGCCCGATCATTTTTCTTTTGAAAACGCCATGCTGGCATCACTCCTGGTGTCTGCCATCATATCGGCTCTTTTCGGCCTGGTGTGCGTTCGCCACACCCGTGTTTTTTTCTCCATCCTGACCCTGGCGCTTTCCATGCTCCTTTTTGCGGTTCTGGAAAAGGCATACCATTTCACGGGCGGTTCAGACGGCATCCGCATCCCCATTCCCACCTTCTTCGGTTATGAATTCGAGGGGATGCGCCGCTTTCAATTCCTCTGCGGCCCTTATTACTACATTGTCGTGGGGATTTTCGCGATTTCAAGCCTTGTCATGCTGGCCATTGTGAACTCCCCTTTCGGAAAGGCGCTTCAGTCCACCCGGGACAATGAAACCCGTGCTGAGATGATAGGCGTTCGCGTAAAACGATTCCGTCTGTATGCCTTTATTATTTCGGGGACATTTTCGGGGTTGTCGGGAGGCGTCTGGAGTTTTGTCAATGGACACATTACCCCTGAAATCTGCAACTGGGTCTTTTCGGGAGAAGTGGTGTATATGGTTCTTCTGGGGGGATTCATGATCTTTGAAGGCCCCATCGTGGGCGCGGTTGCCTTTACGTATCTGAGGCTCTACGCCGTGGCCATGACGGAATACTGGATGCTGATTATCGGCGCCACGCTGATTTTCCTCGTGCTGGCCCTGCCCGGTGGCATTACCGGGGGGATTTTCAGCCTGATCAATCGCTTGAAGCCGAAGAGCGCCTAGGGAGACAGATTTATGCTGCAGGTTCAACAATTACAGAAATCTTTCGGGCGTTTTATGGTGATCAGCGATGCCACTTTTTCCGTTGAAAAAAATGAAGTGGTCGCCCTTCTGGGACCCAACGGCGCCGGCAAGACCACCCTGGTCAATCTGATCAGCGGACATCTCAGGCCCGATTCGGGAAAAATTCTTCTGGATGATCGGGATATCACTACAGCGCCGGCTCATGTTCGCATCGCCATGGGCATCGCCCGGAATTTTCAGATTACCCAGCTCTTTGAAGAACTGAGTGTTCTGGACAATGTGCGCAACTGCATCTTCTCCAAAGAAAGGAAATCCGGACGGTTTTTCAAGCCCGCCGGTGCTTACAAAGGAGAAAAGGAGGAGGCCATGAGCATCCTTCAAACCTTTAACCTGGATCAATTTGCCCTGGATTTGGCGGGGGCGTTAAGCGAGGGAGACAAGAAGATACTGGATACCGCCATGGCCTTTGCGCTAAAAGCCAAATTTCTGCTTCTGGACGAACCCACCAGCGGCGTCGCCACATCCGACAAATTCAAGGTGATGGATACGATCATCTCGGCCATTCAGAAACAGGGCACGGCAACGCTCATTATTGAACACGACATGGATATTGTGGCTGAGTATACGGATCGTGTCATGGTGCTGGCCGAGGGTCGAATTCTGGCTGATGGAGCCGCGTCGGAGGTAATGGAGAATAAAGAGGTAAAGGAGACACTTTTCGGGGTGAGCGATTGACCATGCTGCTATCCATCAAAAAACTGGATTTTTTTGTTCGGAAGTCCCAAATTTTGCGTTCAGTATCCCTTGATGTGGGAGACAAGGAGATTGTGGGACTGCTGGGGCGAAACGGAGCTGGAAAAAGTTCCATTTTAAAGTGCATCCTCGGGCTTTACGCACCCGAATCGGGAGATATCCTGTTCAAAGGGGATAAGATCACGAACCTGTCCACCCGCCTGCGAGTCCTTTCCGGATTGGCCTATGCACCTGAAGATTCACGGGTATTTCCGGAACTGAGTGTTCGGGAAAACGTGCAGCTCTCCACATGGATTATCGAAAAACGGGAAGGGGCAAAGCCCTTTGATATTGAACAAGGATTTGAAATTTTCCCCAAGCTGAGAGAGCTTTGGGAACGAAAAGGGGGCAATCTGTCCGGTGGTGAAAAGAAAATGGTTTCCGTTACCCGGGCACTGGCGCTCAATCCGAACCTGTTGCTTCTGGACGAGTCTTTCGAGGGACTTTCCCCCCTGGTGGTCCGGCACTTCTCCCAAGCCATGGAAAGGATCCGGGGCCTGGGCATTTCCATTTTGCTGGCCGAGTCTAATCTGGCCAACACTTCACGGGTGGCCAACCGGGCTTATGTGGTTGAGAGAGGAGAAGCCATATTTCAGGGAACCCCAAAAGAAATTGAAAATGAGGAAAGCTTGAGCCTCATTCTGGGGCGTTGATCCGAACATTAACAAAAAGGAGATTCCGATGTTAGATAAAATCAGTATTTTCAGGACGACACCCAGAATCGTCATGGGACCCGGGGCCGTAGCCGGTATTGGCCGGGAAGTGCGGGATTTGAAGTCGGCCAGGGCCCTCGTTGTTACCGATCCGGGAATCCTTGCCGCGGGGATTCTGGCACCGGTTGAGGCCTCGCTTAAGGAAGCACGCGTCAAATATATGGTTTTCAGCGAAGTGTCTCCCGATCCCCGGCACCAGACCGTTGAAGACTGTCTCTCGGCAGTGGAGAATTTCAAGCCAACCTGTGTCATTGGGTTGGGGGGTGGCAGCCCCATCGATATTGCCAAGACCGTGGCGATCATGCTCAAGAATCCCGGGGACATTATTGATTATTGCGGCATCGACCTGGTCCCCAAACCGGGACTTCCCACCATCATGATTCCCACCACGGCCGGAACGGGTAGTGAGGTGACACCCATTGCCATTTTGTCGGACGAGGATGAAAAGCTGAAAAAGGGTGTGGTGAGCCCATATCTTTTCCCAAAGGTCGCCCTGCTGGATCCTCTGCTGACCCTGGGACTTCCCGCCCCTGTAACGGCGGCAACAGGCATGGACGCGCTGATTCACGCCATTGAAGCCTTTACCAGCGTCAATGCCAATGACATGACCGATATGTTTGCAACAAGGGCTATTGAGCTGATTTCAGAAAACCTTCGTACGGCCTATGCCCACGGGGACAACATTGACGCCCGGTCCGCAATGCTGGAAGCAAGCCTTTTGGCGGGAATCGCCTTTGCCAATGCGGGGGTGACGGCAGTCCATGCCTTCGCCTATCCCATCGGGGCCGAATTTCACATTCCACACGGTGTGGCCAACACCCTCATGCTGGCTGAAGTGATGCGGTTCAATCTGGTGGGNAATCTTGCCAAATTCGCTGATATTGCATTACTAATGGGTGAACCGGTGGATGGNCTCTCTGATCGAAAGGCGGCTGAAGCCGCTGTTGACGCCGTGATGGTCCTGGCCAAAGATCTTCAGGTCCCCTCCTGCCTCGGNGAATTCGGNATCACCGAAAACCACATTGACGATCTGGCCGAAGGGGTCATGAAGGTNACGCGGCTTCTGGCCAATAACCCGAGGGCNATGTCCCATAANGATGCNGTGGACATCTACCGGCGGGTTTTGTAAAATAGGAACAGATGGACGTGACGCCAAAGGAGTATTATCGAGCGCGGGGCTGGGGTACTGACGGAAATCCTTTGTAAGAAAGAAGGGGCGCCTATGGAAATTTTCGATTTGACTGATAAAGTTGCCATGGTAACCGGCAGCACCAAGGGTCTGGGGGAGAACTCCGCCATGGCTCTGGCCAAGGCCGGTGCAAATGTGGCCGTTTGTGGACGGAACACCACGGATCTGAAACGGGTTTCCCAGGCGATTAAAGATCTGGGGAGGAATTCGAGCGGTTTCGTGCTGGATGTCACCTCCAAAGACAGCATCCACAAGGGGGTGGACAAGATTATTGATTATTTTGGAAAAATCGATATCCTCGTTAACAACGCCGGCCTGAACCATCGGGAACCGGTGGTCGATTACCCGGAAGAGGCCTGGGATCTGGTTATGAACACCAATCTGAAAGGATACTTTCTGGTAGCACAGGCCGTAGCACCCCACATGCTGGAACAAGGTTATGGCAAGGTCATTAATATGAGCTCCATTCTGGGGAAAATAGCCCTTCCGAACCAGCTCGCGTATGCTTCCGCCAAAGGCGGCGTGGTACAGATGACCAAAATTATGGCGCTGGAATGGGCCAAGAAGGGCATCCGCGTCAACGCCATCGCACCCACCTACTTTGAAACGGAAATGGTCAAACCCATTCGGGATGATCCGGAACGATTTGATTTCATCAACACCCGGACGCCCATGGGCAGATGGGGATATCTGCCTGAAATGGAAGGGCTGGTCATTTTTCTGGCGGCGCCTGCCTCAGACTTCATTACCGGACAGACCATCTATATTGACGGTGGCTGGACCATCGCCTGATGCAGAAAGAGGAAACCATGAAATCGCTTTACGAACAGAAGCCCTGGCTCAAAAACTATCCGGAATGGGTGCCGGAAAATCTTGAGTTCCCCCCTTCCACCGCCATTGGGGACTTTTTAAACAGCGCAGCGCTGAAGCCAGACGCAACGGCCATCTTTTATTTTGATCACGAGATATCTTTCGAAGAAGTGGACCGGTTTTCAACTCAACTGGCCGCAGCCTTTGAGGATCTGGGCATTCAAAAAGGGGATCGGATCGTTGTGGATCTTCAAAATGTTCCCCAGTTCCCCATGGCCGTTTATGCCGCATGGAAGATAGGGGCTATCGTGGTGCCGGTCAATCCCATGTACAAGGAAAAAGAGTTGGCCTATTTCTGCCGTGACTCCGGGGCCACGCTCTTTTTCACCCACGATGAGATTGCCGCCAATCTGGATCTCGCTTTTCTGAAAGACACAGACATTAGAGACGTCATCGTCACATCTCCGCTGGATTTTATTCCCGCCGATGCCGAGCCGCCGAAACTCCTCAAAAGACCTCGCAAAATTGCTGTTCCGGGAACGTTGGATTTCCTGGAAATGATCCAGCCCTTTCAAGGAAAAACACCCAGGTTTACAGACGTCACCCCGGAAGACGTGGCCTACCTGACCTACACCTCGGGAACGACTGGGCCTCCCAAGGGGGCCATGAACACCCATGGCAACATTGCTTTCAATTCCCGGGTCTATCAGGTCGTGCAGCGCATTGATGAAAATGACGTGATCTTAGGCGTGGCCCCGCTGTTTCATGTGACCGGTGAAGTGGCTCACTTGGGCGTCGCCGCCCTTTCGGGGACACCCCTGGTGCTCTATTACCGGTTTGATCCGGAAGAAACCCTGCGCCTCATTGAAAAATGGCATGTGACCGTAACGGTGGCCTCCATTACCGTCTATATTGCCCTTTTGAACCATCCGGATATCAAAAAAAGGGACCTTTCCAGTTTTATCAAAGCCTACAGTGGGGGCGCACCAGTTTCCGAAGCCATCGTGAACCAGTTTGAACAGGTAACCGGATTATATCTCTACAACGTCTATGGCATGACCGAAAGCAATTCCCCTTCGCATATCGTTCCCTGGCCCAAAAGGGCTCCGGTGGATTCGGAAAGCGGCGCTTTATCCGTGGGCCTGCCGGTCCCCGGCTGCGTCATGAAAATCATGGATCTGGGCGACGGGACCCGAGAACTTCCCCCGGGAGAGGTGGGAGAAATCGTGGATTCGGGTCCCATTGTGATTCCCGGTTACTGGCAGAAGCCGGAGGAGACCGCCCATGCCATTCGGGATGGCTGGCTCTATACGGGGGACGTCGGGAAGATGGACGCAGACGGCTGGTTCTACCTGGTGGACCGCAAGAAGGATATGATTGTGGCATCCGGTTACAAAGTCTGGCCCCGTGATGTGGAAGACGTGATCTACCAGCACCCGGCGGTAAAGGAAAC
>JGI11705J14877_10002381_pt1 | contig 10144 bp, 4 predicted proteins | sample Etolaghawater15m_FD_14877 | JGI IMG/M metagenome (IMG submission 14877) | reverse complement strand
CCCGCCATGACGAGCAGGCTGCTGGCCGCCGGGATGAGCGGCTGGAGCGGCACGGGGACGAGGGGATCGAGGGCGCTCAGGACCCCGCCAGCGGTGGCGTCTGCGGCNCCCTCAAGGGACTCACGGGCGTCCTCTGCGGTGGAGAGGTAGAGGTCCACCATGCCCTTGTGCTCGACTTGCAGGCNCTCCAGTTCAGCCATGAGGGCCTGGGCCTTGGCGTAGTCGGACGCCTGCACAGCCTCCTTGGCCTGCTGGGCGATCTCCTTGGCCTGGGCCTCGACGCGGAGGATGGCAGCGTCGTACTCAGCGAGGGCCGCCTCCTGCTCGTCGAGTTGCTGCTGGACCTCGGGCGGNATCGAGGCTTGGAAGAGGGCTTCGATCTGGGCGCAGCCCGTGAGGCCGAGGCCAACGAGCACAATCGGGGCAAGTCGTTTCATAGGGAACCCATCATGAAGGTAGCGCGGCTCGCATTCCCGCTACTACGCTTGTCGAACTGTCGCTTGACATGGAAACCGAATGCGTCGGCAAGGAAGTCGAAGGCGGAGTCTTCGCCAGCGATGGTGCGGAAGCCCGACTGCATGAAGATGGGCAGACTGTTGGTCGCTTCATCCAAGAGGAACGACGGCAAGTTGGCGGCGCCCACAGCACCTGACCCGAACTCCCACTTGGTGAGTTGCACACGCCAGCGGTCGCCATCCTTCACAAGCATCTCGGGGATGGGCGTGTAGGTCATACCGCGCCAGTTCTCCCCGCTTGCTGCGTTGGAGATAAACCGCACGATTGGACCGGCCTTGGCCTTGACCGGTCCGAGGAGGTCAAAGTTCAACATCCCGGTAGCCCACTTGGCAGGGTCCATAAAGTGCCCCATGCCGTTGAAGTAGAGACGGGAGTTGCCGTGCTTGGGGTTGCCCTTGATCCCGACCATCTCATCGAAGGTCTTTGCCAGCCATGTGATGTCAGCCGACATGAAGTTGAAGTTCGTCGGCACCACACCAAGGAACGACTTCTCATCAAAGGAGCTGTTCCACGACTTTGAGTAGATCGAGGCGAGCGTCTCCTCATCGTCGATGCCCGCCATGATGGCGTTGAAGATGAGCGTCGGGATCTGCGTGCGGACCATAGCCTGCACATACATGTTCCCGTAAGCCTTGCGCTCAATCTCGCGCAGCTTCTTCTGCCCCTCGTCGTCCGTGTCCGGTGCGATGGCCGTGCTCTTGGCGAGCTTCCAGACGGTGTTGAAGTTGGACTCCGTCCAGTCAGGGGCCAGGAAGAACAGGCGCAGGGCCAGTTGGGTTCCGGGCTGCCTAGCTCCACCGATGATCTGCTTGCCGCGCCGCAGGTTCAGGCCACCGAAGTCGTCGTTGGTCTTCGACGCGACGATGGCTGCGATCTGGGAGCGGGTGATCTTGCCCGAATCCAGATCCGCCTTGTTCTTATGGATGAGGTGGCGGTACTCCAGCAGGCCAGCCTGGGCCTTGAGGCTGGTGCCCAGCTTGCCGAACAGCCAGTTGCTGGAGGCGATGCGCTTGTTAGCAAGCCCCTCGGCGGCCTCCTTGTTTACACGCCCAACAGCCTCCTCAACCCAAGTCGTGCGCCAGTTGGAGTCCCAAGAGGCTTTCTGGCTGTAGTCCAGACCGAGGCCGAGGGTCAGGCCATTGGCAACAAGGAGGTCAAGTTCCGGGCTGTAGGACATGATGGCGTCCCAGCCCTCCTTGGCAGCCTTGGACTGCATCAGAGTCTTCGTCGCCTTGTTGGGGCTGAACAGAGACTGGAAGCTCGCCCTTGCCAGGGTGAAGATGTCGCCCACCTGACCCTTCGCATCGGGGATGCTGAAGAAGTACGAGCGCATGAACGCTTGGTGGTGGAACAGGCTGGTGAACAGCAGCGTGCTCTTGGTCCTCGCCTGGAGGCTGTAGATCACACGCAGGGGGCGCCCAGCCTTACCGAATCCCTCCCAACTGAACCGCGAGGTGAGGGCGCTCAGTTCATCCGCGAAGGATGCCGGTGCGTAGAAGCCATCGAACGAGCGGGAGCTGCTCTTGATGCGCTTGAAGCCGTCAGGGACGGAGCGGCCCTCGCGGACCTGCACGACGATCTTGTTGTCCTTCAGCGTCTTAGCGAAGCCAGCGTTCGCCAGCGCCTCGTTGCCGTCACGGAAGACCTTGTGCTGGGCAATGATGGCGTTGTCGATGGTGAGTTTGAGGCCATCAACCCAGCCGTCGAGGATGCTGTTGTAGACGCGGGCCTTAGCGCGAGCGCCAACTCCCGTGAGGAATCGCCCGCCTGCACGGGTGGGGTCAATGGCTCCCGATGCAGGGTCGGTGAAGTCCTTGCCCTCTGCGTCCTTCGGGGACATGAACCACAGGCGAGCGGAGTACCACTCCCTTGCGTTGCCAATGAGGCCCGCATCCCTGAGCTTGGTTCCGAACTCAAGGTTCTCACGGGCGATAGTCTGGGCCAGTTCCAGCGGAGTACCGGAGAGGTTCAGGGCGTCCTGAATCATCTCCTCCTGCTGCTCGCTGATCTTCTGGCCCTTGGCGGCCATCTCCTCGCGGAACCTCGTAACGAGATCCTGCATGGGCAGCCCCTCGTCGTTGCCCATGAGGTCGATGTACAGGTGGATGGCCCGACCGTAACGCTGGGCGTGCTTGGCCTTCTCGGTAGGGCTGGCGTCCTCAGGGAGCATTCCGACAAGGGCCTGCTCATGCTGCTGGGACATCAGGTTGGCGTAGTGGACATTGCGGTCCAGCCTGGAGAGGTAGGTCTCCAGCATCGCGTCCAGCTTCTCGTAGGACATCATCGCCGTGGGGGCGGTGGTGACGGTCGGAGCTGGCTTCGCCGTGTCGTCGAGGTTGAACGACAGGTCGTTGTCGCTCCACAACTGGTAGCCCATCATCCGCTGCTGGCGGTCGCGGGCGGACTTGAGGCGGCCAAGTTCGTAACTCTCTCCAGCCCGGTTGTAGACCTTGGCATCGAGCGAGATGAGGCCGTCATCAACCTTGGCCTTGGAGATGCTTGCGATCTCTTCCGCCAGGGCCTGATCGCTGACCCGCATGTACCCAGCCCCCGCGCTCAGAGCGTGGTGGAGCATGTGCTCCGCAGTAGCACGGCGAAGCGCATCGGGGACAGCGGGGACATCCACCGCGAAGACCCCGAGGGACTGGTCCTCATGCGTGAGGTCTGCGGTGTAGGACAGTCCGCCGTCAGGGGTGGAGACAATGCCCATCGTGCGGCTGATCGCACGGCCAGTCGGATCGTTGATCGGCTGAGTGAAGGCCGGTCCCACAGCGGAGGGAACCGGGGTCATCTTGTCGAGGCGCGACTTGCGCTTGGGCGCAAAGGGTGCGGCCTCCGAACCGATGTCCGTGTGCTGGGCCACATTCATCCGCGTGACCATGTCGCTGTCGGCCTCGGCTTCCGTGACCATAGGCTGGAGACCGGGGAGGGGCCTGAGGCTCGGGTTAGCCAGCGACTCCCGCATGAGGAGATCGGACATGGCCTTGGCCTCCTCCGTGGTCATCAGGCGGGGCTCTGACTCAAGCGCAGAGCGAATGCCACGGTTGTCCTGGGGCAGATTGAACTGGAGGGCCCCGTCCTCTGCGACGGTCCCCAGTCCATAGATGGGGAGGTTGTGCTGGGCGTCGTTGGAGCCAAGGGTTTCCGCTCCGCTGTTGGCCTTCCTGGCGCTCTCGCGCTCCTTGAGGACATTCTCATCATGCCCCTGCCACCAGTCCATGCGGGCCTCTTCGGCCTCGGCGGTGACACCCTCTTGGAAGGGGAGCGATTGCCGGACAAGCGACTCAGGCGCATTGAGATCGCGGCCTTCAAGGCTGCGCTCGATCTCGGAACTGGTCTGCTCAGACATGCCAAGGTCTGAGAGCAGAGCGGGCACCGCTTGGTTGAGGCGTTCAGACTCGCCCTCATAGTCGGGCGCCGCCGGTTGAGCGGGAAGGGGCTCAACTGGTGCGGGTTCGGGGGCAGGCGCTTCTGCTTCAGCCGCAACCGGAGCAGGCTCCGGTGCAGCCTCTACAGTCTCAACGACCGGGGCTTGCGGTTCAGGGGCTTTCTCCTGCGACTCCATCACCGCGATATCGGCCTCTAGCCTCTTCTTGCGGCGGCGATCTGCGACCGTACTCTTCTTGCCCTTCTTGCGGATCTCCTCCAGCTCGGCTCGCGCCTCGGTGAGACGGTCCACCTCAGGGGCCACAGCGGGCGCCGCAGCAGGCGCGGGCTCCACCCTCTCGGGGATAGAGACGGGCCTTCGGTCAGCTTCAATCTCCTGCTTCCAGCCGAGGATCGTGCCCTCCTGCTGGTCCAGTCCCTTGCCTGCGTTCCGCCAAGCCTCGAAGAAGCTCTGCATCAGGCCCGCTTGGCGAGCCAGTTGTTCGTCACTCAGCTTGGTGACATCCGCGCCACCCATGCCCTTGACCCCCTCCAGGGCGTTGCGGAGGTTCTGGATGGAGGCACGCTTCGCAGGGGCCATGAAGGCCATAGCACGGAAGCCGTCCTCAATGGCACGGACCACCGTTCCAAACATGTTCTCGCGGACCTGTAGCTTGCCCGCAGAGGAAGCCATGATGTCGCCGCGAACCAGGCGCTCGAACGCCTCGATGTCGTTGCGCTCGACCAAGGCACCCATGTAGCCGACGAACGACTCAAGAGAGCGGGACACGCCCTCCTCATATGCTTGTTCGTCCGTGAGGTCGCGGCGCTGTTCCTCGGGCAGAGTCTGCTGGCGCTGCTCCCATTGCTGGCGATACCGCGCCTCGTTCTGCTCGCGCACCCCAGGCATGGAGGCATCCATCTGGCGGCCCACATACTTGAGCCACCGATCCCCAAACCTCCTGACGAGGCGATGGAAGCCTTCGTGGAGGAAGTTCGACTCCAGCGACTGGATCGGGGACAGGGGCACCAACTCGGTCTGCCCGCCAGCCTGAACCGCAATAGCGTTCTGAGCGCCCTTGGTCCGGTCAATCAGGATCTTGCCAGTCGCTTTGTCGTGAACGGCGGCGAACTCCGCCCCATCCACGAAGTGCAGTTCCTTGTTGCTCTTGACGGCGATGTTGACGAGCCGCTGCTCCTCGGGAGTCAGGCTGTCGTACTCTGCAACAGGAAGGTTGGCGCGCTGGGATGCCTCCTCACTGCCACGGGAGTAGACCTCACGGTCCCGCTCCTGGGCCACCGGAGCCAGTTGTCCGGGGCGCTCAGGGTCCTCGTCATAGACGGTCTCCATCTCAAGGCCCTCAGGGACCGTAGGAGCCGCCTCTTCCGTGGGCGCGGCCTCGGGCTCCATCGCGGGCGCCGGGGCCTCAGGCGCCGCCTCAGGGGCCTCTGCGGGTAGCGGGCGGATGCCCTCTCCGCTGATGACCACGGGCTCACCGTCAATGGTGATGGGCTGCGCGATGGGCGCCCCCAGCAGATCCGAAACCGTGCTCGCGCGCCGTTCCGGCGACATGCTGTTGATGTCGTCCAGTTGCTTCTGGACGGACTGCATGGCTTGGCTGCCGTACTTGGCATCCAGCAAGACCCGCTGGGTATCGAGTAGTTCCTCTGCGGTGGGGATATCCGGGTCCCCGGTCTTCTTGCGCTCCTCGATCTCTTGCTGCGCGCCGACGAGGAGAGCCCTGTTGTATAGCTCCTTGCGAAGCTGGGACTCCTCGTCCAGTTCGCCCTGCCACAAGTTGGGCTGGGGATCAGCGTCGGTGAGGCTGGGGTCTTCCTGCCGGGCCTCGATGGCGGCCTGCTGGAGTTGCTTGCGAAGATCACGCCCCTCCTGCACGGTCCTAGCAAAGACGCCTTCGGCTCCACCGCCAAGGCTATCGAGCGCACCCTGGAATCCACGCGCCCCGGTGACGGCCACACCAGATCCAAGCGCGATGCCTGCCGACATCTCCAGCCAGTTCTGCGTAGTCCAGAACTCGCGGTAGCTATCGGACCAGTCCTCGTCGCCAGACGCCATGCCTGCGAGTTGACGGGCGCTGGCACCCAGCACCTCTTCGTAGACCTCGTTGACATAGCCGTTGTAGCCTGTGCTGGCGACACGGTCGAAGACACGGCGAGTACCGGCCTCCATACCTTCCGCTGTAGCGCGGCCCAGCATCTTCTCAAGGAAGGTGCTGTTGATGGACTTGTTCAGGGCAGCCAGCCCCATCGTCAGCGATCCACCAACCTGCTCGGTCCAGTTCTCGATGAACTGGTCCAAGAGTTCGCGGGGCATGTACTCCAGCAGGGTGACATCGTCGTTGCGAACGATCTCAAGCCCGAACTCGGAGGGGTTGTAGTCGTACTTCTCCCCGAGGTAGCGCAGGTGTGCTGCGTTCATGACGCGGCTGGCGCCATACCCGGCATCGTCCTCAGTCATCACACCAGCAAGCGCGCCACCGAACTGGCCGATAGCCTCCTTGCCCAGCGTCTGCCCGATACCACCGACGATGCTCTCCGCGCCAGTCACGCCACGCAGGACAGCCCCGGTCGGCTTGAGGAGTGCGCCGCCGACCTTGCTGTCGAGGACATACTTGGCCCCTTGTCCCAGGCGGCTGCCAGTAATGGCGCCCTTGGCCGTCTTGGCCGCCTTGATGGACCCGCCAACCAGGCCCACAGATGCAAGGCGTGCCGTCGCGGCTGCGGCCTTGGCCTTGACTGCGGCAGACGCCATCTTGCCAGCGGCGCCAAAGACGCCTGCGGTGATCGCGTTCTCGCCCATGAACGCTCCGACTTGACCGGCCATGCCGCCGATGCGGGCTGCCGAGTTCTGCGAACGCTCACCCCACTCAATGAAGTCGTTGATGAGGCGGACATCGTCACGGGTCGCCTTCTTGTTGACGAACCTCTCGGTGGACTCCTCAAGGCGATCAGAGTTGATCTTGCTCGTAACCGTCCCGAGGAACGGAACGACCGCACTAGCGCCAGACTGGCCCGTGGCGTCGGTGAAGACACCCTCCCAGAACCCAGCTTGGGTCTTGTCCCTAGACTGCCTGAACAGTTGGTAGGTGGTGTCCTGATCTATTTGCAGGCTAGAGGGCTTCTCCTCGGTGCCAAGAGCGACTTGGGCGCGAGCCCTCCGCTTACGGGAGACCTCATCCCAATCAACATTGCTGAAGTCAAAGTCTTGCGTCATGGATCAGCGCCGCCCTCGGAACTTGCGTTCGGCCTTGATGCGCTCGGGTTCGTCTGCGAATGTCCCGTCCGGGAAGCCCGCCGCTTGCCTCTCGGGAAGTTTCCCGGCCCGCTCAATCCATTGCATGAACGCGGGTTGCAGGTCCCCGGTAGTCATGGACTTGAGGGTGTCTTGGATCTCGTCGATAGCCGAGTCGGCCTCATCCGCGCTCATGCCCGACTCAATCGCAAGCCTCTTAGTGTCGCGGAGGAGAGCCATGACCGGGCGAGGCTCATCTGCCCAGGTGCCTGCGCTCCACGCTTCGTCCAAGTGAGTAGCTACGACCTTGGCCTCAGGGCTCACCACCTCGATAGACGGCTCCGTCAGCATGTCGATGGCTGAGTTGACCGATGCGTAGTCAGGCCAACCCTTCTGTTGCAGGCGCTCGGCAATGTCCAGTTCGGACTCCAACTCGGCCATCTTGGCCTTGTTGCGAGCATCCATCCTTTGCGCGCCCTCAACCACGCCCTGCGTCTTCGGGTTAGCTTTGGCCGCAGTCCACTCCATCATGCGCTTGCCAGCTTCCACCCTGTCAGCTATTGGTGCGGTTGGGCTGTAATAGGTAGTGACCAGCTTTTGGTAGTCATCCAACATGAACGGATTGTCCGTAGCCTCTGTATCCGTCCAGAGTGACCAAGCCTCAGCCTCACCGGGCTCTCCAGAGCCAGAGGTCCAATCAGAGAACTGCTTGTCAATCGCAGCGTATCGCTTGCCGTTTGAAATCAGATTGCGGAGCTGGATGATCTGCTCTTGAAAGTCCTCATCGTCTGCGGGGACATCCTCAAGGATCCGATCCAGTTCAGTCTGAGTGATCCCCGTAGAGGTTAGGAACTCCGGGTTCAGTTCAGACAGCAGGCGGTCGCGCTCGGCTCCGAACTTCTCCGCCTTGATGCCCTGTTCCCATTCGTCCAGATAGTCCGAGTCCTCCGTGACGAGATCATCAAGCTGACCCTGGAGCTTGCTGAGTTCGCCCGAAGACTGCGCCACCATCATCCGCTCACGGATGGCTCCGTAGCGGGCTTGGCGCCTCATCAGTTCCTGCTTGCTGGGCCTATCGCCATCGCCATAACCAGAGACCCTTGCTGACAGCCTGCCAGTCTGAGCAACAAACCCGTTCAGGGAGGTCTGACGCAATGACTCCAGTTCGGGGTCTTGAGGGATCACGCCCGAAATGCTGGCAGCGGCTTCGGCCTGTTCAGCCTCTCCGCGAGCTTGGTAGTACCCGGCTTGGGCCCGAGTCAGCGTCTCGCGCATAGCCAACTCACGCTTCGCCATGCGGTCCTGGGCGCGCTCACGCTCCTGCTGGTGAGCCAGCTTCTTCTGCTCGAAGACGACCTCCTGCTCGTACCGCCGCTGCTCCTCCTGCATCATGCGCTGCTCTTTGACAGCGTCAGCCAGCCCGGCGATGGGGCTCTGTGCCCCTTCCTGTTGGTGTGCTACGAAGATCCTTGCCATGTCATTCGCCCCCCGTCGCGGCGGAGGTCATCGCCTGCCCGGCCATCTGGGTCGCTGCGCCGAACATGCCGAGGCCAGCACCGGAGAGCGCCTGACCAGCGGCCTGCATCCCCGCGCCACCAGNAGCCANNTGGGTCGGGGTGAAGCCGCCACCGCCAGCCTGCGACATCATCGCAAGCCGCGCCGCGTCAGCCGCCCAGTTACCCTGCGGCCCAGCCTGGGTAATCATCGGGAACGACTGGCCTTGCAGGTTCGCCATCCGCATCTGCGCGATGTTCTGGTAGAGCTGCTGCACACCACCTGCGGCCTCAGACATCAGGGCCCGCTTGGCCCCGAGTCCGATGGTGCCAGCGGGGTCGTAGCCCCTAGCGGCGAGCGCGGCGTCGGCTTCGCGGGACGCTCGCTCTGCCTGGGCCAGAGCAGCCTCACGACCGAACTTGAACGCGCCCTTGGCGATCTTCTCGCCGCGCTGGATCTGCTTCTCTTGGAANGCGAGCGCGGCTTCCTGCTGCCTTTTGTTTGCCCTGCTGGCGCTCTTCTGCGCCCGTCCCTGCATGAGTCCGCCGACAACGGCTCCNGCGACTGCACTAACGCCCATGATTCACAGTTCCTTGCTGTAGTAGATCTGGTGAGGCTTGTAGCCAAAGCGCGGCAGGATGTGCCGCAGTCTGTCTCCGAACTCGTTGTCGAGGTGCGCCATCCAAACATGGCTGCACCCGCGTTCCTTGGCGAACTCCTCTAGTTCNGCCAGCAGCGTGAAGGCGTGCGGCTGCCCCCGCTCCTTTGCCGTCACGAACCACGCCTGCTCCCACACCTGCGTCTCGCCAGAGAACGGGCACGGCACGATGTACGCCAGCATCAGGGCGACGGGCTCGCCATTCGGCTTGCCCTTCTCCGTGATGTAGAACGACTCCGCCATGCCCGCCTCCATCATGGCCTGCATGTTGGTGTGCCAGACCTCGGGGTCGCCATAGCCGCTCAGTTCGCTGAACTCGGCCATGAGCGGCTTGAGCAGGTACAGCGTCTCGGTCGTGGCTCGGAAGACAGGGGGCGCGTCAGTCGGCTTCATGGGTGTGAAGATACCGGGTTGGATACCGGATTGACGCGGCGTGCAGGTGAAGCTCTCCGCTGCCCACAACCGTCAGAGCGGAGCAGGTGACGCGGAAGCGCATACAGCAGATCTGCTGGTGGAGGATGATCGGCAGGACGGCGGGCACATTCTTGCGGATGGCATCCACCGCGAAGGTGACAGACGCCGTGTGGTCGGGCGTCGTCGGGATCAACTCGTTGGGCTTGAGGGCCCAGGTGTCCAGCGTGATCGTGGCGCTGGTCACGGTGTTCTTGAGGGCCGTGAAGCGCAGGATCAGCTTGCCGGTCTTGGTGTGGTCGGCGTCCTCGGGGACATCCCAGTTAGGGTAGACCTCCTTGCCGACCGTCATGTTGGCGCTGTAGAGGCCGTTGTCGATGCTCGTGGACGGCGCGGTGGCCCCGTGCCCCCGGCCAACTACAGGCAGCGTCTGGATGCCGAAGAAG
>JGI11705J14877_10002380_pt1 | contig 10149 bp, 5 predicted proteins | sample Etolaghawater15m_FD_14877 | JGI IMG/M metagenome (IMG submission 14877) | reverse complement strand
CGTCATTCCGGCGAAAGCCGGAATCCAGTGTCTTTTTGATAAGTTAAATATCCTGGATGCCGGATCAAGTCCGGCATGACGTGAGAACTTTGGACTCTCAAGTTCTTTATACATTGATGGATTTAACCTCTATTATCGCGCCATCAAAAAAACCCCATTTAAATGGCTGGATCTGAAGCAACTGGCTCTGAATCTCCTCCAATCCCATCACAAGATTATCGAGATCAAATATTTCACGGCCATCGTTTCCGGCATGTTTGATCCGCGCCAGCCGATTCGGCAAAAAACCTATATCCGAGCGTTAGAAAGTCATATTCCTGAGTTTTCCGTCTACTACGGTCATTTTCTAAGCCACCAAGTGTCATTTCCGCAATCCCCGCTGACCCGACCGCTCAGCTTTTGCAAAGTTATCAAAACCGAAGAAAAAGGGTCCGATGTCAATCTGGCGGTTCATCTCTTAAATGATGCCTGGCTTGATAAATACGATTGTGCCGTCGTTATTCCCAACGACAGCGATCTGGCCGAGCCGCTACGTTTGGTACGGGAGCAAAATAACAAAATGATCGGTCTTATTTCGCCCCTGATCCATGGGCACCCTTCCAGGGAACTTCAGAAACACGCTCATTTCGTGAAAAGAATCCGCAAGGGCGTGCTCAAAATATCCCAGCTACCCTCCCCGATACCGGGCACCAACATTCGCAAACCGAAAGGCTGGTGATTCCCGCGTTACAGTTCCCCGCGGAAGGCACGTTGGGTGAGGGAGTTGAAAAGACTGGTTGAATCTGAATCTAACTCATCCTCACTTGCAGTGGCGGCCTTAATTTTCATGCAAAGACCTGAGAAGTTGTTCATTTCGAAACTGTCGAATTCTTTAACATCAATCACATGTTCACTGCCGTGAAGTTGGATAGTGATCTCTCCATGAGCCTTCGTCACCATGCCTGCTTTCTCAATGAGAGAGGCGAGTACATCCTGCTCGCGGTCGCGCGGAACAATTCCAACAAGGCTGCCCAGTTCGCCACTAAAAAAGTTGACGCCGAGGCCGGTATCCTCATATTCAAGCCTAATGGAGTCCGCACCCGCCTTCAGTGCTTCTTCTAGCACACCAACGAGAATCTCGGACCCTGATAATACCTGCTTCATTGAAAACGTCATAAAAAATGCCTCCAATAACCTTATCATCATCAATCCTTTTCAATAAAAAATTCGAATGCCTGTCATTGAGCCGGGATTTCGTCCCGACATAGGGTGGATGTGGTTAAGTGACGAGGCAGTGCTGGATGGGGGTCCAATAGGAGACCTACATTTATGGAACCAGCCAGCGAACCGACGATCCCCCCATTCTACTCCCAGGAAAAAGGATTGTTTAAGGCCCGTGTGTGCCACGCTTAACCCCAATGGGTCCTTCTTGGGGACTTTTGTCAAGTGGTTTCGGGCAGCGCGACCCCTCGCTCAATTGGGTGCTGAAAACATAGGAAAATTTTTTGGAAGTTAACTCCACGCGCGCTGGACGGCCAATTCAGGCATTGGATAATGCTTTGTATTCAATGTGTATATTTTTCCGTCGGCCAGGATAGCAGTAGCTGCCAGGATCGTGTCGTTGATATCTGTCCCATTGCGAGGATTCCACCTACGATTTGGTATATGCGGCCAGAAATGAAATCCTGTTTTACGCTTGACTGACAACGTTTTCTAAAATAGGATTTTACATTACACGCAGGACAATAAATGCAATTATGTCTCACCTGTCTTTCATAAAGCTTATTTTTTCATCCCTTTGCTGAGAGGAGCCAAAAACCTAGCCACCATAAATCATGCTCTAATTCATAACTGAACTATCCAAACGCACCGTCTACAATTGGTTTTGCTGAGGCAGTTTCCGTCTCAAAGCGAGGGACCCCATGCCAAAAAAGAAGACGATCCGGAAGTCCAAAGGACCCGAACCGAAGGTCCCCGTCGAGACACCAAAGGACAAGAGCGGGGAACCCGAGCGAAAACCCTTTCCCATCATCGGCCTGGGGGCTTCCGCCGGGGGACTGGAAGCACTGAAAACGTTCTTTTCCCATGTGAGCAGGGAAACTCCCATGGCCTATGTGGTGATCGTTCACATGACCCCCGACCAGCCCAGCATGATGGCGGAACTCCTTCAGAACGTGGCGCCCATACCGATTACCCCCGCGAAAGACGGCGAACCCGTCGAACCCGGCCACGCCTACGTGATTCCCCCTGACAAAGACATCTCCATTTTCAAAGGCATCATCCAGTTGCTGAAACCGGTTAAAAAACCCAGATCACTTCCCATTGATCTATTCTTCCGCGCGCTGGCAAAAGATCAGGGAAAACACGCCGTGGCGATTGTTTTTTCGGGGACCGGCACGGACGGCACCCTGGGCATCAAAGACATCAAAGAAAATGACGGGCTGATCCTGGTGCAGTCCGAGGAAACGGCGGGGTACAACGGGATGCCCTTAAGCGCCATCAACACAGGGCTGGTGGACATGGTGCTGGCTCCTGGCGAAATGCCCGATAAAATCGCCAGTTACTTCTCACATCCGGCGACCCATTTCGGCGCAAAACCTACTACTACAGATGAGGAAAGGGGGTGGCTGCACAAGATATTTGCCGTTTTGCGCACCCAGATCGGCCACGATTTTTCCACCTACAAAACCAATACCATTTTAAGGCGCATCGGCCGCCGCATGGGGCTCAACCATATCAAGAACCATGAAACCTACGTTCGTTACCTGCGGGAAAACCCCGATGAGGTGGAGGCCCTTTTTCGAGAACTCCTGATCGGCGTGACCAACTTCTTCCGGGATGCCGAATCCTTTGAAATACTAAAAAACACCGTTTTGCCGAAATTCTTTGAGGATACGGCGGAAAACATAACGTTCAGGGCCTGGATTCCGGGATGCTCCACCGGGGAAGAAGTCTATTCCATGGCAATGGTCCTCCGGGAGATTCTGACCCGTTCCGGCCGCCACATCACGCTGCAACTGTTCGGGACGGACATCGACAAGTATGCCATCGAAAAAGCCCGCGAGGGGCTTTTTCCGGCCAGTATCAGCGCTGACATCAGCGAAGAACGGTTAAAGCGGTTTTTCGTAAAAGAAGGCGATTTCTACCGGATCAGCAAGGAGATCAGGGATTGCGCGGTCTTCTCCGTACAGGACGTCTTAAAGGACCCGCCCTTTTCCCGTCTGAACCTGCTCTGCTGCCGCAACCTGCTCATTTATCTGAATGCCAAGGCCCAGAAAAAGCTTCTGCCGCTGTTCCACTACACGCTGAACCCGGAGGGCATCCTGGTGCTGGGGTCCTCCGAGACCATCGGCGGGTTTACCACGCTCTTTGAAACCATTGACAAGAAATGGAAAATATTCAAACGGCGGGAAATCCCCCAGGCCATGCGTCAGATCATCGATTTTCCCAGCGGAACCATTCCCGAGGCACCCGATCAGGAACCGATGCCCGCGGCAATCCCCACGGAACGACTCGATATGGGCCGGCTGACCCGAAGGGCAGTCCTCAATCAATTCTCCCCAACGGCCGTTCTCATTAATACCCGGGGCGAAATCCTTCACGTACATGGACGGACCGGCAAATACCTGGAAACCCCGTCCGGTCCGCCCACCCACAACATCCTGGACCTGGCCCGCGAAGGGTTGCGAATCGAGCTGTCTTCGGCCATCAGAACCGCCAAATCGTCTGGCCCCGTGACACGCAAACGCCTCTCCGTCAGAACCAACGGCGATCGCCAGATGATTGATCTCCATGTTTCCCCGCAGACATCACCCAAAGAACTGGCCGGCCATCTCCTGGTGGTGTTTGAAGACCTTCCCATGGATGCCCTGGTGAAAGGCGACCGGAATGCACCGGCTGAAGGGCCGTCGGAATCCTCCCGAATCGGCGAACTGGAGCGGGAACTTCAAATCACCCGGGAAAGCCACCAGACCACCATTGAGGAGTTGGAATCTTCCAACGAGGAACTGAAATCCACCAATGAGGAAATGCAGTCGTCCAACGAGGAGCTCCAGTCCACCAACGAAGAGCTGGAGTCTTCCAAAGAGGAGCTCCAGTCGTTAAACGAGGAACTGCAGACGGTAAATGCCGAACTGCAAAGCAAGGTGGAGGAGTTGAGTAACGCCCACGACGACATGCGGAACCTGCTCAACAGCACGGAAGTGGCCACCCTCTTTGTGGATAACGACCTTCAGGTGCGGCGGTTCACCCACCAGGCCACCACCATCATCAACCTGATTCCCACCGATATCGGAAGACCCCTCAAGCATGTGGTCAGCAACCTGCACTATGACAACATGATTTACGACCTCAAACAGGTGCTGAAAAACCTGGCCCCCAGGGAAACCGAGGTGCGGACCGCCAAAGGGGAATGGTTCAATATGCGCATCATGCCCTACCGCACCACCGACAACCGCATCGACGGGGCCGTGCTCACCTTTTCAGCCATTGGGGATCAGAAAAAGGCACAGGAAATGCTGGAAGCATCCATAAAGAGAATTGAAAACGCCCTTGAGCTGGTAAACGCCGTATTTGACATAAACCCCGAACCCATGGCGGTATTGGATGACCAGGGAGACGTCATGATCGCCAACAAAGGCTTTGCCGGGCTTGTAAACACGGAACCTCATAAGATTTGTGGCATGGCCGCGGATAAACTCCTGGAACAGTTCGCTCTGCCCAAGGACCTGCCCCAACAGCTCAAAACCGCGCTGAAGGAGAATAAAGGGTTTAGAACCGAACCTTTTGAAACAAAAGGCCCAAAAGGAATGGAAAAATGCTTCATCCAAGGCAATATTATAAAACAGGACAAAGCGTTCCCCTACCGCATCCTGCTCAATTTCAAGAAAAGCGGAGAAAGGACAGACGAAAATGGATGATAGAGCCTCCCGCAGGTTCGACTTTCTTCGGCATCAGGCCGAAGAACTCCTTCAAAACCAACCGGACCTGGGTTCTAAGCTACCCTCTGATATCCTCGACCTCATTCATGAACTGAAGGTCCATCAGGTGGAACTTGAAATCCAGAATGATGAACTCAAACAGGCTCAGGGGGAATTGAGCGAACTCCACCGGGAATACGAAGACCTCTATGAGTTTGCTCCCTGCGCCTACTTGAGTATCAACAGCAAAGGCATCATTACGCGCATCAACCTGACCGGAGCAAAACTTCTGGAAAATCCCAAGTCACTGGTGATGCACTCGGGATTCGGCCCGTTTCTGGGCCCGGAGTGGGAAGACGTTTATCTGGCCGCCCGCACAAAAAGTGCTGAAACCGAAGAAAAACAAAGCATCGAATTGCCCCTCAAAACTCAAAACGGTTCCCCCCTTTGGGTACGGGCTGAGATTGAAGCGCAAAAAGGCGATTCTGATGAAGTCATTCAGTGGCGGATGGTGTTGGTGGATATTACCCAACAGAAGCTTGCGGATATGGCTTTACGTGAAAGCGAGGCCCGCTTCTCGGCCATGTTTGAATACAATACGAGCGGTGTGGCGATTTACGAACCGGTTGATAATGGAAACGATTTCCTGTTCACAGCCTTTAACCCCGCAGCCGAGAAAATAACGCAAATTTCAAAAGAAGAAGCACTGGGTAATCGCCTGCTGGACCTCTTTCCGAACATGGACAAAACGGCTTTGCTGGACGCACTGCGTCGCGTGTGGAGAACGGGTCAGTCAGAGCAGCTCCCCCCCTTCTATTATAAAGACGAAAATCGGGAAGGGTGGCGGGAAAACCGTGTTTACAAACTTCCCTCAGATGAGGTTGTGGCGCTTTTTGATGACATCACGGCACGAAAAGAGGCTGAGGAGGCGCTGCGGAAAAGCGAAAACAAACTAAAGAACCTGATTGAGGCCTTGCCCGACATGGTCTGGGAGTTTGACGAAAACGAGGTGTTTACGTTCTGCTCCCAGAGCTACCAGGAAACGCTGGGGTACGAACCCTCCGAACTGGTGGGGAAATCGGCTTACGCCATCATGCCGCCAGACGAAGCTATAAAGGCAAAGAATGCATTTGAAGCCATCAAAAGTGGAAGAAAACCGTTAAAAGATTTTTTGAATGTCAACCTCACCAAAAACGGTGAAACAAGGCTGCTCCGTTCCAGTGCGGTCCCCATCCTAGACGATGATGGAACCTACCGGGGATACCGGGGGATCGACCGGGACATTACGGATATCAAAAAAGCAGAAGCGGAAAGAAAGGAACTGGAAGAAGAACTTGAACAGGCCCGAAAAATGGAGGCCATCGGCACGCTGGCAGGGGGCATTGCCCATGAATTCAACAATGTCCTGGGCATTATTCTGGGAAATGCGGAACTGGCCATGGATGACGTTCCCCATTGGAATCCCGCCAGCGAGTCCCTCAAAGAGATCAAAAAGGCTTCGATCAGGGCCAAGGAAGTGGTCCGCCAAATCCTGGCCTTTGCCCGCAAGTCCATGTTGGCGCGCGAGCCCTTCGAGATCGCTGTGGTTGTCAATGAATGCATGAAGCTCATGCGGGCCTCCATCCCCACCACCATCGACATCAAAACAAACATGAACTGCGAGTCCCAAAGGGTCCTGGGAAATGCCACCGAAATCCATCAGGTCCTGATGAACCTCTGTGCAAATGCCGCGCAAGCCATGGAAATGAAAACGGGAACCATCCATGTGGACCTTTCCCAACTCGCTTTGGATGAGGAAGCGGCAGCATCTTATGAAGGGATCGCTCCGGGGGATTACGTCCGGCTTTGTGTCGAAGACAATGCTTGCGGGATGACGCCTGAAACCCTGGCCAAGATTTTTGACCCCTTTTTTACCACAAAAGGGGTGGGACAGGGAACCGGCATGGGTTTGGCGGTGGCATACGGCATTGTGAAGAAATCAGACGGCGCCATTAGGGCCACCAGCGAGTTGGGAAAGGGGACGTCAATCGAAGTGCTGATGCCCTTGTATGGGGGAACCGTGAAATCAGAAAGGGATGAGAAGGAAGCGCTTCCCTGCATAGGAGAGGGACAGCGGATTCTCTTCGTGGACGACGAACCTTCCATTGTGAATCTGTTCAAACAAAGCCTGGAGCGTTTGGGCTATAAGGTAACGGCCATGACGGACAGCTTGTCCGCCCTGGAATGTTTCCGAAAAAATCCCGACCAATGCGACCTTGTGATTTCTGACATGTCCATGCCCAGAATGGCCGGAGACCAACTGGCCATCGAATTGCTCAAAACCCGCCCCGATCTTCCGATCCTGATTTGTACCGGCCACAGTGACCATATGGATCGAGACCGTGCAAAAAGCTTAGGTATTCGGGGCTATCTGTCCAAACCACTGGACAGGCAAGAGCTGGCGAAGACGGTTGCGAAGCTTTTAGAGGGGTGATGACGGCCCTAAAGATTTAGATATTAAAAAAGGGGACAGATTTATTTTTTGCCTGGTGATATCCTATGCTTTTTCAGATGAGTGTCAAAAAATAAATCTGTCCCCTTTTTTTGATTCTCTCCTGCTCATGGGCATGTTGAAAGGGATGCGGCCCCCTCGGAACGGGATACTGACTTTATTATATCCATCCAACGTATTTGGAGGATAAGGAGGAAACGATGAAAATAGAACAAAGAATAAATTGTCTAGTCTACGCACTTTGCTTTTTGGGCATTTTTTGTTTTGTTGGTTGTAGCTCGGATTCAGATTCGGAGCAGCTTAATAATGGGCGGCTTTCCGCCGGTGAAATCGTCGGTTTAGGCTTTTCTACATTATCTCAGCAAGGCTATACGGATACCAAGGGAAGTTATTCCTATAAAGAAGGTGAAACAATATGCTTCCATGTTGGAGATATCCTTCTTGGATGCACAGACGCCCGTCCATCGATCTCAATCGAGGATCTCGTACCGGAAACAGCAGATGACAAGGAGGATGTAAGCGTTAGGATCTATCAGTTCCTAATGAGTCTGGATTCCTATTACAATACCTATAACTCTGTTCACATTGATAGAGAGGTCGATGCAGCCGGGCTCGGAAAGACATTTGATTTTGTCGACTCAACTACCGATGTTTTGAGACAAGTCGTAGAGGAATTGCTTGCGCCAATTTACCCAGGAAAAACGGAATATCTGGTCCCAATGGAGCATGCGAAGTTGCGTCTTAATAATGCCGCCGTATTTGCCAAGTCCGCAGGCTCAGCGTTATTTGCCAAGTCCGCAGGCTCAAATGGATGCTTTGCCACACCGCTTGTCATTGTCACGACCGCTTCAGACGGTATTACGGTTGATCTTGAGAAGCAAGCGGTTGATATCTATGTGATCAACAATCCAGACTCTTCGGTGAAAAAACCGATAAACTGCCTATCAGACAGTGAAGATCCCGATAAACTTTCCGCGGATGCCTTTAATGTTACAGGATCCATGCGAATCCGCGGATGCAGCACGTCCGGTGCGCTGAAAGCACAATACTCGGTGGATGTGGATTGGCCCGATCCCACAGACCCTCCGGATAACAACCCTTCTCATACCACGAATTTTTTGGGGATGACATATGGGGGAAATAAATGGGTGTTCAATGACGCAGGCCAGGTGGATCCCACCCTCATTCGTAACCCGCTTTCTTTTTATTTACAAAGGGAACTCGGCAAGCAAACCGGCTCCAACGCCTGGGCACCGCGAACTAAATATTTTGAGCTCTGGCTCGTTACCGGCGTCAGCGGGGAACCAACGATGTCAGACCTGAATAACTCGAACTATCGTGGTATCTATATTCTCATGGAAGATGTCCATAATGGGACAGGCCGGATTCCCATAAATGACTGGGCTTCCACAGATCTGGACGTCGGCCCCCTGATTCTCCAGATCAATCATTCCTATACGACCAGCGTCCGCGGTCAATACTATGTCGCCGCAAATAACGGCACGAAAGTCGCCCATTACCAGGATGTGCTCCCACCCAATCCTCCAAATCCAGCCCATGCCAATGTGGGAAGTCCCCTTTGCATGAAGGAGCCCAATTCGAAGAAATTTTTTGACATTAAAAATGATGCAAATCCAATCAATACGGAGCAGCTTACACAGATCAGGCAATGGTTCTATACGGAAGATACCCCTCCGTATACTTCAGCCCCACCCTATGGGTGGACAGGTCACTTTGATTCCCCCCCCAATTCGTGTTTGAGCAACCCGCCGGGGCCCAGTTTCAATACCCCCCCTGTCATCAAACTTGGTGATGCGTCCTCTTCCTGTTATGGCTGCACAGATGCTGCATGTTTCTTTAGTAACCTACAGAAAACCACCGATTTCCAGTCTTTTGTGGAGTACTTTCTTTTAAATGAACTCGTCAAAGATCCAGATGGTTATCACAAAAGCACTTTCATGTATAAAACGGCAGATACCAGTTCGGATTCTGATATTGTCCCTGGAAAAGTCTTTGCAGGGCCTCTATGGGACAAAAACAAATCCTACGGAAATTACGGGGGGAACGTTACAACGCCCTGTGGCGTAACTTCATCTTCTACTTGGGCTGATCCGACTGGGTTTTTGTACTGTGCGCAATCCTACGGCCAGGCACCTTGGTGGTGGAGTGTCTTCCTCCTTTCCGACGATTTCAAAACTATGGCGTCTAATACATGGCAAACCGCCACAAACCCGGGAACCGCCACAACAGCGGGAGGTATTCTCACGGGGAAAAGTATCGGGCAATACATCACCGAGCAGCACGATTACCTCCTAAATTCGGGTGCAATTCAGCGTGAAGTGTTGAGGTGGGGAGGACTTGCAGGGATTAACAGTGTCGGTGATTGGGAAACGAAGGTCACAGATTTGGAAAACTGGATTTATAACGGAACTACAAACCGGCTCCAGTGGCTCAATGATAATTTTCACCAAATCGGTATTGAAAAAAAACCAGACCCCCAGGCTAAACCGCCGACCGAAGGCAATGTGTCCAAAGACGTTGGTTTTAAACCACAATCCGCTAAAGCGGACTAAAGTAGTTTATGGAAATAAATTCTATCAAACAATATTTCCAACGTATTTGGAGGATAAAATTCACGGCTGATCACACGGCAATAATCTATTGCGGGTTTTTCAATGAAAAGGTCACCACCAGATATTGTGGTATCGTCAAAAACGGCTTCTATTCAATAGTGCCAAAAACTATTCCCTGGAAAATTTG
>JGI11705J14877_10002379_pt1 | contig 10150 bp, 16 predicted proteins | sample Etolaghawater15m_FD_14877 | JGI IMG/M metagenome (IMG submission 14877) | reverse complement strand
ATCTTATGTCTATGCCAAAGTATAAGCGTATGTCGAAAGATCAAATGGCTAAAGTTATTGGTGACGCTAAACGTAAGGGTATCTTCAAAGAAGAAACTCTTGAAGAAAACAGAGTTGGTGCACTAGCCAAAGACTTCCACAATCGCTTGAAAAAAGCAGGTAACTCTGATCGTAATCAGAGCCGTGAAAGATATACCACACTTGCTAAGGCTAAGAAGCAGGGTCTAAGTCCTATTGAGATGAAACAACTTGACGGTAAGATGAATGCTATCATGAACAAGATGGACGAGTCAGTTGATCTTGATGAAGTGTTAGACACACCAAAGGCAATGCAAAGCTACAGAGATAAGAACAAACGCAGTAAAGAAAAAGCTGCGAGTTCTGCTGTCGCTAAAATGGTAAGAAGTAAAGACAAGGATAGTAGAGAACATCCTGCTGCTGAACTTAAAACAATGGCAAAGCGCACAGCAGGTCAAAAAATGGCTGATCGTAATGCTGCAAGAAAAACTCGTGCCAAGCTTATGAACCAAGAAGCGAAAGCACCTAAGATTGATGATGCAAAATATGCAGCGCATATGGATCGTCTTAAGAAGCCAAAGAAAATGAGTTCAACTCAAAAGACATTGGCAGATATTCGTAAGAGAGCAGAAAAGTAATGAAAAGGTTTAAAGATTTAAGAGAAGCCAAAGACCCTGCTGAATATGATCAAGAAGGTGACATGGCTAAAACTCAGTTGAAAACCATGATCGATGCAGCACAAGAGTTGCACGATATGATGGGCGACAACGATAATCTACCTGAATGGGTTCAAAATAAGATAACAAAAGCTACTGATTACATCGACTCTGTTCGTGACTATATGAAAAACAATGGAGAGAGCGATGATTAAGTTCAAGGCATTCTGCGAAGAAAAACACCCTGCCCTAAAAAGGGCGGGGGTATCTGGTTTTAGCAAACCCAAACGCACACCTAGTCATCCTACTAAATCACATGTTGTTGTGGTTAAGGATGGTGGCAAGGTCAAGACCATTCGCTTCGGTGAACAAGGTGCAAGCACTGCAGGTGATCCTAAGCCTAATGAATCTGATCGTATGAAAAAGAAACGTAAGTCTTTCAAGGCACGTCATGCAAAGAATATTGCCAAAGGTAAGACAAGCGCAGCATACTGGGCAGATAAAGTAAAGTGGTAATCTAAATGGCTGTTACGAGGTATCTAGACAACACAGTATTGGCAGAACGTATTCAGTTAGCTGCAGGTGTTATTGCAGGTGCTTCTTTCAATCATAAGTTTGGTGCGACACCTTCCATGTCTCAGAACCAATCAGGATCTGTGTGGGATGTAAATGACACCCTGTATCCTTGGAGTGCATATAGTGCAGCGGCAGTTGTAAATATTGAACGTAATAATGTTGCGGATGAGGGTAAAGTAGTAGTTGTTCAAGGACTTGACGCAAACTATGAACCTGCTGAAGATACTATTACTATTAGCGGTGCAGATACATTAGGTACAGTTGAGTTCATAAGAGTCAATCGAGCGTTTACTACTAGTGGTACTAATGTAGGCAATATTGATATTGAGTATGGTGCAGCTGGTGGAACCACTATTGCACGTATCACGGCAGGTAAAGGTCAGACACTTATGGCTGTATACACTGTACCTAAAGGTAAGACCGCTTATATTATGCAAGGTACTATGACCGTTGCAGGGAACGCTGATGCAACAGGTGATATGTTTGTCAGATACTTTGGTCAAGATGCTTTTAGAGTTGGTCATTCTTTTGAGGTTACAGGGAGTGGTGGTCAATATTTTTATCCGTTTTCGATACCAATAAAAATCCCCGAAAAATCTGACATTGATGTAAGGGCTGCTGTTAGATCAAACAATGCAAGGATCACAGCCGCATTTGATATCGTATTATTAGACAACAAAATAAACTTATAAATATAGTATAAATCTAATGGGAAACTGAGATGGCAGAAACTACTGGTACAAGACTAGATCGAATAGAGAATAAACTAGATCAGCTTGCTGAGGCAATGGTTGCTATGGCACGTGCAGAAGAAAAACTTGCAGGTCTTAAAGAAGACCATGATCGTTCTTATGAGAGAATGAATAGATTCTCACAGAAGCTTGATGAGATAGAGAAAAAAGTAGAAGACAACCATCGTGTAGTTTCTACAATCAATAAACTATTCTGGGTTGCAATCGTTGCTGCATCAGGATCAATCGCAGCTCAACTTTGGATGTAAGGAGAACACAATGAGCGAATGGATCAGAAGGTTGGCTGAGAAATATTCTGAAGTCAACGAAAAGAAAAAACTAGACCCTGTAGGTCAAGAAGATGGCGACATTGATAACGATGGCGACAAAGATTCATCAGATGAGTATCTAGCAAAACGCCGTAAAGCGATTGGCAAAGCCATGAAGAACGAAGAAAAAGATATGTCAGAAATGTGCTGCAAGAACTGTGGTGACAAGTTTGGCGAACCTAAGAGTGAAAGTTGCATGTATGATGCATATAACGCTGAAGGTAAGAACTGGATTAAGATGGAAAGCTACAAAGAGGATGTAGATTTAGACGAAGCAACTATTTCTGCTAAAATGGCACGTAGAGCATTGGCAAATGTTAAAGCACAGCCAAAAGATAAAGTGTCATTGAAGAAAGCACCTTGGGATAAAGAAAAGAAAAAGATGGACGAAGAAGAAGTCATCATGAATCCTAAGAAAGAAAAAGATAAGAAAGCTGAGGCAGAGACAATGGCTAATGAATCTTTTGATCTTGATGAAGCAACTGGAAAAGAGATTTCATCTAAAATGATGAAATCAAAAACAATGAAAGCCTTTGCTTCTAAAGTAGCAAAAATGCCGAAAGTAACACGTGATGATTTAGAAAAGATGCTACCCGATTACGTCTCAGGTGCTGATATTACAAAATTATTTAAAGAATCTGTTCTACCACCTGTGTATGCACGTATTCTTGAAGAACGTGCAAAGCATTACAAAGGTGCAACACCGCCTGAAGGAATGATGGACAACTCTAAGTCATCTAAGGGCGCTATGGATATGGTTAATCAACCAAAAAAGATTAACAACGATGATGAAAAAGGTCATGACGATGTTTCAAAGGCAGGTCGTGTAGGACCATCTGCCAAGGCACGTCCAGGTGATAACATGAAAGGTGACAAGAAAGTAATCCCTTCTGCAACCCCAATGAAAGGAAAGTAAATGCCTATCAAAGCCCCTGCATGGTGTAATACAGCAGTCCCTGAAGCAAGACGTGGATGGGTTGATCCTAACTCAGGTGAACTATTAGTATCATCTAGGTTCACACAAGCACAGGTTGATGAGTTCTACGGTGTTCCTAGCTTTGAAGATATTCAAGATATAAACCAAGAAGGTAAGATCGAAGCTTCAATGGCTGCGTGGGAAGCTGCTCAGGAAGTAGAAACTGATAAGCCTATGGATGATCTAGAGTCTATGACTAAACTAGAACTAGAGGCACTTGGTCGTGAACATGGAGTAGAGTTAGATCGTCGTCAATCAAAGGCAGCTTTAGTTGAAACTATGAGAAATCTATTGTCTAAATAAAATCGAACCGATTATTATTTGGATGAAAAATGCAACTCTTTGATAACCTAACTGATGATAATATTTTGTTATATGCTGCAAAGCATTACTACAAACCAAATGTGATAGACGCTGATGAGTTTTATGATGATCTGAGAAGATTCATGTACTTGAAGCGTCTATTCAATCGTTATAAAAATACAGGCGAGTTGTCTGAAAGGTTGATATTAAATCACTTAATCGTGATATTCAATGTTTTTGATATACAACCCTCTTTAAAAATGTTAGAATATCACATGGATGAAAAGTATTGGCCAGCCTTGAAGCCGTTTCTAATATTCTTAAGACACATACATAATGATCAGTACACAGAAATCGAAATGGATAAAAAGGTAATAGAAAGACTGAGGAAAATATAATGGGCATCGTCAAAAGAGCAGGTGATCTAGTATACACCTTTAGATTTTTGAGATTACTTACTACGCCATTCGAAGAAACTGAAGCATTCAAGCTTGGTATTATCGACAAGGATGGTAAACGTCAAAGGTCTTTCACACTAGATAATATGGAAGACCGAGACAACTATCGAAACTTCTATACGCCATTTCATAGACTTGTTTTTAATATAAAAAAGATTATGGCAAAGGCTCCTGGTGGTGGGAGTAGACTAGCATCCTATGCAGCTGCACTTTATCTACTCAAAGAAAAGTTTAGTATTCCGCCAAACAAACTTAATGAGGCAACTCATAAACACTTTGGATGCGCTGAAAACGACTTTTTAAATGAAAGCAGTCAATGGTTTGTGCTAGAAGATGATAGATTAACACCTGGAGTGTACAAAGTTCTTAGTGAAAAGCTATTGAATGACACGCTAGATGAAATGGTCAATGCAAGAGATAAGATTCGTATTGAAGATGGCTGTTATCCTGTCGGAACTATGTTTGGTATAAATATCTACGAAGCAACTCATGTAAGAACCAACAAGACCGTTTATGTGTCCGTAGGAGAACTCGCAAGATGAGCGAACTAAAAGAAGAAATGATGACCGCAGCAGATGCAGGCATCCCACAAGACACAAAGAACATGGGACCACCTAAAAGGTTCCCCATGCATATACTAAGACGTAAAATAGGTTTGCCTATCAACATCACTGATCGTAGACGAAAAAAGGACAAGACTCCAAAACTACTCAAAAAGTTTAGGAATCATTTAGAAAAGTAATGGCTAGATTATATCTTATATTATTATTAATCAGTTTGATGAGTGGCGTAGGATACGTAGGGTATTCCTATTATATGTGGTCACAAGAGACTATTGGAACACTCAGAGAAAATAACGTGAAGTTAAAGACAGCTGCAGAAACTCTACAAAATACCGTAGAGCAAATGCAAGCGGATGCAAAAAAGAACGAAGAACTCAATCGTAATCTTACTAAAAGACTACAACAATCGCAAGAGCACCTAGACAAACTCAGAGGTGTGTTTGCAAAGATAGACTTGACTATGGAGGCATTAACCAATGCACAAGGACTTGAAGACAGAGTTAACGCAGCAGTCGGAAAACTCATCAATCGTATCGAATCTGAAACTACCCCTCCTAGCGATGAGCCTGTTGACGATAGCAGCATGCGGAGCGAGAGCGCCAGAGACGGAAGTAGTTCTTCAGACTGAATATCAGAAACAAAATATTCCAATCCAAGAACGTCCTAAGGCTGTGGAGTTTCCGCCAGTGGATTGGTTTGTCGTTACTGAAGAAAACCTAGAACAAAAACTAGAAGAAATTAATAGCAAGACTGGGAATGTAGTATTGTTTGCTATTACCCCAAAGGGTTATGAAAATCTTGCTTTGGGTATCGCAGAACTACGTAGGTATGTAAAAGATCAACAAGCGATCATTGGATACTACGAAGAAGCCTTGACAGATACGCCAAAAGAACCCAAAGAAGATAGTTAAAAAAATATTACTACTTGTTACAATATATTGTTGCAAGAATATTTCTAATACTATATAATACACCAATCAAAGAATATATCATTAATAAGCCATGAATCATACGGATTTGTGGCATAAACTTTTTTTACATTTAGGAGACGCATAAATGCTCAAACTTGTCCCGAACAATAGAGATAGAGATACACGTGAGTTAATGTCACAAACAAAGTTTTACGAAGGTTATAGTAGATGGGATGAGGAAAAAGAACGTTACGAGACTTGGGAAGAAGCCGTAACACGTGTCATGAATATGCATCGTGAATATTACAAAGACAAAATGACACCTGATCTCGCTCATTTAATCGATGAAGCTGAATCCTTATACAAACTACAATATGCACTTGGTGCGCAACGAGCCTTACAGTTTGGTGGAGATCAACTAAAGAAGCATCAAATGCGTATGTACAACTGTACTTCGACTTATGCTGATAGACCTCGCTTCTTTTCAGAATTGTTCTACGTGCTACTTTGTGGCGCAGGAGCTGGCTTCTCAGTGCAAGAACATCACGTAGCTAAGTTACCTAACATTGCAGAACGTAAGAAACAAGCAAAGGGTTGGGTCGTTGAAGATTCAATCGAAGGATGGGCAGATGCCTTGGGTGCTCTTATGTCATCATACTTTGTAGGTGGTGGTCAGTTCCCAGAAATGGAAGGGCGTAAAGTATATTTTGATCTACAGCATGTACGTCCAAAGGGTGCTATGATCAATGGTGGATTTAAAGCACCAGGACCAGAGCCACTACGTAGATCATTAGATAAAATCGAACACTTGATTCAATCTCGTGTTCTTAAGGGTGAAACACGTTTGCGTCCTATTGACGTATACGACATTGCTATGCATGCTGCTGATGCAGTTCTTGCAGGTGGGGTCCGTAGATCAGCTACCATCTGTCTCTTTTCACCAAACGATGTGGAGATGATTAATGCTAAAACTGGTAATTGGTTTATCGATAATCCTCAGCGGGGCCGCAGTAACAATAGTGCTGTTATTGTTAGAGATGAAATATCTAAAGAAGACTTTAAGAGAATCATGGGATCAATCAAAGAGTTTGGAGAACCAGGTTTCTTCTTTGTTGACGACAGAGATATCACTACGAACCCTTGTGTTGAGATTGGAATGTATCCTCAGATCAATGGAGAATCTGGATGGCAAGGATGCAACCTCACAGAAATCAATGGTGGAAAATGTACCTCAAAAGAAGAGTTCTTCAAAGCCTGTAGAGCAGGAGCAATCATGGGAACTCTCCAAGCAGGATACACAGACTTCAAATACCTCAGCGGAACTTCTAAAGAAATCTTTGCTAGGGAAGCACTCTTAGGTGTTTCTATTACTGGTTGGATGAATAATCCAGAAGTTTTACTAGATGAGGAAGTGCAAAAGGAAGGAGCACAAATTGTCAAACAAGTTAACAAAACAGTTGCAAAACTTATCGGAATCAATGCGGCAGCTAGAACAACGTGTGTTAAACCTAGTGGAAACGCTTCCGTTCTACTCCAAACGGCGAGCGGTATACATGCTGAGCATTCTCCTCGTTATCTGCGTCATATTCAACTAAACAAAGAGACAGAGGTTGGTCAGCTAATAGCAAAGACAAACCCATACATGGTTGAAGAGTCAGTGTGGTCTGCTAATGGCACAGATTATTGTGTTGCGTTCCCAATCATTTCACCTGAGGGTTCACTATATCGTGATGAACTATATGGTAAGAACCTATTAGAAAAAGTAAAGCTTGTTCAAAACAACTGGGTAGAAGCAGGTACAAATGTAGAACTATGTGTAAACCCAAAGACACGCCACAATGTGTCAAATACAGTGACAGTAATGCCACATCAGTGGTCAGAGGTAGAAGATTATGTTTATGACAACCGCCATAGTTTCGCTGGTATTAGTTTCTTGGCTGGGTCTGGTGATAAGGATTTTGCTCAAGCACCGATGACCGAAGTTAAGACCGAAGAACAAATCGTTGCACAATATGGTAAAGGCGCATTGTTCGCATCTGGTCTAATCGTTGATACTCGTAAGCAAGGATTCCGTGATTTATGGGAAGCTACTCAAGTCGCCCAAATGTCTCCTGAGTTCCAAGGGGAAGTTTCTGATATCCGTGCTGAGTGGATTCGCCGTTTCAATAAGTTCGCAGATAACTACTTTATGGGTGACATGAAGGAAACTGAATATTGTCTCAAAGATGTGTTTTTGCTACATAAGTGGGAGAAGATACAACAAAATATTCAATCAGTAGACTTCACATCAGAACTAGACGAAAAGCGATTTACCGACATAGATACAATGGGCGCAATCGCATGTCAAGGTGGGGCTTGCGAAATAACATTTTAAGGAGCATACATGGAAGAAGAATATTGGGCAGAGTGTGAAGCTTGTGAAGCGGAAACTCAGGTACTTGTAGTTGGCAGCGAAGAGATACCACAATACTGTTCAATGTGTGGTTCACCCTTAGAATACGAAGTCTTAGACGACTGATATAAATAGCCCTGAAAGGGGCTATTTTTTTATGTGGATATATGATGATAAAGAGTTTGATGAAACACCTGAAGAGTATCAGGGTTTTGTCTACGAAATCACAGAACTTGACACAGGAATGAAGTATATTGGCAAGAAGTTTTTTTGGAAACCTAAGAGGCTTCCTGTCACTAAAACACGCAAGAGAGCTGTTAGGACCAGGTCTGAGAGCGATTGGCGTAAATACTATGGTAGTAGTACCGAAGTAAAGCTATTAGTAGAAAAGAAGGGTACTGACAACTTTAAACGTGAAATATTAAAACTATGCAAAACAAAAGGAGAATGTTCTTACTATGAAATGAAATATCAGTTGGAGAGAGATGTGCTCTTGAAGCCTGATGAATATTATAATGCTTTTATCGGTGGTAAGATACATCGAAAACATATAATAGGAAAATAAAAATGAACACAAATGAATATGACGTAACAGTAGTAAAAGTAGTTGATGGCGATACAGTAGATGTTGACATCGATCTTGGATTTGGAGTTTGTCTTAAAGATGAAAGAGTTCGCATCATGGGTATCGATACTCCTGAGTCTAGAACAAGCGACAAAGTTGAAAAGATATTTGGTACAGCTGCAAAGGAAAGACTGTACTCGCTACTCGAAAAAGACGCTAAACTCATCACAACAGAAGATAAGAACGGCGAAGATATGAAAGGTAAGTTTGGTCGTATTCTTGGTGACTTTTATGTAGAACGTTACGAAGGTAAGAAAGAGAAAGTAACAGATGTGATGATCGAAGAAGGTCACGCAGTTGCATACTTTGGCGGTTCAAAAGAAGAAATCGAAATGAAGCATATGGCAAACAGACAAAAGCTACTACGTGAAGGTGTGGTGTCTCAGGAAGACTACGATGCAGCAATGGCATTGATGGAGAAAAAAAGTAGTTGACGAATCATAAAAATAGTATATAATTAATATAATGCCTTTTGAGGTGGGTGAGTATATTGGTGGAGAAAAACGATTATATTAATAGATTATAATGCAGTTGCTATTGGTAGTATTATTCAGAATAAAGATGATTTAAACGAAGATCTCTTTAGACATTTGATCCTAAACAATATCAGACTATACAGAAATAAGTTCAAAGAAACTTATGGTGAGATTGTTATCTGTGGTGATGGACGTAAGAACTGGCGTAAGGATGTGTTTCCTAACTATAAGTTCAAACGTGCAGAGAACAGAGACAAATCTAATGTAGATTGGAATGAAGTCTTTCGTATCACTAACCTAGTCTTTGATGAACTGTCAGAAAACTTCCCATACAAGACGTTGTTAGTTGAGAAGTGTGAAGCTGATGATATAATCGCTACTCTTGTAGAAAAGACACAGGAGTTTGGTGAGTATGAAAAAGTAATGATTGTATCATCTGATAAAGACTTTGCACAGCTACAGAAATATGAGAATGTGTATCAATACTCGCCTATGAAAAAAGGATTGGTTGTTGAAAAAAACCCACGAAAACAACTATTAGAGTTGATCTTAAAAGGAGATCAGTCTGATGGTATACCTAACGTTCTAAGTCCTGATAATAGTTTTGTTGAAGGTATTCGCCAAACACCACTACGACAGACGGCTATTGAAAAACTCACAGAGGATTTAAACTCTATGGGTGAGGCTGTGTATAGGAACTATTGTCGCAACAAAAAACTTATTGATTTGTCTGAAGCACCTGATTTTGTAAAATCAGAAATACTAAATACCTTTGAAGAACAGGATAGATGGAGCAATAGAAGCAAAGTGTTTCCATTCTTAGTTGAGAAGCGTTGTAGAATGCTGATAGAAGATGTAGAGGATTTTATTTGAGATATGGTTAATAAAACAACATATTATGTATTTGAGATTTTAGAAAAAGCTGCCGCCGCTAAGACACGTGCAGAGAAAATAACTTTACTTAAAAATCATAGTAACAACTGGGCGATGAAAGACGTATTGAGAGGTACGTTTGATGATGCAGTGCAATGGAACTTGCCAGATGGTAAGCCGCCATACGAACCAGCAGAGGATAGATCGCATCCATCTAATCTATCACAACACAACAAAAAGTTTGCATACTTTATTCCTAATGG
>JGI11705J14877_10002376_pt1 | contig 10152 bp, 17 predicted proteins | sample Etolaghawater15m_FD_14877 | JGI IMG/M metagenome (IMG submission 14877) | reverse complement strand
CACGTTGGGTGCATCAATCATGGTTTCGATCGTTTTCAGCGTGTGTCCTCGCTCGATGTGCCACACGAGCAACCGGCGCGCAAGATCGTCAACGTGCTTGCGGTCTTTGCGCGTAGGAGTCACGGCGCGGAACACTTCGCGGAATCGGTGTTCTGCGCGTTCCATCTGCGCCCATGCCCTGACCGCGCTCGCGGGGCACCCAACCAAGCGCCCGACCGTACCAGCAAAAGCCGCCAAACGTGTCTTCATGAGTCAACCCTTTCCCCGGCTTTTGCTGTCCGGTCAGCTTGGGCGTTGGCCGCTACACTTGCTGCATTGTTCCATCTGGCATCCACCGCTCGACAGCGATAAACACCAGCACACATTTGCCGAGTTTCCCCGCAAGGTGTCTGGCCGTGTTGCGCTGGTAGTCAATCTCGACGGCTCCGCGATGCACTTCCTCAAATCCGTCCTCGGGCATGACCACGAATTGCGGCCAACCAACGGATGCAGGCGACGTATGATCCGCGTCGCGGTGCTCGACGTTCTGACTCATCGGTGGCATCAACTTTTTCATTCGTCTATCTCCCTTCATGTGGCGCGGATCAACGCGCCTGATCCGTTTCGTTGTGCGGATGAACCGCCTTGTCCCATGCCTCGCGCGCCACAACGGCAAGGCGTTTCGGGTTCAGTCCGATCTCTTCCAGAAGTGTTGTGGCCACCGTCCCGTCGGTCGCTAGGAGCCCGAGAAGCAGGTGATCGCTTCCAACGTAGGCGTCGCCCGATTCGTTCGCGATCGCCAGGGCGCGAGAGAAGACCCTGCGCGTGGACGGGGTCAATCCGCACACAACCGGCGGGCCGAGGCTATTCTTGTCCGCCGCTTTCCGTGTCTTCGGTGTCATGCGTTCTCCTCGGCGGGCAAGGAAGCCTCACCCGTCACGTTCCTCGCATCCAGCATCCGCTGCGCATTGTCGGCGACGTTCGGCAGTATCACGGGGTCAACCGGGACGAGGGAGTTGCCGTCTTCGCCGACCCGGAAGTCGAGGGTGTCGCCGCTGTGGCCATGGGGGTGGATGTAGAATGTGACTATGCCGTATTCGTCGACATTGACACGCAAGGCGTGCTCGATTATCTGCCGGCCGTGGTACTCTACGAGGTAGTCGCGCAGTGTCTTCATCATCCCTCCTCAATCACTTTGTAGACGTGGGGATTGTTGCGGTCGGAGCGGCCCCAGTAGATTGAGTTGTCGTGCCATGCTACGGCGCCGCCGAAGGAGCGGGCTTTGTCGGCGGGGGTTTCGCCGGGGAGCTCGGCAACGAGGGTGAAGCGCTCGTGGCAGTTCATGACGTAGAGCCGGTCGGGGTCGATGCCGGCTATCCAGAGACGGCCGCCCAGGGCGGCCATGTGTGCGATGCAGGAGCAGCCTGTGTCGAATACCTCGACAAAGGTGTTGCCGTCCAGCCTGGTGATCTTGCCGCCAGCGGTGGAGGGTGAGGCGGCCGGTCCCCAGGCAGCGCTCTCGCCGCCGTAGAGCCGACCGTTGAACGAGGCGATCTGCACGACGTTGGCGAAGAGCGTGCCGTTATCAAGGACGGTTACGCCGCAGTCGCCGAAGTTGTGGGAGGCGTAGAGCTTGCGCTTGTGCTCGACCAGGCAGCGGGGCATGGCCTTGACGGGCAGCGTGGCGTGGACCTTGCCGGTGAGGGCGTTGACCAGGACAGGCTCGTCGGTGAACCGGCGGCCGGCGCCGTAGGCGTTGTTATAGGCCAGGAGAGCAAAGCCCTGGAACATGCCGCCGGCTACACTCCAGCGCCCGTGAGTCTGTGCACCAGGGCGCACGCGGGTGTCGTCTAGGAGCAGGTGGTGCGAGCCGTGCTCGACGGGGAAGATGGCGACATCGCCGCAGAGGAAGGGTTGGCCGATTGTCTCCTGGCTGCCGGAGTAGACCTCCGTGAAGTCGCGGAAGATCTTTGAGCGGTTGGTGCCCCGGCAGACGTTGCAGGTGGTGACGACCAGGCCGTAGGGCGTGCCGAGCAGACCAACGAGTTTGTAGGTGGAAGACGGGCCGGTCCAGACGTGTTCGATGGAATAAGAGGGAGTTTGAACAGAAGGCAACGAAGGGGGAGAAGGAGAACGGGACAGGAAAGATTTGAGCCAGTTACGGAGGGCGGTGATGAAGTCGCGGAATTTCATGGTGCTCCTTTCTAGAACGGGACGGTTTCGGTTGCTTGTTTGATGGCATACGAGAGACGATCGCGCAGGGCGTCGAGGACAAAGCCGGATTCGTGGTTGGTGAGCTGGTGAATGAGGACGTCGCGGCCGGTGGCTTTGTGGACAATGCCCAACAGATAGGAGGCGGTGCACTTGGAGTCGGGCAGGAATTTGCAGAGCTGGGTCCAGAGCTGCTCGATCTGATAGCGGCGCCGGGTGTTGATGCCGTTGCGGGATGGGAGGCGGTGGCGCCAGTGGAACTCGTCGTGTATCCAGCGGGAACGGCCGCGCGGGTCGGGCACTTCGCCGCGTGCGACACGGGCGAACAGCGTGGCTTCCAGGGCGGCCATGGCGCGGTCGAAGCCGGAGTTGCTCATGCCGGGATCTGCGGCGGAGGGGACGCCGGCAGATTCGCGCAGGATGTTGCGGTAGGTGGGCTTGGAGATCCCGGCGGCGTGCGCGTAGATATGGAGCAGGGACTTCTGGCGGTTGTTGATCATGAGCGGGCCTCCGGCGGTTTCCACGGTATAGACAGCGTCGAGTACAACTCGCGCTCATCCTCTGCGGCAATGAGCTTGCCGTCGGGTGAGCTAATACCCTCGTAGGGGTTCCAGTGCAGGCCCTGAGCCTTGGCGGCCAGAGCGAAGCGCATGTTGTGCTCCTTCGATCCGGTGCGGCACAAAAGCAGGCTGCCCCAGTTTGACGGTTGCACTCCGAACAGGTGCTTCTCGGCGGCCCTGGCAAAGAAGATGTCGACCTCTATGCCGGACGGTGTGCGGAAGCGGTAGTTTTGCGGGCCGTCAAAAATGCGCTCGGAGCGGGCCTCGCACCTGGCAGAAATAGCGGCGCGGTCACGCGGCAGGCAAACAATGTCTATATCGTGGACCACCGGGCAACGGCGCCGGATGCTGCCGGCGACACGGATGCGAACAGACAAGGGCTTGAGCGCGCGCATGATGTGTGCGGCAAGGGCTCGGGCTTCGCGCAACGGAATGGTCCGCTCTGAGGTCATGCGGCGACTTCCTCCCTGGCTTCGTCGAGCAGGGCTTTGGCGACTTTGCAGACGGCGGTGTCGCCGGTTTTGAGGGTGCAGCCGGGGAACTGTTCGCCGGCTTTGATGCGCTCTCGAACGGCGGTTTTTACGGGTTTCAAAACGCGCTCGAAGCAGTCGTCGTAGCCGCGATCACAGCAGGCTTCGAGCATGGCGTCACGGTCGGTGATGGCCAGTTCGGTGACGGTGCGCAGGCCGAATTCGCCGAAGTCGGTCTTGACGGTACGGGGCTTCTCGAAGAGTCCGGGGTTGGCGGTGATGAAACAGGCGAGCCCGAGTTTGAGATCCTCTGCCTGCTGCTTGAGGGGGGCGGTGCGCTGGTCGTGCGTGGCGGTGCGCTGGGCGATCTGACGCTCGAACTTGGCGTCTTCGGCGGCGATATGCTTGACGCAGAGGGCGTAGTCGCGAAACGTCTCGCGGGCTTCTTCGAGGGTCTCGATGGTGGAGCGGAGGTCTGCTATGCGGTTCATGGGCGGGGGTCCTTTCTGAGTTTGAGGTCCTTTTCTATGGCGTCGATGTCTTCGATTGTCTCGCGGGCGATATCAAGAACGAGCTGGTCGGTCATGGCGGAGTTGTTGAGTTTGCACTCGGTCCAGGCACGATTGAGGATGTCGAGCAGCAGGCCGAAGTGGCCCAGGTGCGGACGCGTGGTGAGGTCGAAGAGCTTTGCCAGGGCGCGCTTGCCAGGGTGATAGTAGCGCTCTATCAGGGCGCGCACGTCGGCCTCGGGGATGTCGTCGGGGGAGATGACGTGCTTCTCGTTGCACATGCGCCCGAGGAGCTGCCCGAGGTTGTAGCGGGTGCGCCGGCGGAAGGAGTCGAGCATGGCGAATACGTCGGCGTTGGTGGCAATGAGGACCACGCCGCGCGCGCCGTCGGCATGGAGATCTGTGCGGATGAAGTTGAGCAACTCGCGGACCTCACGGTCGGGCCAGGATTCGGCCTGGTGGAACTCGTCGATTATGATGAGGTCGCACAGGGAGAGGGCCTCCTGGATATCGAAGCGCAGGTCGATAATCTTGCGGCTCTTGAAGTTGTGGCAGCCGCAGGCCAGGGCGAGCTCGCGCAGGAAGACGCCGCAGGGGCGGGATGTCATGCCGGGCTTGAGGGTTACCAGGAGGGTGCGCCCGCCGTTGTTGCACCGTGCGTATTCGACACCGACGCGGGACTTGCCGAGCTGCTCGGGAGATTCGATACGGTGGATGCGGCGGTCGAACCGGGCGCGGTCGAAGGTGATGAAGAGCGACCGCGCCAGCTCGGTTTCGACAAAGTCGTCGCGGCCGCCGAAGAGGGCGCGCTTGGATTCGTCGAGCCGGAAGGCTTCGATCTTGCGGGCGCGCAGGTTGTAGTTGCCGGGGTAGCGGGCGTTGAACATCTGCGAGATGACGCCCTGAGAAATGCCGACGGCTTTCGCCAGGGACTTGAGTGAGAGCTCGTGGGAGTGTGCGTAGTCGAGCAGCCAGCACAGTTGCTCGATGGCGTAGGCTTCTACCTCGGCGGCTTCCAGGTCGCGCGTGAGCGCGGCGACGGTGCGGTCGGAGAGGGTTTGAGTTACAGGAGACTTTGAGCGGTTAGACATGAGCGGGACCTCCATAGGGTTGTGGACTTGAGAACGCGGAAACAGGAGAGACGAGAGCGGCGCCTGCGGCGCGGGGCGTGGTCGTGGATCTTGTCGCGGATTGCGGGCAGGCCGAACATGGCGAACAGGGCGGCGGCCTGCAGGGCAAGTATGCCTATGAGTTCCATTGATCGTCCTCCTCGGGTTGGGTTGTGGCCGTGGAAAGAGAGACGCCGGCGGCCTCGAAACGCCGGGCGCGCTCGACAAGCGAGCGGCGCCGGGTTGGTTTGTCGGTTAGGGTGGTATGTGTGTGTGTGTCGCTGGGGCCGTCGGCGTCAAAATCGGTGAGGGCGGCGTGTTTGTCCCGTGCGGCGCGGTGTGCTTTGACGCCCCTTGTGAGGGACTGGGCGCGGGTGAGGAGGTCGTTGTTGGATACGGTCTCGACCTGGCGATCGGGGTGAGGCTGGCCCAGGAGATAGACGGCCTCGATCATGGTGGCGCCGTCGCGGGTGAGCGCGCGCTGAATGGCGGCATCGCGCTTGTTGCGGATGCGCTTCTCGATTCCGCGCTTGCGCTCGAATTGGTCGGTGTCGCCGGGGGCGGCTTTGCGGTAGAGCTCGACACAGCGGCCGAGCTCGTGGACGTAGGCGACCTCCGGGTGATCGGCGGAGGCGTAGACGGTGACGCGCTCGTGGGTGCGGAGTTCCTCGTCGAACCGGCCGTAGGAGTAGTTGTTGATGCGGATGCCGTTGCGGGTGACGGGAACGGTGGTGCCCTTGGCATGGAACAGCGGCATGAGGCGCTCGTCCATGACGCGGACGGATTCGGCCTTGAGCTCGTCTTCCATCTCGTCGGGGGTTAGCCGGCGGCGCTTGCCTTCGGGGGTGAGGATCTCGGGCAGGCCAGAGTGAGGCTCGGCGTTGTGCTTCTCCAGGGCGGCGCGAATGATGCCGGGCCACTCGGCCGGACCGGGGAGAATGAGGCGCTTGCCTTCGCGGGCATATCGCTCGGAGAGCTTCCTCAAGTTCTCGGTGCGGGCCGGTGCTGTGTGGCGCTCCTCGCCGCCGACCTGGCCGGGGACCATTGCCTGAATGGTGTGGTGCTTGCGGAAGTTGGATTCGACCAGGGGCTTGCCCTGGAAGTGGCCCTTGCCGACATCGGGCACGGCGCCTGGTGTGACGGCGCCGCCGTCCATGGAGGTGCGGCTGACCGCCACGCCGAGGGAATCGAGCAGGGATTCAAGATAGGGATCGGCGGCGACGGTGCCGCGCTCGAACTTGAGTAAATCGGGCAGGCCGCCCTGGGGGGAAGAGAGGGCAACACCGACCAGGGTGCGGACCTGCTCCTGGACAATCGGCGTTTCGCTGGTGACCACGGCGATCCACTTGCGGGTGCGTGCGCGAATGATGGCATAGGCAAAGGGGCGGATGGTGCGCTCGACTTCGGACGCGTGGGCGTACCAGTCTTCGGTGACATCGTCGATCTCCCACCGGCCGTTCCAGGGGAGCTGCTGCCAGTCGATCTCGATATCGGGGGAATGCCTGGTGCGGAAGGCGGACATGCCCAGGTTTAGATCCTTGCCCACCTTGTGCGGGTCGAAGGCGCGCAGGCGGCGGTAGTAGGTCATGCGCGATGCTTCGGGGAACTCGCCCGGCCAGTGCTTGCGGGCGTACTCAATGACGCGGGGAACGTCGGCCCGGACGCCGGACCAGAGGGCGTGCATGAACTCGACGAGATCGTCGGGGATCGGGATCGAGGCGCGGCCGGTGTGGCCCTTGCGCTTAGGCGCCAGGAGAGGGAGGATATCGGCGTCGGGCTTGCCGGCGGCTCTTTCCTTATTATAGAGATCGGCCCAGGCGCGAAGCGTGCGGGGCTTGAACGAGCCCAGCGAGACGGCCTTGTGGTGCTTGCGGGCGTGGTTGCCGGGGAGGCGGTCGGTGACGTGGACGGGGATCTCGCGCGGGCGCCTGCCCCAGTCGGCGGCGGTGGCCTGGGCGGCACGCTCGGCGCTCATGAGCTTGCGGCGCTCGGTGTATTCGCGGATGGCCTGGAGGCGGAGTTGGGCTGTGGCCAGGTCGTCGGGAGAGATGGGAGGTGGGGATTGAGAGTTCTGAACAGAAGGCAACGAAGAAAACGAAGGGAGAGAAGAGGAGTGGTGAGCGGCAAGCTCGGGCAGCGCGGTGAAGTGGTAGAGCTTCGGCGCTCGTCCTGGGCCGTCGGCATCGGCGGTGCGGACCAGGGTGGACCTGATATCGGACAGGCGCCGGCGCAGCGTGCGCGGGGCCAGGCCGGTTATCTCGCGAGTGGCTTCGAACGTGTACCAGTTGTCGCGGAATCTATCGTTCATGATTTCCTGATGAGTTTCGGGACGTAGACCACGTCGATGTCGTCTTCGGGATCGCCACGCCAGACGGCGATGCGGCAGCCGCCGTTGCTCTTGATGTAAGTGCGGATGCCCTGGGCGGCCAGGCCGTCGGCTTCGAGCATGCTCCAGAGCTTGTTGTCAATGAAACCTCTACTACTGCGAACCATCGACGCGGGGCTGTCGTATTCGGTTACCTGTATTCTTGCGGGGGCTGGTGTCGCGGGTGCGATCATGCGTTACCTCCGTTGGGTTGTGGACGGATGAGTGAGATTGCGCAGAAGCGGAAGATGGTTGCGGGGAAGTGGTCGGGCCGGTAGAGTGTTGACATGATTGCCGAGACAGATCGGTGGGCGGAGCTTCTTGCATGGGTGCATGAAGCACAGCAAGGCTTGCCTCAATCGCGGCCTTGCCCACGGGAGCCGGGGCCGTACAGAGAGGTTGTTGAGTACTTCTTTGCCCTGGACGAGCGTTGCCGAGAAGAAGTTGACGCAGCTGCGCGTGCACTTTGTGCCACAGGCCGGTTGCCACAGCTTTCATTTGAGCCATGGTATGCCCTAATGCTGCGGCTGGCGTGCGCGCAGGACTTCTTGAACCAGCTACTGATAGGGCGCGAGGGCCGGGCAGTTGTGCCCCAGCCGGACACCAGGCTAACGAATGAAGCCTTGCGATGTTGGCTTCTAGTTGAGCTTTGGCATGAGTGGCGCCGAGATGCCTGGCTGAAGCTGAACGCGCTCGCGGTGTCGTCCGGCGATCCGCTTTATGCCCTGAGTGACAAGTCATGACTTCCTCCGTTGGGTTTGAGGCAGGCCGAGCTTGCGGCGGAGCTGGGGGACGGTGAGGCCGAAGACCTCGGCCATCTTGCGCTCGACGTTGGGCATGGCCTTGCGGCCGGTGGCGTAGAGATGGATGGATGAACGGTGGCAGCCGCAGAGACTTGCGAGATCGAGCAGCACGAACGGCTCGCCGTGGCCACGCGCTAGAGATGCTTTGGCCAGCAGCCTCACGATGCCAGGATTGACTGCGACACGGCTCACTGTTATATAACCTCCCCGGTGAACAGACTGGGCTGGTGATCGTCGGATGCGGAACGCCGCGCGGCTTTGTGAACCGCGCTACAAATGAGGTCTTCTATTGGGATACCAAGCTCTACGTGTGCCGAGACAATGGCGTCGAATTTCTTGCAAACGGACCCGACTAGATAGTCCAGGTCTCGTTGTGCATCGGCTACGGCCAGAGTGTTCGGAGCGGGATTCCCAGGTGTTGGCATAATTGAATCTCCTTCTGACGGCTGCGCTTTTTGCCTGCTATGAGGCGAGACAGAAACGATGGGGAAACCTTTAACCTCGACGCCAATGCGGTGAGGGTAAGACCCCGCTGGAGCATCATCATTTTTATGATAATTTCTCTTTGTTTATGATTCTGCATGTTGTAAACTCGCGACAGTGAAGCAGACCAAAAAGCAAAGTAAGGTTAATTTATTGTCCATCATTAAGCGCAACTTACCTTTACTTTTATGCATTGTCAACCCCTAAAATGCGGTTTTTTTTGTGCCCTGATCTGGTCGACATTGAAAGTTTTTGACTCGCCGCGCCGGATCTGCGTTATATGCTCGCGCAGAGGCGCGTTGTCGCGGGTGCGATGAGCGTGACCTCCGTTGGGTTGTGGCCGGCCCGCTTCTGAGCGGGGGCGGGTCGGCCCGTTTGATCCTCCGTCGCCAAGGCTATGGAGGACAGGCGAAGGAAACGACGATGGAGAAGATCAAGAGAGCGGGGAGGTTGGCGGGCAGGTGGGTGCTGAATGTGCTGATCAGCCTGGACCAGCTGGGCAACTCCATCCTGGGGGGAGATCCCGACGAGACGATCAGCTCGCGCCTGGGGAGAATCAAAGAGAAGTGGGGCGGCGCGATACCGAAGACACGACCGGTTGCCTGGGTGACCGACTGGGTGCTGGACCAGATAGATGAGGATCATACCCTGGAAGCGATCGAGATCGACGAGGGCTGGGACGGGCTGAGGGATAGGCCGGGAGAAGACTTTGGACAGGATTAACAGGATCAACAGGATCTCCATATGAGGTTTGAGACGGGCATAGATCTGTTGCGAAGCGGCGCGAGCATGCGGATTACCCAGGCCGAGGAATTGGACAGAGAGCCGGCGAGCGGTGTCGAGAAGGACAGCAACGCGGCCCGCGAGAAGTTCTGCCGGGAAGAGGCAAAGGATTTGCTGGAGTGCGTGAAGGTTCTGGAGGAGGCGAGGGAAAGGGAGACCCGAAAGGATGATGGGTAACGAATGGGTGCTCGCGGTGGCGGCGGTCGTGATAGTCGCGCTGATCAAGAGCGCGATCGATGTGGTTATCTGGATGGCGATTCGGCGGCAAGTCGAGGCAGGCGACAGGGAGCGCAACGGCCTGCGCCATGACGTGACGCAGCTTCGGGACATGCAGCTCAAGAAAGTGGCGGATGATTTACAGGGGCACATGAAGCAGGACAACAAGCGTTTCGATGCGGCGAACGGCTCGCGCCGCGAGATACACAAGGAGCTGACGGATATCCGCACCCACTTCGTCCACAAAAAGGAGTGCGATGAAGCGCACAACCAACTGCTCCAGCAGATGGGCGGGTTTAACGAGAGCGTCGTGAAGCTGGCCCAGGTGAGCGAGCGCACCGACGTGGCGCTGAAGCGCACGGAACAACTTGCAGAGAGGCTGATTAACGTGAACGGCGATGTGGCGGCGCTGACGGCACGCGTGGAGGATTTGAAGAATGGACAAGCTCGCCAGGCATAACCAGCAGGAGATGGACCGCGAGATCCTGGGCTACGTGCGGGGCATGCAGGATATGGCCCCGGTGACTGCCGAGAGCGTGCACCGGTACCTGAAGAACGTCGAGGGCCGGCGGCGGGTGGCGGAGCTGGACGTGACCGATCGCCTGGCCTACCTGGCAAGCGCCGGCTACCTGGAGAAGAAGGTGGAGTGGGACGGCGGCGAGGT
>JGI11705J14877_10002375_pt1 | contig 10153 bp, 4 predicted proteins | sample Etolaghawater15m_FD_14877 | JGI IMG/M metagenome (IMG submission 14877) | reverse complement strand
TATGCTATCTGGATAATAAACGTCTTCTCCAACTTTCCAAGGGCCTGGTGGACAATCTGTCTCTGGCTCTCCTGGGATATCGTCGCAATTAAATTTTGTTTTCTTATCATCAATCTCGATCCAAGCATTGGGATCTGACCCGTCATTGTCTCTAAATTCTAGTCTTTTATTTAATGTGCTATAAGCAGGTTCTTTTATATTATCTAAGAACTTAAATTTATAGAAAGTTCTTACACTAGACTGAACCTTAAATGTTATATTTTCCTCGTCTGTTTCCTTTGCAGGATTTAAATTCCTTTGTTGGACGGAGCCATCAGAGCCTTCTATGCCAAAATTCTTAAGCGCGGTGCCGTAATCCTCTGGATTGTCTCTCTTAGCGGCTCTGATGTTCATCTCTGAGCCCTCTAAAACTCTGTCTGGTATTTTAATTCCCCAGCCTTTATTTGTTAAAGTGATCACTGGTGGGTCTATACCACAACTCCCGCCACCCGGCGGAGGAGTGTCTCCGGCATCTGGTATTTCCGGTTCGGGTTCGGGTTCAGGATCGGGTTCTGGTTCGGGTTCTGGATCTGGATCTGGGTCTGGGACGGGTGGTTGAAGCACTGATACTACTTTTACAAGAGTGCCTGTCTGAGCCACAGGAGTTTTACTATCTGTTGCTTTGAGTTTGAATTGATAATCATTTGCCCCTTCGACTCCGGTATCATCATAAGCCGGGGTTGTGAATTGAACAATTCCAGAGCTAGAATTAACAGTAAATCCAGTTGCCGTGTCTGCTGCTACTAACGAAAAAGTTACATTACCAACGCTATTATCTACAGAAGGTTGTTCTGAAACATAGTCCGTGAATTGTTGTAGTTGTTTATTCTTAATACCTTTCAGTACTAATGGAACCGTTGGATCCTCTTCAAATACTTCTTCTGATGTGCTAAGAGTTAAGCGTGCTCCTTCTAAGTTAACAGTATTTACAGTAACTTCTTTCTTTCTTATGTGTAAAAATGCGTTTACATCGTTGCCGTCGCCATCAAAAAATTCTAATCTATCTCCAGATGGAAAAGTCTCTCCGTCTTTCCAGTCACCAGAGCCGCTATTTAACTTAGGATCTTTCTGAGTACCCTCAAAATTAAACTTATAAAAAGTCTTATAAGACGACCTTATGCCAAAAAACTCAGTCTCGCTATCCTTTCTTTGATTATTAAAAGACATCCTATTATCGCCATTAAAGCTAGGAATTTCTACGGCATCGAGAGCTGTGCCAGCGGCGTCTGGATCATCGACTCTCTCCATATATAGCTCAATCTGACTGTCGTCGATAATCGCGTTATCTCCAGGGATTACAACTCCCCACCCTTCTTGGTTTGCGAGAGTTATCTCCTTTTCCGCCTGTATTCTGTCTTTAAAAGGATGGTAGAGTACTAATCTGTCATTAATTAGCGAGATATTTGCATTTACAGAGGTATCAAATTCTAACTCGTATTTTTCCTTAACGCTTCTGTCAATCAAAAACTCTAAAGTTTTCTCTCCAGAGTCTCCAGATCTGCACTTCTTTTTTGTGGTGCCACCCTGTCCAGTTACAGATAAGCACTCAAACGGATTACCATATCCCTTACTATCGAGATCCCAAGATATATTAATAGTTACCTTTGCACTTATAAGCTTACTATTGTTAAAGGCAACATAATATTTACCATTTGATTTTTCAAATTTTACATTAGCCATTTAACTTCTTTTCAAGATCTTTTACCCTAGAGCTTAATTCTTTAATACCCTCTACTAGTATCGGAATGAGATCATTCTGGGATATAGTATAATGTTCAGTGACAGGATCTAATTTAACGATCTCTGGGATGATCTCTTTTACCTCTTGGGCGATGAATCCAATCCTTGGTACACCTGGCTTAGAGATAAAGTTAAAGGCCTTAGCTTCAAGCTTTTCTAGCCTATCAAGAGAAGATCCATCTAAAGAGATTATGTTTTCTTTTAATCTAGCATCAGAGAAGCCGGAAGTATCGTACGCTACAATGTCTTCGGCCGCATATACAGCTCTGAATGTTACTGGGGCGTCGCCCTGCAAAGGAGCATAATAATCCTCGCCGGGATTTGCTGTGAGTGAAGTGAAGTTAAGTTCATCTTTCCTCATGTACCGGCCGTTTTTAAATTTAGGTCCAGAAATGTCTTGGCCGATGGAGATTTTTGTAGGTATTAAATCGTCCTCTTCGCTAGTCTCATCATCGCCGGGTAGCTGAATCGGATCTCCTTCCCCAATCTCAACTCCAGTTCCCGCCACTATTGATTGCTTATCTCTTATTTTTAATTCCGCGGCGAGCTGTAAGGCGGAGACTGTTACATTATCAAGTCTGTTATCTTCCAGGTCTTCGTCTGAAGAGTCTAGCTTTAAGCTGCCATAGGCACCTCTAATATCTGCGCTAGACGCAAGTTCTACGAGTCCAGCTCTTCCTCTCCTTGCGTATATCTCAGGCCTAGGAGCTGTTGCAGTAATATCTCCTTCTAGAGTCTTGAATACCGTGTCACTAGAGAACACAAGTTGAGTTTCGGCTTGGAAGAACATGCTGCTTCCTTCTGCCATAATCAAGCTATTATTGATAATAACGTTGTTAAGGACCTGGTTTGTTACGTTTCCGATCTCGTTATCAGCCGCTAAAGGAATAGAGAATTGCTCGCCAGAGCGTAAATCAAATACTGTAGTACCTAGATAATAATTACCTTCTTCGTTCATACCTGTGGCGTATACCCTGCCACCTGTTTCTTCTACGATGATCTTGCCAAGGGCGAAGTCTTGCTCAAGAGGGTCACCTTGGAAGGTAGGGAACGAGGTATCGTAGTTAAGATAACCGGTCCATTCCCAGGTGTGACCAGAGGCTCTGATTACTGAAGGTCTGCGAGTCTCTACCAAGAAGCCCCCAATTGCTGGTAGTTCTGTAGAGAGATTTATCTCTGTTATAGATGGGGTAAGAATCGACGAGGTTTCTACAGCGGGCCTACCAACCATCTCCGAAAGGGCCACCTTTGTGGCGGAGTTTTCAGGATCTTCTGTTAGTTCTGGTTGATCTTGATCAATAGAGGGAATGAAAGACCCGTCAAATACGGCTCTAGCATCACTAGATTTTGTAAGGTAGGTTACAAATTTACCCAGAGCAACGTTATCTACTCCTTCTTTAGATTCGGGGTTAACTTTAAAGAAATCGTTGTAAGGAATTACTTGGGTTATTGTAAGGGGATCAGAAGAAAGCGTAGTACCGCCGTTTAAGGGATATCCAGCTACATCTCTTTGCTTCTCAAAAACGTAATAACTCTGGGGTCTTCTCATGCCGTCGTCGCGGCTAAAGCCCTCTAAAACTACTTTATATACTCTTTCCTTTTGAGTTCTTCTATCTGCAGGTTTAATTATCTTAACAGGCGAACCGTTAAAGATATATTCTGTTTGGGCTCTAGTTAAGTCAATTGCACTTAGGTCTTCGTCGTTACCTGTAATTGCCCTTTTAATATACCAATAAAAAGCTTGGCCTAGTCTCTTTGTAATGTACCCGTCGCCGTCACTATCTACATTATCTTCTTCTACAACTTCAGAAGTGTCAATATCTAAATACCAATAACCTTTACGAACAACTTCGCCGTCGGAATTTGTTAATTGAGCAGTTTCGTCCCAAGTAAATACTTTAGACGCATCGCTTAGCTTATCAAACCCAGGCTTTTCTGAAGTAGGTATAATAACTTTTCCTTGGTATAAAACAGCTATTCCTCTCTCGTTAAATCCGGTGAGATATACGTTTGATCTGTTTTCTCTAGCAGTTCCACCTGATAGTACATAGGAAGCTTCTCCGACCTTTCTTGTCCAGGTATATTGTCCAAAACCTATATCTGAAGCATCAGGGGGGTTATCTATGGTAAAAGGATTGGCTTTATTAGAACTATCTACATACAGTCTTAGCCTCGTGGGAGCAGAGATTTGACTGGAAATTTCTGCCGCGTATTCTTGAGTTAGCTTAATATTTATATTTAGCCCTGTAGTTACATATACGTCTTCTAGAGTTGCCGGTCTTCCATCTTCAAACGGAGAAGTGCCGTCGGCGTTTAGGTATCGTAGAGGCACAGGAGGAACAATCGCGGTGATCCTTGATCCAGTATATGTGCCTTTAGGAGCGCCGCTATCCTGAGAGAAGGATTTTTCTTTAAAGCCCCGAGCTCTTAAAGAGATATCTCCGAAGTCAGAACAAGAGTTTGTGATAGATAGATCCGATCCGGTCTCTGAGATGAAGTGGTCTGCGTTACCAATAACAAAGCAAGAAACTAGCTGGATGTTGGAATCGGCGCTACCTCTAAATCCCCAATGTCTATATTTAAAAGGATCAGCAGTTGATTCTCTATACTTTTTACCTCTGCCAGAGTCCTTGTTTTGTGGAGGATCGCTGTAGTACTCAATATTTGGGTTCTCAAAGCAATTTGGGTCGGTCTGTAGAGAAACCTGCGTGTAGTTTGCAGTAACCATTGACCTAAAGCCACTAACTCTCGATCCATCCACCCACATTCCGTTAAGACCAAAGATAGATCTTACAGAGCAGTTAAACACATAAGGGGAAGACGATCTTGTAGAGTTAACGTCAGGGAGGTTAAATGAATTTACATTTCCAGCTTCCCCGCCCGATAGCTGAGCAGGTCCAGGGAACTGGGGTATTGCATTTTCTCTTCCGTCAGAAAGTTGGATACCGGTTTGGTTCTCTTCGACGTCTCTGGATCGTGCGTCCTTACTATCTGGTACTGGGGCAACAATTGTTGTTTCAGCAGTTACAGGAGAAATACCTCGTTCAGAGGACCAGCCATCAATTCCAGAGAATAGAGAGAAGATCTTTGTGTAATAAGAAGTCTCTGATGTATCTCCCTTGATCTCTCCCTCAGAAGCAAAGCCTACAGCAGTAACAGTATTATGAGTCCTAGAGAACTGTTGGTTATCTGTAAATGTTAATAGGGAGATATATGTACCACCAGTTACTTTAAAGATGTAGGTACGTTCTATCTGAGCATTATTCTGTCCCGCTGTAAGGGCCGGGACGTACATGGGTCTAATTCTTGTTTTTCTTAAATCAGTACCATTGATAGAGATACCTCTGGGTACGATAATACCTCCGGTAGTTGGGTTTAGATCGGATAAAGAGTTAATTAATAGCCGATCTGCGATATTAAACGCCCCGTCTACAAACTGTAAATACACCTTCCAGATAGAGGATCCTAGGCTATCTTTCTCGATCTTATAAATTGTTCCTTTTGCTCCAGATGGAGTATAAAGTGTCCGACCTAGATTGAGGGAAAGAGGGGGTTGATTGCTGTTGTTATCACTAGAATCAACAGTGATATAGGGATTTTGAGGACTCCAGGCGTTTAGAGCAACAAATCCTGTCTCTACTTGGCGAATAAATCTGTCTCCTCCAACAGCGGCTCCGATTGCGTTGATACCAGGAGAGTTATCTACGTAATAATCACCAGGTGCAAGTTCGATAACAGTGGTGTCATACGCATCAAGACCTTCGACTCTACGGCTTGCTCTAGCGGCTTCGAGTAGAGCCCTTTCGATTGTTCTAAAGGGATTCTCTGAACTTGTTCCTTTGTTTATTAAAGCGTCGTCTCCTATTGCGGGATCTACATAGATGATGTTTTTAGTTATCTCTGCACTTCCGCCGGAAAGGACTCCTCTCTTACATCTATCTGAGCCAAAAACTTTAATAAGCCCACCTTCTCCGTTTGAATAGACTGCGGTGGTGGTGGGGATCTCTTTATAGCATTTCTGAGTAGAAGCCTCGTAGCGATAAGTTCCTTCGGATGGGTTGGGGTACTCGCCGGGTATCGGTTGCCCGTCTGGACATTCTCCAGCTGTCCTTGTACCGATAAACTCTTTACCACCACAGCTTAAAAATGTGCCTAGTTTTGGATTACATTCAGACCCTGGAGTTTCTTCAAATCTCCACTCACCCGTATCGTTATAATAGAATAACTCTATGTGGGCGTCTTTAATATTAACAATCCAATCATCTGTCGAGTTATTAATCTTTCCGTTATAACCCGGTCTGATCACAACTGGATATCTATCAAAAGCTCCTTCTAAGTCAACTATAGCGATCCTATCGTTGTCTGATGCAACAGGAGCGCTGCTATCATCTGGGTCCTCGTCTGGGCCCGGTAGGGTGATGATAATAGAGCCATTTCTGGTATCTGCAATAACTCTTTCTCCAGACTTTGCAACATAGTTCGCGGTCTTAGGAGAAGTATTTTTTAATACACCCGTACTATAGGTATTTAATCCGCCAATGAAAAGATTCGGTCTGAGGTCAATGACACCCGCGCCCATGACAGAGCCATCGGTAGATGTATTGAAGTTTCCGTTTGTTGTGTTAATCTCTGCAAGAGCGATAAACGGAGTAGAGGATGCTTTAGGAAGAGACGTAGAAATACTTAGAGTGGGCTCGGTGATGTTAGGACCAGACTCAAGGATGTAGAGATAAGCCTTACCAGTAGCATTAATCAGTCCCTTAATCTGTCTATTCCAAGAGAATCTTTCTCCAGTAGAGAGGAGGACAGAGCCAGCTTCTACGACCACACCAAAGTTCTGAGGAGTACCAGAACCAAGCACTGCAATGCCATCTCCACCAATGGTGATCTCAACAGTCTTGGGTTCGGAGAAGGTGGCCTGGTTGATGTCTCCTAAGGAAGTACCTTCGTACCCTAGGATTATTCCGTCATGGGCTAACCGACCCATCGCGGTTTCTACCTCTTCTCTAGGATTAGAGATCTCGTAGTCTTTTAATTTGTCTCTTTTTCCAATAGGCCAAGATGCATGATCTGAATCTGTGGCGGAATAAAAATCGTCTCTAACAGTAGAAGCAGAAAACTCAGTACCTTTTTGTACCTCATTGAGGTAGTTTTTCGTTACGATCGTACCGTTTTCAAATGTAATTTTATCAAGCATCGTAGTTCAATTATTAAATACTATTGATCCAAAGTAATCTGCCCATCCAAGAGTCTCTGGGGCCAAATGAGCTAAGCTCTATCATCATGGTTCTTCCTGAAGCCTGATATGCTTCGATAGGGTTATCTGCTTCTTCATTAACTAAGTCAATTCCATAACCCCAAGTCACACCCCCAGACTGAATGGTCCAGAAATCTTTAGGACCCCAGTCTATTGGATAGTCGAAATAAACTGTATTTACTGCCACGGGTTCTTGCGGGAATTTCAATAGAATCCTCGCTTCTCTATAGTATCCTTCTGGTATTAATAAAGGATTTGTATTTGAAATTGGTAGGTTATCTGGATTACTAACCTCTACTTCTAGAAAGTTGTTAAATCTCAATGAGCCCATAGGGCTATTTTTAACAGCTCCTCCTAGTTCAATGGGAGACCCAATAGAATCTCCGACCCATATTCTACCATCAGTGTTATTAGAGAATAACTCACCTTCACTTAAATCCCCTATGAAGGGCTCTTCTCCAACAACGTTTGATGTTAAAATTTGAATCGATGCTTGACTCATTTACAAAGATATTGTATTAGTCTATCCATCCTTTAAACTGCTTTTCGCGGTTTAAAGCTCTATTAGATAACGATTTTTAAATGTGGCTAGTAACAACTATCTAACAGATAAGTTCACCTCTTTAGGTGGTTTGGCCTCAGTTGCTTACGGATCTTCTACATTTTTTAATACTGTTGCTGATCAGATAAAAAGAAATTCTAGGACTACTTCTTTAGATCATCAATTGCCTTCTAATGCCCTATTAGATTATGTGGGATCTAAGCAAGTCTTAATTGATATGTTTAAATCCGCTCTAGAAGAAGAATATGACTCTTTATCAGAATTTACGGATTTTATAGATATACATACCACGTCTTTATCCTCCTTCTCTGAGAAATTGGTGAGCTTCTTCCTTGAGGTAATTAATGAAAAGTCTACTTATTCAGAAACCGCCTCTTCGTTGATGGAATTTTCTATCAATAGATCTTTAAATTTTTTTAAAAAAGCCGAAGGATTAGAGATAAATATTTCGGACCTGTCCTTCAAGATAATCTCCAAGTTCCAACAATTTGAGTACCTAGGTAAAGACCTAGAGAAAGTAATCTCTTTAGTCGTAAATAACCCTAAGACAAAAGTGAGTGCCGTAGTACCAGATACTATAGTCCCATTGAAAGAAACGTCTCTCCAAAATAAAGACGAAAGAGGAGTGGAAAGAAACTGTGGAACTATTTCTCCTCAGAAATACTATCAAAACATAGGATTTAATATAGAAAATCAATCTATTGTGAAATCGGCTAAGCAAGGGTACGTAGGATATCCTTTGGTCTCTTTACTAGGTGAAAGTTTACTAAACCCAGATAGTTATGAGAACCTTGATTTGAGTAAAATTGATAATAATTCTATCTTAAATGAAGCTACGGACTCTAACCAAGCAATATACAATATTAGTCTTTCTAGAATAAATCTAGGCAATTAATAAAATGGCAAATATCTACGGACCGATACTACCTTTACAACTAGACCCTAGAAATACTTCTGCGCTTGTTAGAGATATGCAGACCAAGGTATTTCTGGAATCAGGCGGTCAGCTCAACGATTTCTCTCCTGCCTCTCCTCTTACTGCATTAGTAGAAGGCCAAGCATTTGCTCAATCTGAACTACTTTACTACTTAAATAGCTTACCAGAAGCATACACGCTTCAGTGGTTAAGACAGTTAGGCATACAAAGAGAGATCGGTGCAAAAGCAACCGCCGAGGTGACTTTCATTAAGTCTAGAGGGTTTGGTAAGTCACTGGTTATACCTAGGGGCACAATAGTATCTACTTCCAATAATCTCAACTTCGTGCTACAACAAGAAGTTAGAGTGAGTGATGAAGAAGCATCGGCCACCGGTAGAGTCCTTGCGGATAAATGGGGAAGTATCTATAATGTTTCCTCAAACGCAATCGAGAAAATAAACGTAAATATTTTAGGATTAGATAGAGCAACGAATTTCACTTCTGCGGAAGGCGGTAAAGACCTAGAATCTATAGATAGCTTGAAAGGCCGCGCTTTTGCGTTGCTAAGGAGGAGGTCTTTAATCACCTCAGAAGATTATGAGCTAGAGGTTAATAACGTTGCACCCGAAGCCGCGATTGTGAAGGTACTTACTTACGAGGATAGGTTTAATCTCCAAGAGGAAGTATCCTCTGGTAACGTAATGATCTGTATATCTGATGCGGACGGAAATAAGCTATCTAATTCTGTGATAAGTAATATAAGCAAGTCTGTTAAGAAAAGGATGCCCCTAGGAAATACAATCTCAATAGTGTCTCCCTCTATCTCTCCGGTTGAAACTTCTGTATCTATAGAATACGACGACGAGTTATATACCGGCGGTATTAATACTTTTGCTTTTGAAGTTGATAATATTTTAAAGACGTTGATAAACCCCTCTGAGATAGGTTTGGGAGATAAAATAGACTACCAAAGAGTTTTCAATTCCATCTATAACTTGGAATATGCCGATAATATAAAAAACCTTTCATTTAAAATACTACAATTAGAACCCGAAGGTACAGACGGTTTTGAATATTGCAACGCCCCATTTGTTTCAGAACTAATTGACGGAGTTTGCATAGATACACCAGAAGTGCTTGTAGATGATATTAATTCTACATATCAAAATAATAACCCCATTAAGAGTTATAGAAGTTATAAAAATGTAATCAGCTTTATTGCCAAGAGCAGCCAAGCACCCCTTACATTTACTTTTATAGACTCTGACTACGATACTATTTTGAGGTCTTGATATGGAAACGATGTCTATCTGGGATCAACAGAATAGAGGGTTTGTTCGTAGAGGATTTAAACCTGCAAAAATAGTCTCAGAATTTCCTCGGACTAAAAAGATCAGAATCCTTAATCATTCTCTTGGAGAAATAAATTTTAATGCAAAGTTAGAATTAAACGAAGAAAGAGACGAGACTATAAAAAGAGATATTAAGAAACTAAATACTTCTGGATTTAAATATGAAAGCATAGGTAATGTCTACTTACCTGACGGCGAGCTTTTAACAAAGAATACAAACGAAGAGTTTGAGATATACGCTCACGGGGAACCAGTCCCTGGGGAACTTAGCGGAGGAAACGAGAA
>JGI11705J14877_10002371_pt1 | contig 10170 bp, 5 predicted proteins | sample Etolaghawater15m_FD_14877 | JGI IMG/M metagenome (IMG submission 14877) | reverse complement strand
ATGGGAAAACGGCCAGGGCGCTATCAATGAGCTTCAAGGTGCTAGGAAAGATGGAACGGGAGCTTGGGGTAAACACGGTATTTTAGTAAGCCAGATGCGTGAACTCCCAGTAACTTCTTACAACAAGTTCGCTTTTGATAATAATACAGCGGTAATAGTTCCAGACGATGAATCCCACCTCCCCGCCATCTGGTGCTTCTGCTCCTCGCCCGACTACAACGAAGCGGTGCGGCAAATTGACCAAAGCCTGAAAGTCACCAACGCCACCCTGGTCAAAGTCCCTTTCGACCTCGACCACTGGACCAAAGTCGCCGAAGAAGAATACCCGAACGGTCTCCCTAAACCCTACACCGACGATCCCACCCAGTGGATCTTCCACGGCCACCCCTGCGGCTCGGTCATCTGGAATAAGGAGCAAAAGTGGACGGCTCACGGCCCACTACGCACTGATGACACCGTGCTGCATGTCGCTGTCGCCCGCCTTCTCGGCTACCGCTGGCCAGCAGAGCTGGATACCAGCATGGAACTGGCCGACGAGCAACGCGAATGGGTCAAGCGCTGCGGAGCCCTGGCTGGCTACGCCGATGATGACGGCATCGTCTGCATACCGCCGGTGCGTGGCGAGGCTTCTGCGTCCGACCGCCTGCTGAACCTGCTGGCTGTCGCCTATGGTGATGCCTGGTCCAACGACACCCTGGCCGCGCTGCTCAAAAGCGCCGATCACGCGGGCAAGACACTGGAGACCTGGCTGCGGGAGAAGTTCTTCACCCAACACTGCAAGCTGTTCCAGCATCGCCCCTTCATCTGGCACATCTGGGATGGCCTGCAGGGCGGCTTTGCCGCCCTGGTCAACTACCACAAGCTCGACGCCAAGCGGCTGGAGACCCTGATCTACACCTACCTGGGCGACTGGATTTCGCGCCAGACGCAGGACATCGCCAGCGGCGTCGATGGAGCCCAGGAACGCCTGGACGCCGCCGAAGCCCTCAAGAAAAAGCTGGAGCTGATCCTCGAAGGCGAAGCGCCCTACGACATCTTCGTGCGTTGGAAACCACTGGAGAAACAGCCCATCGGCTGGGATCCAGATCTCAACGACGGCGTGCGCCTCAACATCCGCCCGGTCCTCACCGTGCCCGATGTCGGCAAGAAAGGCGCAGGCGTCCTGCGCGACAAACCCAACATCAATTGGAACAAGGATCGGGGCAAAGACGTGGAATCCGCTCCCTGGTACCCTATCTTTAAGGGTGAAAGAATCAACGATCACCACCTGAGTATTGAAACCAAGCTCAATGCCCGTAAAGAACTGTTTGGGAGAATCGAAGCATGACAACCGAAACCTACACCAAAGCAAGCTTCTGGAAATGTGCACTTCAGGTGAATCCTGCCGGATACATAAAGTACCGCGGCACAGATCACGGGATGAGCGAGGAGGATTATAACCAGAACCTTCTTCAGGTTGCCCTTGACAATGGTATCAAGGTTATTGGCCTGGCAGATCACGGCAATGTTGAGAGTGTCGATGCTATCAGGGATTTGATGAACAGGCATGATATCATCGTCTTTCCGGGGTTTGAAGTCGCATCGAGTGAGAAAGTCCATTTTGTCTGCCTCTATCCGGAAGAGACCACAAGCAAGCTGCTGGAGCGTTATCTGGGCAATCTGGAACTCCTGAACCGCGAAGATGGTGTTCGGCCATCCAGACTCAGTGCGGAACAGTTGATCAGGAAGGTCGAGGAGAATCAGCGCGGATTTGTGTATGCTGCCCACTGTACCGATGATAATGGTGTCCTGTTCCGACAAATGAACCATGTCTGGCGGCTTCCGCTATTGAGAGCTGCACAGATTCCAGGCACTCTGGATGAATTGAATCGAAATGGTGGCTCCGCATACTATCAGATTCTCCTCAACAAGACCCCTGACTATGCACGGGAGGTACCGGTAGGCATTATCAACGCCAAGGATGTGGCAATGCCTGAAGATCTTGCTAATCCAAAGGCATCGTGTCTGATCAAGATGACCAGCCCCTGCTTCGACGCTTTCAAACAGGCGTTTAAAGATCCTGAATCCCGTGTTCGGCTTAACAGCGATATTGCCGAGCAATACTATTCCCGGATCGAGCAAATGAACGTGACAGGTGGTTACTTGGATGCTGTTCAGATCGATTTTTCAGATCACTTGAACACCGTCATAGGTGGGAGAGGAACTGGTAAATCGACAATGCTGGAGTGTATCCGCTATGCTCTAGCGAAAAAACCGATAGGCAGGAATGCTCAAAGACAGCATGACGAGATCATCAGGGAAAATCTTGGAAAAGCAGGGGCAAGGGTTGAGTTGGTTATCCGCTCATCAAAGATGAATGGACGACGGTTTACCGTATCACGACGTTATGGGGAAAGTCCTATGGTCAAGGACGAACGTGGCGCACCTTCATCATTTTCTCCAGCTGATCTGTTACCTGGCTTGGAAATTTACGGTCAGAACGAAATCTATGAGATTGCACAGGATTCGGTCAGCCAGCGGCAATTGCTGACACGTTTTCTTGAGTCCGGGCAACAGGAAAGCGAATTACTCATTCAACAGGCACTGCAGCGTCTATCGGATAACCGGAGAAAATTGATCGACGCCATGAGTGGTGTGGCTTCGATCGAAGATGATGTCACCCGTTTGCCTAAACTAGAGGAACAGCTTGGACAGTTCAGAAGTCTGGGAATAGAGGATAAACTGAAAATTGTCCCGTTGCTTGAAACGGAAAAGCGGTTGTTGCATCGAGTGCTTGAAGAAGAGGCGTCGAATCTGGATCAGGCTTTTCAAGCAGTTCGGGACAGCTTGCCTGATACTGTTTTTTTGAGTGATGTTGCCATTGCTCATTTGCCTCATGCTGATATGCTGCGAGCAATTCGTGGTGTGCTTGAGCGACTCCGTCAGGATACAGAAGAATTATTGAGACAGTGGGGAGGCTATTATGCAGGCATTGAATCTGAAATAGCATCGATTTCCGGGAAATTAAACGCAGGCATTCAACTGGAAGAGCAGATGCTCGAAAAAACATTCAGGGATCTCCCTGCTTGTGAAGGTAAATCCGGGAAGCAGATCGGTCTTGAATTCCAGAGACTGATGAAAGAGATCGAGCAGATAAGGCCCAAGCAAGCGTTGATTGAGACCCGAAAGGCGCTTGTTGCTGAACTTCAGAAAACTCGTAGAGCGATTTTGGATGAATTGTCGGCAGCACGATCGGCACGATCGGCACTGTTCTCCAGATCGCTGAAAAAATTGAACAAGCGACTGAACGGCAAACTTCGTCTCAATGTGGAAGTTGAGGCTGACAGAAGTCCGGTCATTGAGTTTCTGGTGAAGTGCCGGCTTGAAAATGTTGGAGAAGCAAGACTTGCCTGGATCAGGGATGTTGATGCTTTTTCTCCGGTGCGACTGGCTGAGTTAATCCGTAACGGGGCGGAAGCATTACGCAATGAACAATGGGGAATGACACCGACAGCTGCTGATGCTTTGACTCGATTGACCCCGGAACAGATATTACAATTGGAAGAGATCGAACTTCCCGATGTTATCAGAATCGAGCTGAATACCGCGCATGAGAGTCAGGAAAATTTCAGGCCTCTCGAAAAACTGTCAACGGGACAGCAATGCACGGCGATTCTCCATCTTCTTTTGTTGCAGAATCTCGATCCTCTGATCATGGATCAGCCTGAAGATAACCTTGACAATGCGTTTATTGCGGATCGGATCGTTCAGGAGTTGCGATCTGCCAAAATTGAACGCCAGTTCATTTTTGCAACGCATAATGCGAATATACCTGTTTTTGGTGATGCAGAATGGATCGGGGTATTCGATGCTTCAGATGGTCAGGCGCATATGCCATCAGAATCACAAGGCGCAATTGATGTTCCGCATGTCAGAGACATGGCGGCTATTATTCTTGAAGGAGGAAAGGCGGCATTCAATCAACGGAAAGAAAAATATGGATTCTGAGGTGTTTTATGCTGAGAACCGAATTGTTGGAAATTGTCTCGAACGGTGAAAATTCGGGAGTAGAGTTTAAAAGGGACGATATCAAACCAGAACAATTGGCAAAGGAGATAGTCGCGTTTGCCAATGTTCAAGGTGGGAGAATCTTGCTTGGTGTAGAAGACGATGGTCAGTTTTCCGGTCTCCAGCGTTCCAATACCCAGGAATGGGTGCTGAATGTATTCAGAGACAAGGTTCATCCGCAGATTATTCCTTTTTATGAAGAGGTTCTTCTCGATCAAGGTTCACGGGTTGCCGTTATCACCATTGCCAGAGGCGTTTCAAAGCCCTATGTCGTTCGACATCACAGCAGAGAGGAAGTTTACATTCGTATGGGAGATCGTTCCGAGCTTGCTACTCGTGAGCAGCAACTGCGGCTTTTTGAGTCCGGTGGACTCTTGCATGTCGAAGTGTTACCTGTACCAGGAACATCTTTGTCAAATATTGACCTTGACAGAGTTGATTTTTATTTGAGGGAAATCATCAGAGATCCGGATATACCGGACAATGAAGAAGGGTGGACGAGGCGTCTTGTAGGACTCGGCTTAATGGCTGATGATGATTTTGGGAATACTGTCTGTACCATCGCTGGATTACTCTGTTTTGGCATAGCTCCAAGGGGATTTCTTCGACAGGCAGGAGTAAGACTCATGCTATTTGCCGGGGAGGAAAAAGAGTATCAGGCAAAACTTGATACGATACTTGATGGGCCATTAGTCGGGCGATGGAACGTCTCTGAATCTGGGCAAAAACAGTTGATGGATGAGGGCCTTATAGAAAAATTTGCTTCAACCATTGAGCCATTCATAAGCCGGGAAGCCTCAGTCATTGATCAGCATATGCGAAAGGAGAAGAGTTGGGACTATCCTTGGGAGGCCATTCGGGAGACGGTTATTAACGCACTTTGTCACAGGGATTGGACTCGATCGGTCGATATTGAAGTGACCGCATATTCAGATCGTCTGGAGGTCATAAGCCCTGGGAAGCTCCCTAATTCCATGACGATCGAGAAAATGATTGCGGGCCAACGTTCTCCCCGTAATCCTCTGGTCATGGGTATTCTGCGTGATTACGGATATGTCGATGCACGAGGCATGGGGGTACGAACAAAGGTCATCCCTTTGATGAAAAAAGTGAATCATGTGGAACCTTCATTCGAGGCAACAGATGATTATCTGAAAACCATATTGTACCGACAACCAAAGGATGAGTAGTATTCTGCAAAACCTCCTAACTGCCTTGCGGGATGCCCCCGTCTTCAATCCGGAAGTCCAGGTCGCTCCGGCCTGTATTCTGTGGCCGGATCGTGACCGTCAGTGGGAGGCCGTTATACCGGTGCTTCAGGCCGAACTGCCTGAACTCATGATCCTGGGCGACTATGCGCCCGAAAAGCGTATTGGGCCGGCTATCTGGTTGCGTTGCGTGATTGCCGGTCGTGCCGAAGATGTTTCTCTCCCTGAAGACAAGACGCCGATTGTGTATCTGCCGGGAGTCAGCCGCCAGGATCTTCGGGCTGTCGAAAGTTGCCCGGATCACCTGAAGCCGCTTGCTGAATTGCAATACCGGGGTGTGATCTGGTCACAAATCAATGCGAAAGACTGGACAATTCTGGCCTGGCTGAAATCGGATCAGGGCGGACTTGGTCTTGATGTTGCCCAGGATAACGAAGCAAAGAGTGCCATGCAGCTCGCGCTGTATCGGCTCCTTGACGAGGAGGTCTCCTTGCTGAAAGGCAAGCGTCTGGACAAAGACTACTTCAACACTCTGTTGACGGGTGGCGACCCGATTCGGGACCTGCTGCAATGGCTCGATCAAGGCGAAGCATTTCAGGCAGGCCGCCCAGAGCACGAATGGAAAGCCTTTGTCGAGGTCTGCAGGTCTCAACTGGCCTTCAATCCCCAGAGCGAAGGCGTTTTGGCCGGGAGCACAAAGCTTGCAAACCATGAAGGTCCGTGGCATGCTGTTTGGGAACGCTACTGCGAGGCACCTAAGCGCTATCCTCACATTCCGGGACAAATCAGAAAATGCCAACCACCGGTATTTGATTTGTTTGCAGATGACAAGGTTGCGGGTGGGTGGCCTCAATGGAATGATAATCAAGAGATAAATCTTCATCGTGATCTTTTAGCTCTTGCCAAAGTACCAGCTCACGAAGCCAGAGCAAAAATTAAAGAGCTTGAAAAACAGCACTCTTGCAGACGTTCATTGGTCTGGACAGAACTGGGGGAAGCTCCTTTGGCTTGTGCTTTGGAGCATCTTTCGATTATTGCTGAAACAACCAAAACCAGTCTTGCCGCTGGCTCAGTCGACGACCTAGCAGGCGGTTATCAGAGCTGGGGATGGCGTGTTGATGATGGTGTGCTTCGGGCTTTGGCTCACGTTGATGCTCCCTCGGATGTTGAAGCTGTGACGACAGCTGTCAGAGCTGTTTACCTGCCGTGGATGGAAAACTCTGCTCGCTATATTCAGAAGCTGCTCGATGGTGCTTCGTATCCAGGGGGCACCTGCCTGACGGCAAAACCAGCCTCTTTCAGTCCCGGTGATTGCGTTTTGTTCGTTGATGGACTTCGTTTCGATCTTGGAAAGCGTTTGGTTGACTCTATAGAGGCTCGTGGGTTTGAGATTTTCGAGGAACCTGCCTGGACAGCCCTGCCGAGTGTAACGGCAACCGGCAAGGCGGCGGTAACCCCGGTACGAGACAAAATTCGTGGTGAGGATGGCAGCCCTGATTTTGAGCCGTCTGTAGCAGACACCGGTCAATCGTTAAAGGGTGGCTATCACCTGAAGAAGTTGCTGGCCAACGCGGGATGGTCGATCCTTGAGCGCTCTGCTGATGGCGATGGCCAGGGTATGGCTTGGTGCGAGTTTGGAGACATCGACCATGAAGGTCACGACCGTGGGTGGAAACTTGCCAAACACATCGACGCCCTGATTCTGGAGATCACAGACCGTATCGCGGAGCTTTTGGCGGCAGGATGGAAGCGTGTTCGGGTTGTGACAGACCATGGCTGGTTGTTGCTGCCCGGGGGTTTGCCAAAAATCGATCTTCCCAGCGCCCTGGCCGATAACAAGTGGGGCCGATGCGCCTCATTAAAACCCGGGGCTACTTCCGAGGATCGGCTTTATCCATGGTACTGGAATCCACACCAATATTTTGCTCTCGCTGATGGCGTGAGCTGCTTCAAGAAGGGCGAGGAGTACACTCACGGCGGCCTGAGCCTGCAAGAGTGCCTGACGCTGCAATTGACGGTAACGCGAGGCGAATCTGCTCAGACTGCGGCATCTGTCGAATTTACCGACGTGGTGTGGAAGGGTCTGCGCTGTACCGTTGCCGTGGTTGGCAACTTCTCGGGTTTATCACTTGATGTTCGTAGCCAAGCTGGCAATTCATTGTCCAGTGTGGTCGTAGGCAGCAAACCGCTCAAAGACAACGGAACAGCCTCCGTAGTCGTCGAGAACGAAGAGATGGAGGGGCGTGAAGCAACAGTTGTCCTGATTGATACCAATGGTTCGCTGGTTACACAAATTGGAACAGTAATAGGTGGAGATGTCATATGATTACAATGGATCAGATAGATAAAAAGGCCGCCTCTACTTTGGATGGCTACCTGGTAAGAAAAGATCTTGTCCGGACTTTTAGTCGTCAGTTTCCGGTGCCGACATATGTTGTCGAGTTTCTCCTCGGGCGCTATTGCGCAAGTACCGAGCAGGAAGAGATTACCGAGGGCCTTGAGATCGTCCAGAGGCAATTGAAATCACGAACGGTCAAGGCCGGGGAAGAAGAGCTCTTTAAGGCTCGCGCCAGGGAAAATGGTGAGGTTAAAATCATCGATCTTATTACCGCTCGTCTGGATGCCAAGACAGACTCCTACATCGCAACCCTGCCGAGTCTGCGACTGACGGATGTTCGCATTAGTCCCGCACTGGTGAATGAACACGAGAGAATGCTGACAGGTGGCTTTTATGCTGAAATCAGTTTGAACTATGATGCAGCTATTGCCCAGGAGAGTAAAGGGCGTCCGTTCGGAGTTGAGTCGTTGAGAGAAATCCAACTATCCAAACGAGATGTGCTAGACATTCTGGCCGAGGCCCGCAAGTCCTTCACCACAGACGAGTGGAAGGAGTTTCTGCTTCGTTCCATCGGCATTGAGCCGGAGGGACTGTCCCAGCGGCAACGCGATGCCCTGATGCTGCGAATGGTTCCATTCGTGGAGCGCAACTACAATCTGGTGGAACTGGGTCCCAGGGGAACAGGTAAGAGCCATCTCTTTCAGCAGGTTTCTCCATATGCGCATCTGATTTCCGGAGGTAAAGCAACCGTTGCCCGGATGTTCGTCAACAACGCAACAGGCCAACGCGGATTGGTCTGCCAATACGATGTAGTCTGCTTCGATGAGGTATCCGGTATATCCTTTGATCAGAAGGATGGAGTGAACATCATGAAGGGATACATGGAGTCCGGCGAATTCAGCCGGGGCAAGGAGAGCATTCGTGCCGATGGCAGTATCGTTCTGGTCGGCAACTTCGATGTCGATGTTGAACACCAGCAACGCATAGGACACCTGTTCGGCCCTATGCCGCCCGAGATGAAAGATGACACTGCTTTCATGGATCGAATCCACGCCTTTCTGCCTGGCTGGGATATTCCCAAAATCAGCAAGGAGCTGTTGACGAATCACTTCGGTCTTGTGAGCGATTTCTTGTCAGAGTGCTGGAGCCAGCTTCGTAATCAAAGCCGGGTTAGCGTACTACAAAACCGGGTGTTTTTTGGTGGTGCTCTTTCGGGGCGTGATACAAATGCGGTCAATAAAACCGTCAGTGGACTACTCAAGCTTATTTGTCCCGGCGAAGGTGTAGTGAGCGACGAGGATATTGAATGGGCGGTCCATATTGCCATGGAGGCAAGGCGTCGCGTTAAAGAACAGCAGAAACGCATAGGTGCGGCGGAATTTCGTAATACCCATTTTAGCTATGTTATCGGTGCCGACGGCGTCGAGAAATTTGTTTCGACTCCAGAGCTGCAAAGCGAAAACAGCATTGGCAGTGATCCTCTTGAACCGGGTCAGGTCTGGACTATCTCGCCCGGTGGCGAGGAAGATCATCCGGGGCTTTACCGTATCGAGATCAATGAAGGTCCTGGTTCCGGGGTCAAAATCCTCAATAAACCTGTGCCTCCCGCTTTCAAGGAAAGCATGGGTTACGCTGAGCAAAACCTGTACTCCAGATCGATGCAGCTGGTTGGAGACAAAGATCCTCGGCATCACGAATTCACCGTGCAACTCCGAGCATTCGACGCATCCAAGTCCGGTGCAAAGCTCGGTATGGCTGCTTTAATAGGGCTTTCTACGGCTTTATTGAAAAAAAGTGTACGTGGCGGATTGATTATTGTGGGAGAGATCAATCTTGGAGGTTCACTTGAGCAAGTCCATAATTCCGTGACACTAGCCGAAATAGCAGTCGAAAAAGGCGCTACAGCATTGCTCATGCCTGTTGCATGTCGGCGTCAGCTTATCGATCTCTCAGACGATATGGCAACCAAGGTTGATATTCAATTTTATTCTGATGCGAGAGACGCTTTACTGAAGGCTATGGTGGAGTGAATGCGTAATTAGGGCCTGCTAAATATCTCAAAGAACGGTCGTTTTATGAGACAGCAGGGAAGGGGGTAGAAATGCCCCCTTTTACGGGTCTTATCTGTCTTATAAATGCGTACTATATTTCTATAGGCCGTATACCCATAAAATCAAGCTGTTTTCAAGAATGACCGATACAACGCCCAAAACCGAGCGACTGATCGGCTATGCCCGAGTCTCGACGACAGGTCAGGAACTCAACCTGCAGCTTGATGCCCTGAAGCAAGCCGGTATACCTGACAAACTCATTTTCATCGACAAGGCAAGTGGTGCGAAAACGGAACGGCCGGGTCTCGCAGCCTGCATGACGGAACTGCAGGCAGGGGACACCCTCGTCATCTGGCGGCTGGACCGACTTGGCTGATCACTGAAACATCTCATCGAGATCGTCGAAGAGTTGAAGAGCAGGGGAGTAGGGTTCCGTGACCCCTTCCCCGAAAACCAGACACTTGTAAAGTAGAGAATTCCGGCAATGAGTATCTTGAATCAAACAGGAGCCATTGCCATGAAAAAG
>JGI11705J14877_10002370_pt1 | contig 10173 bp, 5 predicted proteins | sample Etolaghawater15m_FD_14877 | JGI IMG/M metagenome (IMG submission 14877) | reverse complement strand
GAAGCTTAGTATCACTCTTACTTCGGTTGAAAATCCTCTTGAATTTGGTGTAGTTATAGCAAATGCACAAGGTAAGATAGAGAAATTTTTAGAAAAGCCAAGTTGGGGTGAAGTTTTTAGTGACACTATCAATACAGGTATTTATATCATAGAGCCAGAAATTCTCAAGTATATCCCAAAAAATGAGAACTATGACTTTGGAAAAGACCTCTTCCCGCATTTAATGAGAGAGGGAGTAGAACTCATAGCAGGAAACGCAGAGGGCTACTGGCGTGATGTTGGAAATCCTGAGAGTTACCGTGATGTCTATGAAGACATTTTAAATGGTAGAGTAAACCTCAAAATCTCAGGAGAGAAAACTGTTTTTCCAGATGGCGTTCTTTATAGCGAAGTGCCTTATGAGTTTGACAAAAGCATAGAGATAGTGGGAACTGTCATACTTGGAAAAAATGTAAAACTAGCCTCTGGCGTAAAACTAAGTAATGTTGTCCTTGGAGATAATGTCACTATAGGTGAGAACTCAAAAATCAGAAACACGGTTATGTGGAACAATGTCACAGTAGATAAAAATGCCATGCTTGATGCATGTGTTATCTGTAATGATAATCTCATAGGAAAAAATGTAACGGTTAAAGCAGGACTCATTTTAGCTGAGGGTTGTGAGATAGGTCAACTTGTAAATGTTGAAAAAGATGTAACTATCTGGGCAAACAAACTCATAGAAGATGCAGCGATTGTAAGTAACTCACTTATTCTTGGAAGTAAGTACAAAAACTCTATCTTTGAGCACGGAACTGTTGTTGGACACTCAAATGTAGAACTCTCGTGTGAAATGGCTACAAAACTTGCAGAGGCTTTTGGAGCACAGCTTCCTATTGGCTCTACAGTAGTAATGTCAAGAGATTATCATAAAAACTCTCGTATGCTCAAACGTGCCTTTATTGGAGGTCTTCTCTCTGCTGGTATAAATGTGATAGATTATCTTGACATTCCCTCAGCAGTTCTACGCTGTAGTCTCTCTTCAAATGAAGCATATGATGGTGGTGTTTACTTCCACCAAAAACTAGACGATCCCACAAGTACAGTCATCACTTTTTACAATGATGAAGCCCTACGTATAAACAACGACATTTCAAAAAAGATAGAAAAAGCTTTTTTCAAAGATGCTTTTAGACGTGTTGACTACTCTCAAATTGGCCAGATTTTTGAGTCTGACTCTGTAAAAGAGTACAACATTTATAAGGGTGGCATGAAACAGATTTTACAATCACATCAGTTTAAGTGTGTAGATTGTCGTATTGCAGTGGATATGATGCATGGTATGGCTGCGGATGTTTTTCCAGACATTCTAAATGAGATGGGAGTTGAGAACATTATGTTTAATGCACACCCAGACGAAGTTAGCCTTGCAAATATTAACTCTTTAGTAAAACGCTCTAGTGAAGATATGAGTGCAGTTGTAAAGGCTCTTAAACTTGATGCTGGATTTATGCTTTATCCTTATGGACAGCGCTTAGACATCATGTGCGACAAGGGGACACTTCTTGGAAAACAAGGCTCTTTATATCTCGTTCTTTCACTCTTAAACATGAAAGCAAAAGCTGAGGGAGTCAAAAAAAGTGTTTTTCTTCCTACATGGGCAGCAGATATTGTCTACTTTGACTCACTTAATATCTCTCGTGGTAACTATGCAAACTTCAAACATGCAAAAATGAAAGAGTATGACCTCATAGCTACAGGAGAAGGAAACTTTACCTTTACAGAGTTTGCCACCCACCGTGACTCTATGTTTGCAACACTCAAAATCTTAGGAATGATGCTCTCTTTAGGTGTAAGTCTCTCTGAGGTTGTAGAGTCTATGCCAAGCTTTTACTATAACTCAACAGAGATTCCTTGTGTTCAGTCACTCAAAGGAAAAATGATGAGAATGTTCTTAGAAGATTCAAAAGATAAAAAATCATCTACTCTTGATGGAGTTAAAATCTGGCTTGATGAAAATGACTGGATTTTAATGATTCCAGATCAGTATAGTGACCATCTAAATATCTACATTCAAGCGCAAGATGCTATAAAAGGAGAAGAGATACTAGCAACATATAGTGCTAAAATCTCTGAGTGGTCAAAAATCTAATGAGCCATAACTCACTCAACTTATGCTTTTTTTGGCATATGCACCAGCCTGATTATAGAGGAAGTGATGGAGTGATGAGTATGCCTTGGGTATTTTTACATGGCATAAAAGACTACTATGAGATGCCTTGGCTCCTTAGCCTGCATGAGGGAGTAAAAGCGAGTTTTAACATTACAGCTCCGCTTATAGAGCAGTTAAATCTCTATGCAAACCCGCTGGAAAATGACTACTTTTTATCTCTTTGGCATAAACACCCCTCTTTACTCGAAGCAGAGCAAAAAGAGTGGCTTATAAAAACTTGTAAATCAACACAGTATGAGACTATGGTTCAACCCATAGCCCACTTTGCAAAACTTTACAATCAAGAGAGTGATTTGAGTGATGAAGAGCTTATAGACCTTGAAGTTGTTTTTATGCTCGCATGGTGTGGAAACTACTTAAGAGAAGAAAATGCCACGGTAAAAAAACTCTTCAAAAAAGAGAAAAACTTCAGACAAGAAGATAAAGTAGAACTCCTTGATGTACTCACTGCGTTTATAAAAACCATACTTCCTTTTTATGCAAAGCTACAAAAAAAGGGAGTGATTTCTCTCTCAACAACACCTTACAACCACCCAATATTGCCACTGCTTTTAAATATGCAAAATGCAAAGATAGCAAACCCGCATACAACAGTCGTAGAAAACCCTCTCTCACTTCGCGAAGACGCAATCGAGCAAGTGGAGCGTTCTATAAAACTCTATGAGGAGACTTTTGGAGTTAAACCCACTGGTTTTTGGCCAGCCGAGGGAGCTGTTGATGAGGAGAGTGTGGCCATCTATAAAGAGCGAGGCATTAAGTGGATAGCAACGGATGAGGCGATTTTGTTTCGCTCTTTAGAGGATGACAATAGAGCCAAGCTTTACAAACCTTATGACTTTAATGGCATGAGTATGGGTTTTCGCGACCATGCCTTAAGTGATCTCATCGGTTTTAACTATAGGTTCAAATCAGGTAAGAGTGCGAGTGAGCACTTTATGCATATAGTTGAGCCCATAGCAGGCGAGAGTGATGACGCGACACTATTTGTTATTCTTGATGGTGAAAATGCTTGGGAGTTTTTTCATAACAATGCTTATGAGTTTTTTACAGAGCTTTATAGTAAGTTTTCATCTACTTCATGGTGTAAAACTATCACTATGGATGAGATGACAAAGGTAAAAAATAGAGGCGAGTTAAAACAACTAAGCGCTGGGAGTTGGATACATGGAAACTTTGACACTTGGTCAGGTCACAGCGAGAAAAACCGTGCTTGGGAACTCATATATCAAACAAAACGCGACTTTGAACGACACAATCAAGAGCTCAACGAGATAACACTTGAAGTTATAAAGTTTCACTTTTTAGCAGCTGAGTGTAGCGACTGGTTTTGGTGGTATGGAGATGATCATGTCACAGAGTTTTCTTTAGAATTTGATGCGCTGTTTCGTGGACATCTCATCACGATATATGAGCTTTTACACATTCATCCACCTGCAGAACTTTTCACACCTATAGTCGCACACAAAAAACAGGCTTCATTCTTTCTCAAACCACAATGCTCTATCTCCCCTTTCATCGATGGAAAAGACAACTCATTTTTTGAGTGGCTTGGAAGTGGAAGCATAGATGAGAGCAAACTCTATTCTACTATGGACAGAGTAAGAGGACCAATAGAGATGATACTTTATGGTCAAGATGAGAGTAGTATCTACCTCGCGTTTACAGGAGAGGTCAAAAAGCTTAGAGGCTCAAACCTCCAACTCGAAGTGACTTTTGAAGAGAGTGCGAAGAGTCTGCGCTTTGATATGGATAGCGACTACGACAAAGATGGTGCAAAACTGATGATAGATGAGCGTATAGAGTTAGAGCTTCCTAAAGTCTGCTGTGCTGATTTTACACAAATACACCTGCGTTTTGAGATACTAGAGGGCAAAGAAATCATCCAAACTATGCCAGGTTACGGAGCTCTTAAAATCGACCTAAAAGAAAACTATGCAGCCAACTGGTTTATATAAAAGATAAAATGGAAAATATAAATATGAAAAAAAATACTAAACTACTTTTTGGAATCCATATGCACCAACCAATTGATAACTTCGATTGGGTTATAGAGCATGGTGTAGAGGTCTGTTATGGACCATTTTTTGAGGTTATGAGCAGATATCCTGAGTTTAAATTTGCTGTGCATTGTAGCGGCTGGCTTATGGAGGAGATAAAAAAGAAACACCCTAAAGTCTATAAAAACATCAAAACTTTAGCCGACAAAGGAAGCATTGAGTTCTTTGGTGCTGGGTATTATGAACCTATTTTAAGTGTTATTCCCTCCCAAGATAGAGTCGATCAGATAGACCTTTTAAGTAAATCCATAAAAAAAGATTTTAAACAAACGCCACAAGGCTTATGGCTTACTGAGAGAGTTTGGGAATCAGCTCTCATTCCCGACCTTGTAAATGCTGGCATCGAGTACACAGTTATGGATGACTACCATTTTCAATGTGCTGGTTTTGATGAAGAGATACTCGATGGTTTTTACATGAGTGAAGAGAGTGGAGAAAAGATGGGGCTTTTTCCTATTAGCAAGAAGCTGCGTTATGCTATTCCCTTTTTAAATGTAGGAAGTGCCATTGAAGCTATAAAATCTTACACAAGAGAAGAAAACTCTGCGGCTATTATCTTTGATGATGCAGAGAAATTTGGTATGTGGCCGGGTACTTACGAGTGGGTTTATGAGAAAAAATGGCTTGAGAATTTTGTAGAGGCTGTTTTAGCAGATGAGGCCATTGAGACTATGCACTTCAAGGAGTACTACGAAGCCCAAAAAACGCGAGGCATCGCATACCTTCCAAATGTCTCCTACTATGAGATGGGAGAGTGGAGCTTACGTGCAAACGATGCTCTAAAACTTCACTCTTTTAAAGAAGAGATGGGTGAGCAACGCTACGAAGAAGAAGGCGTGAAGTTTTTAAAAGGTGGTATCTGGAAAAACTTTTTGGTGAAGTATGAAGAGAGTAACCGCATACACAAACGCACCCTTGAACTCTCAAAAGCAAGAAAAGAAGTAAACAAAAAGAAGTTTGACTTAGCACTTCATAAGTCTCAAGCAAATGACTCACTCTGGCATGGTGTTTTTGGAGGACTTTACCTCGCAAATCTTCGTGACAATGTTTACACATACATTATCGAAGCAGAAAACATCCGTTATGGCAAAAAAATTCTACTTGTAAGTGATGAGAATGAACTCGATGGACATGAAAAAGTAAAAGCCGTAACTCCTAACTACATCTTTCGTTTTGACTCAGCTCATGGTGGACAACTTGTAGAGTTTGACTCAAGAGAGCACACTTTTAACTGGCAAAATACTCTTACTCGTAGAAAAGAGGCTTACCATGAAGAGCTACTAAACCCAAAACATAAAGAACATGAAAAAGCTGTAGTAGATGGAATAGACACCATTCACCATGCAGCTATAGAGGTCTCAGATGAGCTGAAAAATGCCATCATCTACGACTGGCATTTAAAAAACTCTTTTGTTGACCACATAAGTGATGCTAACTTTAACTGTGATAACTTTAGATATGCAAACTTTAGAGAGTTTGGGGACTTTGCAAACCAGCCTTTTGAATCACAAATGACAAAAGAGAGTGCAACTTTTTATAGAAACGGTGGCATCTACACTGACCAAAAACATCCAACAGTTTTATCTAAAACATACACACCTTTTAAAAATGGCTTCGCGTTTACACTTGACTTGAACACTGAGTCAAATGAGACTCTCAACTATGTAATGGAGCATAACTTTCACTTTGGAGAGTATGAGCTTGTAAGTGTCAATGGAGAAAAACTTGAAGATGAGGGAACTTTTTTAAATGTAAGTTCTTTAGAGATTGAAGATGCTTACCTCAAACAAAAAATTACTATTAATCTAAATGTGGCATTTGATCTGCACTATTTTCAGCTCAAAACTCTCTCACAAAGTGAACATGGTTTTGATTTGAGTACTCAAGGTGTGAGTTTTGCGATGGTGATGCCTTTTGAAGATGCTTTGAGTATTGAAGGAACCTTGGAGATAGCTAATGTCTGAGATTCGTTACGACCGTCTTCGCGACAGAGATGTTATCATCGCTCCTGAACGTCTTCATCGTCCTAGCTGTGAGGTTCGCCAAATTGAACGCCGCTCTACACCTAGAGTCTGTCCATTTTGTGAGGGAAATGAAAAACTCACACCTCCTGAGATTTTTGCACTTCGCTCAAAAGAGAGCTTTGCAAATGAGTCAGGATGGAAAACTAGGGTTGTACCAAATCTTTATAAGGCAGTTCAAATTGAAACGCCACACAAACATCACTACGGTTTTTTTGAACACTGGGAGGGTTTTGGAGCACATGAAATTCTCATAGACACCCCAGAACACTATACATCTATGACACAGTGGAGTGAACAAAACACTATAGACTGGCTCAGTACTCTTCGTGGACGTGTTAATGATTTACGTAAAGATGGCCGTTTAGCTTCACTTACTATCTTTAAAAACGAGGGTGTTGAAGCTGGTGGAACACAGCCACACTCACACACTCAGATAATAGGACTGCCTCTTATCTCAAAAGTAAAAAAAGAGGAGTACTGGCGTTTACATGAGCACTACAGACACGAGCAAAACTCACTGATAGCACTTCTTGTAAAAGAGGAGTTAAAGGCAAAACAAAATCGTATTATTGGCTCAGGTGGAGATTTTGTTGCATTTTGCCCTTATGCGAGCTCACACCCTTTTGAGATTATGATTAGTTCTCAAAAAGCCTTAGGCGAACTTAACTCTTTGAGCAATGCTTCCATAAAAGAGCTCGCACCTTTACTAGTTGATGTTTTAAAAAGACTTAAAACACAACTCAACTGTTTAGACTTCAACCTCATTCTCTCGACTCCACCTCTTCAAGAGTCTACACTTGGGCATGAGCTATTTGAGAGTTTTAAAGAGTCAAGTCGTTTTTATATTCGCATTATTCCTCGCATATATAAGTATGGAGGATTCGAGCATGAGAGTGAAATCTACATAAATCCAGTTGCTCCAGAACTTGCTGCTAAACTACTAAGAGAGGCTTATGATGAGTAAAAAATCATTACTATTTTGTGCGAGTGAGGTCTACCCTTTTGCAAAAACTGGTGGACTTGCTGATGTGGCTCATGCCCTCCCCCGTGCTCTTAGCGAGAGTTACAATATACAAGTTGTACTTCCTCTGTATGCTTCTATAGATAGAGATAAGTACTCCATAATCTCGTTAAAGAACTCTTTTAACATCACTCTAAACACTAAACCTTACGAGGTCGAGCTTTATGGTTGTAAATATGAGGGTGTAGAGTATCTTTTTATCTACTCAGCGCTTTTGTGTGAAAGAGATTTTTTATATGGAACGCCATCACAAGGTTACGAGGACAATGCCCTGCGTTTTGCCATCTTTAACCATGCAATAGTAGAACTTTTAAAACAAAAAGAGTATGCGTTTGCACATCTAAACGACTGGCAATCAGCCCTTACTCCTCTGCTAATTAAACATGCAAAAAACATAGAAACAAAAACTCTTTTTACCATTCACAACCTCGCTTATCAGGGAGTTTTTGCTTATGAGGAACTTTTTAACATTGGTGTAAACAGTAGTTACTTTAACATTGATGCTCTAGAGTTTTATGGCAAAGTAAACTTTATGAAAGCGGGAATCGCTTATGCAGACGCAGTCACAACGGTAAGTCCGAGCTATGCAAAAGAGATTCTTACTCCTGCATTTGGTTGTGGACTTGAGGGCTTTTTGACTCACCACAACAACAAACTAAGAGGCATACTTAACGGACTTGATACAGAGCACTTTAATCCAAATAAAGACAAGCTTATAGAACAGACCTTTACAAACCTAACACAAAAACTAGAAAATAAAAAAGCCTATCTTAAAGAGGCAAAACTAAAAGGCATTAAAAAACCTCTTTTTGCTTTCATCGGTCGTTTTACACATCAAAAAGGGATAGACCTACTCATTGAAGTCCTTGAGAGTCTCGCACTTGAGTCTTGTAACATTGTCATTCTTGGAGATGGAGAAGAGAAGTACCAAACGCAGGTAGAAGCCATAAGCCAAAAACATACAAACATTCACTTTGAGTTTAAGTACAACGAGCCACTCTCTCATCGTATCTATGCAAGTAGTGATTTTTTACTTATGCCCTCACTCTTTGAGCCTTGTGGACTAAACCAGATGATAGCTATGAGTTATGGTGCCCTCCCAATAGTGCACTCCGTTGGTGGACTTAAAGATAGTGTTCAAAACTACAAGCGTTTTAATGCAGAGTCACCAAAAGGGTATGGACTCGCGTTTAAAACACCAAACGCAGACTCATTTTTAAAAGTTCTCAAAGAAGCACTGAAGCTGTATGGGAGTAAAAAAGAGTACAACGTCTTAGTCAAACACAATATGCTTTGTGACTTCTCATGGTCACAAAGTGCGCAGCTTTACAAGAAACTCTACGAAGAGTTATAAGGAAAATTTAGATGGATAAGTTAAATATTTTACTCGCGGCCTCAGAGGTTGTGCCTTTTGCAAAAAGCGGTGGACTTGCCGATGTTTCAGGAGCTCTTCCAAAAGCCTTAAAAGAGCTAGGTCATGACATAAGAGTTGTGATGCCTCGCTACTATGTTGTGGACAAAGAGAAGTATGGACTCAAACTTTTAGAGGGTGCACTCAGTGTTCATATGGGCTCTATGGGTGAGATGTTTTGTGGCGTTTACGAGGGAAGATTACCTCAAAGTGAAGTACCGATTTACTTCATAGAACATGATTCTTTTTTTGGTCGTAAAGGCTTGTATGATGAAGATGGAGAGGGTTATGATGATAATGACAACCGCTTTATATTTTTCTCAAAAGCGGTAATGCAGCTGGCAAAAAAACTCCATTTTCATCCTGATGTCATCCATGCAAATGACTGGCATACAGCACCAATTCCTATGCTTTTAAATACAACATATGCTTTTGATACAAACTTTAAAAACACAGGCTCACTTCTAAGTATTCACAACTTAGAACACCAAGGAAAGTTCTATAAAGGTGCTATGGATGTTCTTGGCATTGGTTGGGAGCACTTTAAAGCAGATGAGCTTGAAGAGTATGATGGCGTTAACCTTCTAAAGGGTGGAATTGTTCATGCCGATGCCATAAACGCAGTAAGTAAAAAGTATGCCGAGGAGATACGAACTGCTGATTTTGGTTTTGGGCTTGAGAACCTTATAAATATAAAAGCAGACAAACTCTTTGGTATCTTAAATGGTGTGGATTATGATGAGTGGTCGCCAAGTGTTGATACACTTATACCTCACAACTTTGACGCAGATTCACTTGAGGGAAAAGCTCTTTGTAAGGCTGAGTTGCAAAAAAGATTTAATTTACCCCAAAGCCCTAACACACCGCTTATTGGTCTTGTTGGGCGTTTAGCGGAGCAAAAGGGTATCACACTTATAGCTTCTGTTTTAGAGATGGTACTTGAGATGGATATACAGATAGTTCTTTTAGGAACTGGAGAGAAGTGGGCTGAGAGCTTTTTTAGAGATAAGGCCGCAAAATATCCACAAAAGTTTGCTGTGTATATAGGCTATGACAATAGCGTTGCTCACCAGATAGAAGCGGCAAGTGATATGTTTTTAATGCCTTCACTCTTTGAGCCTTGTGGACTAAATCAAATCTATAGTCTGCGTTATGGAACACTCCCAATAGTTCGTGCAACAGGTGGACTTGATGACACCATAGAAAACTACGATGCACATCATAAAAGTGGAACTGGATTTAAGTTTTACGACCCAACACCAAGTGCTCTTAGAGACACTATAGGCTGGGCTGTTGATGTTTACTATAACGACAAAGAGGGTTTTTCACAACTTATACAAAATGCCATGTCTAAACGCTATGAGTGGAGTAAGGCAGCTCTTGGCTATGAAGAGCTCTATCGTCATATAGTTCGTGGCAGACAAAATAACAAAGAGAGCTAGGGAGCC
>JGI11705J14877_10002366_pt1 | contig 10188 bp, 13 predicted proteins | sample Etolaghawater15m_FD_14877 | JGI IMG/M metagenome (IMG submission 14877) | reverse complement strand
TTTAATACACACACTGCCAAGGCAGGACGTGGAGATAGGTTGCAACTACATCCAACAGATCAGGCCAGTGGATGCCGTGTGTGCGTTTGACATCGAGGTGGTGCAAAATACACGCACAGAACCATCCACCCTCTACTACACAAGGGCCGACGCTCATATGGCGGGTTGGCGTTTGGTTGACAATCACATAGTCAGTGGTGCCAACTCCGGCATACTGGCCTGTTGGGTGGCAGTGAATGAATTCAACTATGACGGCGACATCTACATCATAGGTTGCGACTGGGGACTCACTGACCACAGCAGGTTCGACACAGTGTATGGAAAGGGTGCCACCAGGAAATACAACAACAATAGCAAGAAAAAGATGCAGAGGTTATTTGAACGCCATTCGGTGTTCGTGGTCAATGACCAGACGCCAGACGTCAGCTTGCCAGTGATCACACAACGACAGTTCCTACGACAGATCCAATAAATAACAGCAACGGGGAAGGACCCCGTCAACGAAAAAAGAAGGACTTTTGACCATGGCGCAATTCGCAACCGATACTGACCTATTGGAATACGTTCCTGATATCAAGAAATACGGCATACAGGAATTCTCAGCAGAACACGAAAACACTTACGATGACATCATCAGACTACTCAATGTGAGATGGTGGCCCACCACTGGATTCTCGAGATACGACATCTCGGTGCTAGGCGGCACGGAGAAGCTGTCACCCAGCAGACTCAACTCGGATCAGTTCACCAGGGCCGCGGTTTATCATGTCCTGGCCTACTACATCTATCCAAAATTATCCACGTTCGAACCAGATTCAGATTCATTCCAGGAGAGGATGAAATTCTACAAGGAGAGGTTCCACGAGGAGTTCGACCTCATACTCAAGGACGGGGTCCACTATGACCTGGATAGCTCGGGCTCATACACGGACAGTGAGAAACAATCATTTTACAAGGGTAGGTTGATCAGATAATGTCAGCGAGAGAAGAGATAGCAAAGAACATAGTAGCACAGTTGGAGAACATGACTGATCCGGCGCCGGGCAAGGTGTCGAGGATCTTCTTTGATGTTCAGAAACTGGCCATAACACAATTTCCAGCAATCCTAGTGGTGACCGGCAACGAGGTCAGGAGCGACATATCGATGAGCGCCAGGGAATCCACACTTCAATACCAACTGAGATGCTATGTGCGGGGAACGGAGATCGACACCCTGAGGAACGAGATGGTTGAACGAATAGAAGAATCGTTGGAACTGTCACGTGACCGTGACATAGATCTCAGCACCAGCAACATACACAACGTCAAGACACAGATCACGGGAGTGGATGTGATCGAGAGAGAACTGCCACTGGGAGAAGTCAACGTGGTAGTGGACGTCAAATATCAATACAAGAAAGGAGTCTTATAATGGCAATCCAAATGTATAAAGGCAAAGTTTCAGAGATCGTGGCGAACAGAGATGTTAAGTCACGTCTGGAAGATGGTTGGACCTTCAAACCATCACAACCAAAAGCAACTTTCAAGTTCAGCAAAGACAAGATCAAGGCGAGCGCGGAAGTTGAAAACAAACAAACCGATCCTACTGGTCCAGAGGATCTAAACAAAGAGGAACAATAAGATGGCAACTAATACTACCACTTACAATGGTCAATCTGGTGTTGTGAAATATGATGTTTCTGGAACAGCGACTGCGGTTGCTGAAGTTAGATCATTCACAATAGACCAGGAGACAGCAACAGTTGAAAACACTGTGATGGGCGACAGCAACAGGACATACCTGCCGAGCCTTGCGCAGTTTTCAGGAACAATGGATGTTTTCTTCAGAGATGACGACTCAGCGGCCAACGCCCTTTTCGCAGGAATAGGTGCTGACGCGGCTACACTTGAAGTTTTCCCATCAGGAGAGACTACAGGTATCAAGTTATCCGGAGAGATAATCATAACTGGACACTCAATCACATCAAACTTTGATGGAATGGTTGAGGCTTCAGTTTCATTCCAAGGAACAGGTGCGTTGACAAAAGCAGACTTATAATAGTGTTTTCGATAACGTCACTTAACAGCAAACGGGTAATCACTGAACTAAAGAAAGATATTGTTCAGCAGGTTCGCCTGGTGGCCGAGGATCTTTTCAAGACATTAGAAAGATACACTCCCAAGAGATCTGGTCGTGCTAGATCGAGATGGAGGCTGAGGGGCAGAGACATGAAGTATCGTGCTATAAACGATGCTCCATACATCAACCGCTTGGACCAAGGCTACTCAAAACAATCACCTCGTGGTATCAAACGACCTGCCATCAGGGAAGTTGCTAACAAGCAAAGGAGATTCAAATGAATCAAGCAGTAAAAACGCAATCACCCATCGCCAAGATAGCACAACACTATCAGTCAGCGATATCAGGTGAGTTGACGAAAATAAACATTCCTGAATGGGATATGGAGATCTATTGTAGGAAGACATATCCCTTCAAGGAAGAGTCCAAGATAATTGAATTACAATCACAGGGCAAGACGGTAGACGCCCTCGTGGAGAGTTTGATAGTCAAGGCTCTAGACAAGGAAGGCAAAAAAATCTTCACTGCCTATGACAGGATCAGCCTCATGAGCGAAGCGGATCCATCAGTGATAGTGAGGGTGGTTGGTGAGATCAACAACCTCGAACAGAGGGCAAAAATTGAGGATCTCGCAAAGGAATAAAAACCAATGTTGACCTAGGCTTTATCATGATGTTGGCGGACAGGTTGAAAATGCCTGTCGCGGAGATAATGGCACTGTCTACATTGGAAATGGACCTTTGGGCCGCATGGATTAAGATCCAACAGGATGTTGCCAACGAACAGATGCGGAAGGCAAAGGCACAGAGCAAAAGGAGAAGGTAAATGGCCACAGACAAGTTGATTGTTGATGTCGTAACCAAGAACACCCAACGACTCGACGCACTGGAAAAACAACTGGGCAGGGTCAACCGATCCACCATCGACCTAGGTGGAGCGGCCAAACTTGCGGCGGGTGCTTTCGCGGCACTGGGAACAGGTAAACTGCTCAAGGGTTTCGTGGATGTTGGACGTTCGGTCCAGAATCTTCAACTTAGATTCAAGTTCCTGTTTGGATCAGCCGAGGAGGGTGCGGCGGCGTTTGACACGCTGACCGAATTCGCGGGCAAGGTCCCATTCTCACTGGAACAGATAGCGGCGGCATCGGGTAACCTGGCTGTTGTGTCAGACGGGGCCAAGGGTCTCGGAGAAAATTTAGAATTAGCAGGTAACATAGCCGCGGTCACAGGACTGGATTTCCAGACCGTTGGTGAACAGTTACAGAGGGCGTTATCCGGTGGTATAAGTGCCGCGGACCTATTGAGGGAACGTGGTGTCACATCACTACTGGGCTTCAAGGCGGGAGCCACGGTCACGGTGGCGGAAACAGCGGAAGCCTTGAACAGGGAATTTGGACCAGGTGGGAGATTTGGCAACGCGGCGGCCACATTGGCCAACACCTTTGATGGTGTGGTGTCCATGTTGGGTGACAAGTTCTTCAACTTCCAAAAAACAGTGGGCGAAGAATTCATAGCCGCACTACAGGACGAGTTTGGGGCACTTGATGAGGCGTTAAAAGAGAACGCAGACACCATAGATGAAATAGCGAGGGCATTGGGTGGAGCACTGGCCACAGCGGTCAGCACCACAGGCAAGACCATAAGGGTCTTGGCGGACAACATAGAATTGGTCAAGGCCGCATTCGTTGGCCTGGCACTGGGCAAGACTATAATCTTGTTCTCACAACTAATAATCAAGATAAGGGAGGCCTCTACCGCGATGGCCTTGCTGAACACGGTGGTGGGCAAGAATCCATTCGTGAAACTGGCCTCTGTGATATTCGCGGCAGGTGGTGCGATAGCATACTACATGCACAGGACGTCAGACGCCACACAGGAACAGGAAGAATTCAATGACATTCTGAAAGACACACTAAGGTTGTCGGAAGAGATGAGTGAGGGATCACTGATCAACATCACCCCGACCAACGCAGACAAGGAAGTCAAGGCACAGACCGACGCCATCGCCGAAATGTTGGAGAAAGAGAAGTCATTCCTGGATGCCATGGGCATACTGGGTGAGGATGCCATAGAAAAGAGCTTGAGGGAAGAACAAGAGAAGATAGAAAGATTAGAGCGGATCAGATCCCAGGATGTAGACAATTATCAGAAATACACTGACCTGATCAACAAGGTGGAAGAACAGGCCACCAACGAGAGGATGCAGATCTATGCCAGGGAGCAACAGAAATTAGATCAAGAGAGACGAAAGAACGTGGATCTCTTTAAATCAGGACAATATGCGAAGGCGGACATAACCAAGGCCACGGAAGAAGACATGAAGGAGATCGCAGTCAGCACGGGCAGAGATACCTTGGACCTATTGGCATCACAGAACAAGAAATTCTTTGAATTACAGAAAGCGGTCAAGATCGCTGAAGCGATCCAGAACACCTACCTGGGTGCCACCAAGGCATTTGCACAGGGCGGTGTGTTGGGCTTCGTGACAGGCGCATTGGTGATCGCATCGGGTATGGCACAGGTGGCCGCGATAAGAGCCCAACAGTATCCAGGCAGACAGCGTGGGGGACAGGTGATGTCAGGCAAATCATACTTGGTTGGAGAAGCCGGTCCGGAATTGATCACACCGGGTGCAAACGCTACTGTGACTCCCAATGATCAACTGGGCATGGGTTCCATAACGATAAATTTCAATGTGACTGCCACTGACGCAACCAGTTTTGACAATCTTCTACAGCAGAGGAGAGACACAATCGTTGGCGTCATAAACCAGGCACTCAATGAACGAGGTAAGAGGAGTATAACAGCATAATGTCAGGACAACTTTCAACAAACTACTTTGAATCAGCCGAGATAACCAGCAACACACAGACGCGGCTGTCACAGACCTTGAGTAACAAGGTGATCAGGAGGGCCATAGGTGGTCAGTTCTGGTCAATGAAACTGAAATCGGCGGCACTGACCAGGGATCAAGCGTCTGAGCTCAGCAGTTTTCTCAACAGGCAGAACGGCCAGTTCGAGGACTTCACTGTGATACCACCAGTGATCAGCAACACCAGATCAACCAACGCATCGGGAACACCCACAGTGACTGCAACCTACAATCCTGGTGTTTCATCCATCACCGCAAATGGTGGTTCTGGCTCACTCAAGGCAGGTGATTTCATAAAATTTTCCAACCATGACAAGGTTTATCAGTTGACCGCGGACGTTGACCAAGATGCCAGCAGTGTGGACACCTTCGGCATCTACCCGGTGCTGACACAACAGATAGATTCAAGCACAACCATCATCTACAACAACGTCAGTTTCAAGGTGTTCCTGGTCAATGACCAGAACACTTTCGCCACAGGCACCGACGGCACATTCAGATTGGACGTCAACGTAAGAGAGGAGATCTAATGCCAAGGAATCTTGACACCGATCTGCTCACTACACTCAAGGGCAACAAGTTAAGGATTGTGGAGCTCATAGAGCTACACCTAACGACGCCGGTGTATTTCACGAACGCACACATCAACATAGATTTCGATTCGGCCACCGCACCCGAGAGTGGTGTGCAGACATACCTGGCACAGGGACAGTTCCTTGCGTTGGGTGGCATCTCAGAGACCACTGACATCAGGATCAACACCATGGCCGTGACCTTCACCGCGGTGGATTTCACCACGATAGCACTGGTGCTTAACAACGATTACATTGACAAGAGGGTGGTGGTATACAGGGCGGTGCTCAACGAGGACTACTCGTATGACGCCAACCATGTTTTCCAATACTTCGATGGCAGGATCAATGATTTCTCCATATCGGAGAGGACCAACACCGCACAACTGACATTGAACGTCAGCAGTCAATTTGCTGACTACGAGAGGACCAATGGCAGGAGGACCAACAACGCCAGCCAGCAGAGATTCTTCTCGGATGACGTGGGCATGGAGTTCGCTCCACAGATACAGACCGACATCAAATGGGGGAGGACGTAATGATTATCGACGACATCCACGCCAGGAAGTTGACCACGCGCGACATAGACCAGTTGTTTGGCATGGCCAAGCAGAGCCTGACCGAGAAGGGCATAGAGGGCATCCGTGATGACATCCTTTTACTTGGACTCAAGAACGGTGTTGCCAGACCCATCGACGCCATTGACGTGGGACTGTTCAAGCTCAACACATTGGTGGGATTCGCTTTTACTGAATTGAACTGGTTGTTCTTCGAGGAGCCAACCGCCAAGCTCAACAGCATATACCTCACACCTGAATTCAGGACAGAGCGAAATTACGAGAAATTGTGGCTCCACTCGGCACACGAAATCAAGCAGAGGGGCATCAGGAAGATCATGACCACTGACCAGTGGACCTTGGTGAATGACTGCCCCATATTCCTGACATGGTTGAACGAGGTGGGCAAAAAGAAACAGATCTTTGAGGCGGAACTGTAATGGGATGGCTCAAGGATTTCTTCAGCGACCCGATCGGGACAGTCAAGGACACGATCGATGACGCCATTGACGCGGTAGTCGACCTAGGCAGGGCGGTCGTAGACATAGTGGCCGCACCTTTCGGTGCTGGATTTGACGCACCGGACGTCAACGCCGCCGTGACGGAACAGAACATACTGGGTCCATTGTTGAACAAGGACTCGGGCGTGGGACCAATACCAATCGTGTATGGCACACGTAGGGTTGGCGGACACAGGGTGTTCGTTTCAACCAACGGCACCGACAACGAATACCTATACGTGGCCATAGTGCTGTCAGAGGGACAGGTGGATGGTCTCAGCAAGATCTACATCGATGACAACGAGGTCACGTTCAGCTCATACGCACACGGCGTGCAGGGCACGGTGGCATCAGGTGACTACAAGGATCGCGTGGTTTCACAGTTCTTTGACGGCAGGGATGACCAGACAGTTTCAACACTGCTTGACGCGGCGCCAGGCTGGGATAGCAATCACAGATTACGCGGACTGGCATATCTGGCCCTCAGATTCAGATGGCTCAAGATCGAGAGCAACGAGGACAGCGACAACAACCCATTCAGATCGGGCATACCTAGGATCAACTGCCTGTTGCGTGGCAAGAAGGTGTTTGATCTCACCTCGGGATACTCACCCACATCAGTGGGCACGGTCAGTGACGCCACTGGCACCAGCACCGGCGAGATGACCACCAGCACACAGGGCGCTTTCATCAATGAATCACTGACTGGAGTGACCGCCAATGACCAGATACAGGAGATCTCGGCGCCTCTGACCATGAGCATCGACGGCGCAGTAAACGTCACATCAACACTGCGATTTGACAACGTGGCCGCACAGGGACAGACTTCAGGACAGATCAATTTCACCATAGAGAGGATCAGCGATTCCGTGACCGTGTTCAGCCGCAACAGATTCATAACCAGGGACGCGAGATTGAGCACTGACAACGTCAGCCCGGCCGAGATAGCCATCAATGACACGGTTGACCTACCAGCGGACTCCTACAGATTCAGCATACAGATAATCACCTCAATATCGGGCACACAGACCTACAGCAAGGACTCCACGTTCGCGCTCACGTTCGTGACGCCCGCGGTGGAGGACCACACCACATTATACGCCAACGAGACGGTGACCCACAGCAACAACCCGGTCAACATCCTGGTGGACTACCTGAGGAACCCAAGGTTCGGCAAGGGCCTGGCGAACGAATACATAGACTGGATCAGTTTCAGGAACGCGGCCCTGCAGTGCGACCAACTGGTGCCCTACAACAACGAGGACAGCACCACTGGCCCGTTCTTCACCTGTGACGCCGTGATAGAATCCAGCCAGACCCTACTGGGCAACGTCAAGCAGATGCTACAGAACTTCCGGGGCATCATGCCCTACCAACAGGGCAGATACTACCTCAGGATCGAACACTCCGGTGATGCCAACGCCGTGGCCACGGCCTTGACCACGCCACCCGCCACCCTCACCATCGACGAGACCGACATCATAGGTGGCCTGCAGATACAGGGCGAGAGCAAGGACCGAAAGGTCAACCAGGTCAGGATCACATACACGGACCCAGACGCGGACTACCAGCCCAATGACGTGATATGGCCGCCAGAGGACAGCGCCACATACAGCACATACAAGGCCGAGGACAACGGCATAGAACTACACAAGGCCATAACGCTACCATTCGTGACCGATCGTGAACTGGCCTTGAACCACGCGGAGACCTACGTCAAGACCAGCAGGAACAAGATGAGCGTCAACTTCGGTTGCACCCTGTTGGCAGCCAACGTGGCCGTGGGTGACATAATACGCATACAGAACCACAACCTCAACTTCGACGGCTACTACCGCGTGTTGCAGGTGCAGTTGGGACTGGACGCCACGCTACAGATCGGTGCCGTGGAACACAACGGTGCGGACTATGAACTGACCGGACACGCGGCCGCGGCCGCCAGGCCCAGCATCAACCTGCCCGACCCCTTACAGGTGGCCGCACCCACCTCGCTCGCCGTCACACAGAGCACTGCACTGAGTGGTTCCGGCTACGTGGCTGACGAACAGCTGGACATCACGTGGACCGCAAGCACTGACCCGTTCGTGACCGACTACATCGTGCAGGTCAAACCGGCCTCGGAGAGCGAATACTACACCGTGGGCATAACCAATGAGACGGAATTCTTCTGGGGGCCTGTGGCCACTGGAGATCAATGGGACGTCAGGGTCGCGGCACGTAATGAGCTGGACAGGCGTAGTGACTACGCCACGGTGGCCACCTACACGGTAACATAATGCTACAGCGGGATTTCCTGGCGCGTGTGCGTGAACTGGGACATTGGAGGTGTGACAGGAAGACCCAGACCGGACGCGGACGTCAGAACAACTGCGTGGGCGATCCCTGGCACCAGTGCAGATACCAGTTGCGTGCCAGATACCTGGGCCCGTCACGCACACATGACCTCAGACGCAGGTGATACTCAAGATCTAGGTGGATCCCATTCGAATACGACGGGCGTTTGGCTGTTTTGATTTTGTCGCCATCTCTCTAACCTAATTTTGTGATTGGCTTTTTTCAACGATCGCTTTTTCTTGGACAACAGGCGTTTCCGCTTGTTCTTGTGCCGCTTTCTGTCTTTCCTCAGGATCCGATCGGCCATGGTTTCTATCACCAGAGTGCCATTGCGCCGCATCTGATCCTGTTTGGCTATCCGGGCCCAATTGAAACCGCGTGCCATTACAGCACATCATCCAATCTCACGCCCACGCTGGTCTTCAGTATGGTGTTGGCCGTGCCTGTTGCTATGACCCCGTGTTGCCTTTGCCGTTCAGTGAGGTAACCCCGGTCACCTTTCAGCGGCACGATGATCTTGTGCTGGTTCGCTATCACTATCACGGTGTATCTGTGGGCCTGCTGTTCATCCACCTTGATGACGCTGAGATCCTTGACCGTGTCTCCCTTGCCCTGCTTATAGCCTGGCAGGTAGCACTTGCTGGCCCATATCGCCGTGGCACGGTAGCCCGCGTTCCTCAACTGCTGTCTGGTCTGTCGCACCAGTTCGTAGTGAGGTGCGGCCCATTCCTCGGCCGTGAGGTTCCTACGGAAGTGTGTCCATGGTGAATTCAGCAACGCCCTGAAGTTCTTGATCTGGTGCTTCTTGCACACAGAGATGTTGATCTTGTGCCTTGCGTCGCCCGTCTGGGTCTCCTTGTCAAACAGGTCCAGTTTCATCCATTGCCAATCAGCGGGTAGGTCTTGGCTACAATGGTTGATTTTCTCTGCCTTACCTTCTTTGACGGAGTCAGGTTCTGGTAATGATCGTTCATCAGGAACGATCTTTAACTTGTGTTTATTTGTTGTTATTATGTTGTTAATGTTGTTATTGTTTGTCGCCATATTTGTCTCCTGTTGCCTATTGTGTGATTATATATGCCACTCTGTGAGGGTGTCAAGCCAAATGTGATTAAATACAGGTGTTGTTGTGCTTTAGCCATGCCTTGCACGTGTGACTTATAAGTGGGCACCGCAACACCCTTATCGCCCGCGATCCTGTCTATTGTGTTGCCATATACTACGGAAAAGATCGCGGGCAATCCAACCCAATCGCAGTAGATCTCACCCGTAGGTTGTGGGAACACCCCTAAAAA
>JGI11705J14877_10002364_pt1 | contig 10197 bp, 15 predicted proteins | sample Etolaghawater15m_FD_14877 | JGI IMG/M metagenome (IMG submission 14877) | reverse complement strand
CCACAGGAACAGATGATGCCTCCACAGGAACAGATGATGCCTCCACAGGAGCAGATGATGCCTCCACAGGAGCAGATGGCCGAAGAACAGCAAATGATGCCACCAAATGCTTAGATCAACGATAGACCTTTTCGGGAAAGCGTATGGCGCTTTTTACGACACAGGTACGCAGGCCGTCACGAATACCGCGGCCGCAGTAGAGTATCTGCAAACCTTATCGCACCGTTACCATGAAAGCAGCTGAATTTGTGGGCAAACTTTTTCTTGCCCGTGATGTAGCCCATTCTGTGCATCTGAACACCAGAAGTTACGCAAAGCACAAGGCGCTCAAGACTTTTTACGAGGATATTGTTGACCTGGCGGACGAATTTGCCGAAGCGTACATGGGTAAAAAAGGGCTTATCGGGCAGATTCCTCTTCTGACTATCAAAAAAACAGGTAATATTGTTGAGTTTCTCGAAAATCAGGTTGAGGAAATTGAAAAAGAAAGGTATATTGTATGTGACAAAACGGATACACCAATACAGAACGTTATTGATTCCATCATCGCGCTGTATCTTTCAACGTTGTACAAGCTCAAATTTTTAGCTTAATGTCCGTATTTTTATGCCCATCAGCGAAGCAACAGTACTTCGATGCGAACGGTGAACCGCTTGCGGGGGGAAAACTGTACACATATTACAGCGGGACCACCAACCCGCAGGCCACATATACTGATTGGACCGGGACGACAGCCAATGCAAACCCGGTTGTTCTGGATTCACGAGGAGAGGCCAATGTCTACTGGCTGAACAACCTGTACACGGTCATGTTGAGAGACGCGGATGATACTCTCGTGTACACGCAGGACGGTGTAGCCCCCGCGTTTTCGCAAGGCAACCTCATTTATAAGGGCACATGGGATGCGGACACAAACGACCCTGAGCTTGTATCAAGCATTGGCACTACAGGCGACTACTATGTGGTTGATGTGCCGGGCGAAACAGAACTGGATGGCATAGACTCGTGGGAAGTGGGTGACTGGGCAGTGTTTGGTTCCACGGCATGGGAGAAAATACCCTTGAGTATCTCCGGAACAATCAATGGAGGTACCTATGCTTAAAGTATCAACCTTTTCAACGACATCCGCGAGCGCTGTCAACTACATGGGTGCATGGAACGCCAGCACCAACGACCCTGTGCTTGTGTCTGGGGTAGGCGCAACAGGCGCATATTATGTGGTCAGCGTTGCGGGGGACACGGATCTTGATGGAATTACAAGCTGGGGCGTAGGCGATTGGGCGGTATTTGGTACAACTGCATGGCAGAGACTTGAAGGTGGTACGCAGCTCAACGCAAAAACTCTTCTTGTAGAAGAAACATCGCAGTTTGAAGGAAATATTACGGCAACCGCGTTGACGGCATCGCAGGCTGTAGCGACGGATGCATCAAAAAGGCTTGTATCTGTACCAAACACAGGTTCCGGGGATAATGTGCTTGCCACGACCCCGACGCTTGTAGCGCCCATCCTCGGAGCGGCTTCGGCCACCAGTGTGAACAAAGTTGCGGTTACCGCACCTGCTACAGGGGCAACGCTGACCATAGCAGACGGAAAAACACTGACTGTGAACTCGTCGGTGACGCTTGCAGGCACGGACGGAACGACAATGACGTTCCCAACGACAAGCGCAACACTCGCACGCACTGATGCGTCGAACACATTTACNGGGCACCAGACGATTGANGGNGTGACCTCAACAGGTGCGACCGGTACGGGTAAACTGGTATTTGACGCGTCTCCGACGATTACAGGCCATCCGACGATTGAAGGCGTGACTTCAACAGGTGCAACCGGTACGGGTAAATTGGTTTTTGACGCGGCTCCAACGATTACAGGCCATCCGACGATTGAAGGCGTGACTTCAACAGGGGCTACAGGGTTGGGAAGGTTTGTTTTTGATGCGTCACCCGCGTTGACGGGGTCACCGACCGCACCGACTGCGACAACAGGGGATAACACAACTAAAATCGCCACCACCGCGTTTGTAACAACCGCCGTGGCTAATGTGGAAATAACAACCATTTCGGGAGGCACTTACGAATGAGCACCATTCTTGTAAAGAAAAACGATACCGCAGGCCATGTGCCAGACGCCGGTGATTTGACCAACAGTGCTGGAGGCGCTGAACTTGCGGTCAACACTGCGGACGGTAAACTGTATGTGAAGAATAGTTCTGGAGAAATCGTAGAAATCAGCCAAATGAAACAGAAAAAAATAGAAGCATTCCCCTCGTCCGGCACTTGGGACGTACCCGCAGGTGTCACCTACGGTATAGTATATGTCATCTCTGGTGGTGGTGGAGGTGCTGGTACACCTAACGACGCAACCGCTGGTGGGGATACGAGCGTAGCTTGCACCGCCACTACAGTGACCTCGGCAGGCGGTGCTGCGATGGCGGGGTACGATGCAGGGTACTACTTTAAGTGCCTATCGGGTCAGGCGAACACAGGTGAAAGTGCTACGATTGGCAAATTTAACGGTTTTGCTGTTGGGTCTACCACAGCCTCAGTAAAGGTTGTTGGTGTTGACCTCACTCCCGCAGAGACCGTGACCGTGACGATTGGCGCAGGAGGAGCGCAGGGTACTTTGTACTCCGGCCCCCCACCCGGACCAGGAACAGCGAACGGTGGTTCTGGATACGCTTACATTGAATATTACATATAACAAGGAGATACTATGGCGCATTACGCAAAAATAGAGGATGGCATCGTCACAGAGGTGATTGTAGCCGATGAGGCTTTCGTTCAGAAAATCGGTGGAGAGTGGGTGCAGACAAGTTACAACACCCACGCAGGACAGCACCCAGATGGCAAACCGATGCGAAAGAACTTCGCAGGTAAGGGGATGATTTACGACAAAGAAAGGGATGCTTTTTATATGCCCCAGCCCAAACCTGACTGGGTGTTTGACGAGGAGTCCTGCACTTGGGTTGACCCAAACCCTCCGACGATGAGCCCGGAAGAGCTTCGCGCGGCGGCCTACCCACCTGTTACGGAGTACATTGACGCCATTGTTGAAGGTGACCAGAAGAAACTTGACGAATACATCGCCAAATGCAAGGCGGTAAAATCTAACATTCCAACGATATGAGCGAGCCAATTGCATTTTTACAGAACGGGAGCACAGCCAATATCACAGCTGCGCAGGACCCGCCTACGCCGATTCAGATTACCTCAAACTTCAGTGCTACGGGTAATATTCTGCCCCGCCTACAGTACCGTATTCTGAACACAGGCAGTGTTGTTGTGTTCCTTGGTGTTGGGCATACCTCAGCTGAAGCGACCGCCAATTCTGCTGTTGTTTCAACAGTTGGTAATGGGATACCTCTTCTGCCGGGTACTGATGAGGTGTTCAGTTTCCCTGGGGATTCGTACTTTACCGCGTCCATCGGGTCCGCCACCACTGCCGCCGTGTACATTACGCCCGGCGAAGGACTTTAAGAAAAAGAACCCGTACTGGCCCGGCTGACCAGGGAACTTAATTGTTCAAGTTATGTCTGTAGAAGAAGCACAGTTAGCGGAACTTACATCCGCGCCGGAACAGGAAGGGACGGCCACACCTGAACCCGAAGTTACAGCGCCGGAAGAAACGCCAGTAGAGACGCAAGAAACTCCTAAAACATTTACACAGGAGGAACTTGACGCCGCCATTGGCAAACGTCTTGCAAGAGAGCAGAGAAAGTGGGAGAGAGAACAGCAGACAAAGGCCACAGAGCAACCCGCAGCGGTAGATGTACCGCCCGCCGATTACTTCGATACCCCGGAAGCCTATGCAGAAGCACTGGCCGAAAGGAAAGCCGAAGAGATTCTGGCAAAAAGGGAAGCGATGAAGCACCAGTCTGAAGTTGTTGCCGCTTATCACGACAGGGAAGAGAATGCGAGGGACAAGTATGACGACTTCGAGCAGGTCGCATATAACCCCAAACTGCCTGTAACCGACGTGATGGCGCAGACAATACAGTTTTCAGAAGTAGGGCCTGACATTGCGTATTACCTCGGGTCCAACCCAAAGGAAGCTGACCGTATCTCGAAACTTCCTCCACTCGTGCAGGCAAAAGAAATCGGACGGATTGAAGATAAATTGATTGCCAATCCGACCGTAAAAAAGACAACCAGTGCGCCAGTGCCAATTGCGCCAGTCACTGCCCGAACGACCGGAAGCCCTTCGTATGACACCACCGACCCGAGGTCAATAAAGGTGATGTCAACATCGGAGTGGATTGAGGCGGAAAGGCATCGGCAGCTCAAGCAGCTCGAAGCGCGCAGGAACCGCTAACAGAATAAACACTTACTATTATGTCCAACTCGATTCTTACTATCGATATGATCACGAGGAAAGCCCTCGAGATCTTCGAGAACAACCTTGTTCTCACCCGTAACGTCAACCGCCAGTACGATGACTCCTTCGCAAAAGAAGGGGCCAAGATTGGCTCAACCCTGCGTATCCGCAAGCCCGACCGTGCAACCGTGCAGGACGGCGCCACTCTCGATGCCAAGGATGAGAACGAGCAGAGCACCTCGCTCACCGTTTCCAGCCAGAAGCACATCGGCGTCAACTTCACCACTGCCGAAATGGCGCTGTCGCTTGACGACTTCGCGGATCGTATTCTTGCGCCTCGCGTAAGCCAGCTCGCCGCTGCTGTTGATGCCGACGTGGCCAACGCCTACAAGAGCATCTACAACTCGGTCGGTACTCCTGGCACCACCCCTGCCACTTCGCTCGTGCTTCTTCAGGCACAGCAGAAGCTGAACGAGGGTGCTGTTCCGATGAACCCCCGTTATGCTACCGTCAACCCTGCCGCTAACGCAGGCCTTGTTGAGGGCATGAAGGGTCTCTTCAACCCCAGCGCTACCATTGGTTCGCAGTTCAAGAGCGGCATGATGGGTGAAGGTGTGCTTGGTTACAATGAGATTGCAATGTCGCAGTCCATCAAAAGCATCAGCACCGGTACCCGTACCAACGGCGCAGTTACCGATACCGCAGTTACCGAGGGTTCCAGCACCATTGAGGTCGATGGCCTTGGCGCAGATGCCACCATCGCTGCTGGCGAGGTGTTCACGATTGCTTCTGTCTACGCTGTCAACCCGCAGACCCGCGAGTCTACCGGCAGCCTTCAGCAGTTCGTCGTGACCGCAGCCGCTACTGCAAGCGTAGGTGGTGTTGCCGAACTCTCCGTCAGCCCTGCTTTCTACCCGGCTGATTCGGCTACCGATGCAAACGTGGCTCTGGCTACCATCAACGATATGCCCGCCGAGGACGATGTGGTTACCTTTGTTGGTTCGGCTTCTGCTCAGTACCCGCAGAACCTTATCTATCACAAGGACGCCATCACTATGGCTACTGCTGACCTTCTGCTCCCGCAGGGTGTCGATATGGCCTCGCGTCAGGTTCACAACGGTATCTCGCTGAGGATTGTCCGCCAGTACGATATTAGCACTGACAAAATGCCTTGCAGGATTGACGTTCTGTACGGGTACGGTGTGATTCGTCCTGAAGCTGCTGTCCGCATGTGGGGTTAAGCCCGAAACAACCCCCTCTTCGGAGGGGGCATTTTTTAATTTTCAACTGGAGAACACTATGGGAAACACGAAACCTGTTGGTGTTGCTTACTCCGACCCCGAAATCAACGGCGGCGCTATTTCTGGCGCTACTGTTTCTGGATGTACCATCAACAATGATGTTACCGGGGATGTGACTGGCNANGTNACTGGCAACGTAACTGGCGACGTAACTGGCAACGTAACTGGNAACGTAACTGGNAACGTAACTGGCAACGTAACTGGAAATGTGACCGGGTATGTTATTTTTCCGTCTGCTGACCCGCTCGTAGTTGGGGCGTGGTGGAATGATGGGGGTACACTGACGATCTCGGCAGCCGAGTAATTTCAATAGGGGCCTTCGGGCCCCTTTTAAAATTTCAGAATTATGGTTATATACTTGAAACACCCGATTCACGGCACCAAGGTCGCATGCTCCGAAATGGAGGCCGAGTACGATAAGGGTAATGGCTGGGTTGAACTTGACCAAGAAGCCAAAGAAATTGAAGTTCCCGCTCCTGCGGTTGAAGAGGAGCGTGTAAACAATCTCGTCAGGAAGCCTGCAAGCAGGCGCCGGCGCAAAATAGAAGAGTAGACATGGCAACCACCGCTGGAGACCAGATAAACGCCGCACTAAGGCTTCTTGGCATTTTAGCGGAAGGTGAAACCCCTTCTTCCGAGATGTCGAACGATGCGCTTGACGCGCTCAATCAGATGATTGACTCGTGGAGTACAGAGCGTTTGGCCGTGTTCGCCACGGAAGACCAGGAGGTTTCATGGCCTGCGGGGTCTGCAACGGTAACTCTTGGCCCGTCGGGGACATCCGTAGGCAATAGGCCCATAAGCGTTGACTCGGCCACATATTTCACGGATCCCGCCAACCTGTTGTCGTTTGGTATTAAACTCGTCAATCAACAGCAGTACAACGCCATTGCGCTCAAAAGTGTAGTGTCTACATATCCGCAGGTGATGTGGGCTCAGATGGGTTATCCGGATATAACGCTTACCGTGTATCCTGTTCCTACAACACCCGTTGTGATGCACGTCGTTTCCGTGCAGGAATTGACTCAACCCGCTACACTGGCTACTGAACTGGCATTCCCCCCTGGATACCTCCGGGCGTTCAAATATAATCTGGCGTGCGAGATTGCACCGGAGTTCGGGGTAGAACCCGCGCCGACAATTCAGCGTATCGCAATGACCAGCAAACGCAATCTGAAGCGCATCAACAACCCTGATGATGTGATGAACATGCCGTACAGTATGGTTGCTACTCATCAGAGGTATAATGTATACGCCAACAATTACTGATGAAGACACCAATTCTTGGTTCAAGCTACGTCACCCGTAGCCCGAATGCAGCTGATAGCCGCATGGTGAACCTCTATCCGGAAGTTGTGCCGGAAGGAGGTAAAGAACCTGCGTATCTCAGCAGATGCCCGGGGATGGTGTACTTGGCGAACATGGGTACAGGCCCGATTCGCGCATTGTGGACGCAGACAAACAAGAATGTGTTTTANGTCGTGTCGGGGCAGGAAGTGTATATGCTGGATGCCGTAGACGCAACACCGGAGCTTATTGGAACAATGACCGACACGGGGACAGACCCCATAGTTATTGACGATAACGGTACTGAAGTATTTTTTGCATGCAACCCAAAGGCGTATATATGGGACTCTGTCGCCGAGACCTTCGCTGAAGTCACCGATGTAGACTTCCCTGGTGCGCAGTCGGTAGCGTTTCTTGACGGGTATTTTCTCGTCAATAAGCCCGACAGCCAACAGGTTTATGCTTCCGATATTTACGATGGCACGTCGTGGAACGCCCTTTCATTTGCCAGTGCGGAAGGTTCGCCTGATGGCGTCGTCCGTATAGCCTCGATGCACAAGGAGTTGTGGGTATTTGGCCACACAACGACCGAGGTTTGGTACGATGCCGCGACAACACCTTTTCCACTTGCGCCTATTCAAGGTGCGCTTATCGAAACCGGATGCGCCGCNCCATTTTCTGTGGCGGAGCTGGACAACACCTTCTTTTGGCTCGGTGGAGACTCCAGGGGTCGGGGGATGGTGTACAGGGTAAACGGGTACATTCCACAGCGTATTTCAACGCACGCGGTTGAATGGCAGATTCAGCAGTATGCAGACATTACTGATGCCGTAGCGTACACGTATCAGCAGGAAGGGCACTCGTTCTATGTGCTGAACTTTCCGACCGCTAACACGACATGGGTGTACGATGTGTCAACAGGCGCGTGGCACGAACGGGCGAATTTTATGCGCGGTGCGTTCATCCGACACAGGGGGAACTGCCATTGCGCCTTCGGTGGCGTACCTGTGGTCGGGGATTACAACAACGGAAACATATACAAACTGGATGTTGACGTATACGAAGATGCCGTCGGTACACAGAAATGGCTCCGGTCGTGGAGGGCGTTGCCTACAGGGCAGAACAATCTGAAACGCACATCCCACCACTCGCTTCAGCTTGATTGCGAGACCGGTGTTGCACCAGTCAGCGGGCAGGGTGACGACCCGAAAATACGCCTGCGCTGGTCGGACGATGGCGGCCATACATGGTCGAATGAGCATTGCCTCTCAATGGGTAAAATTGGAGAGTACGGCAAACGGGTCATCTGGCGCCGTCTTGGCATGACAACAAAATTGCGCGACAGGGTATACGAGGTATCCGGGACAGACCCTGTGCGCATCACGATTCTCGGTGCTGAAATCCTTATAACACCAACAAACGCATGAGCGACATCACGACCATACCTGCGGCTCGCGTGCCTGTGCTTGACCCACTCACGGGGTGTATGTCCCCCGTGTGGTACCGATTTTTCCAGAACATCTACACAATCACCCGTGACCTTGACAACCCGACGCTGGCCCTTGAGACCTATGCAAATAACGCCGCAGCGATTGCAGGAGGGCTTATAGCCGGGCAGTTATACCAAGTTGACACAGGTGTTGACCCACAACCACTATACATTGTGCACTGATGAATGAAGATTTGCAAAAAATAAATGAATACCGTAAGGGTATTACTGAACTTTTTGCTATAATTAGGGAGCATAAAGACGCCTACGAGGGCGAAGCCGCGGAGGCTATTAACCCTCTGAAACACTCTTTCGGAAATGGGTGCTATATCAGGGAAATCACGATGCCTGCGAACCAGATCATCGTATCGAAAATCCACAAGTACACGCACCCCTATTTTATTTTGAAAGGAGAAGTAAGCGTACTGACGGAAGATGGGCCTGTTAGACTGAAAGCACCTTATTACGGGATGACCCCGGCGGGAACACAGCGATTGCTCTATATTCACGAAGAGACTGTGTGGGTGACGGTTCATGTAACGAATAAAACAAACGTAGACGAAGCAGTAGAGGATGTGACCGCGCCGGACTTTGAATCTCTCCCGGAACATGAAACTCCATTGCTTGTAAGTATCAAACAGATTGCAGGAGAAGCGATATGAGTATGGTAGCAGTAGCAATCGGCACAACAGTCGTGGGCCTTGGCGGTGCGGCTCTCAGTGCCAGTGCGTCCAGAAGCGCGGCTAATACACAGGCTGAAGCCGCATACGAAGCCGCTAAACTTCAAGCAGAAGCTGCCAAATATCAGACGGATGTCCAGAAAGACATCTACGAGCAGCAGAAAGCGGTCATGGCTCCGTATGTCGCGGCGGGTGAAACCGGGCAGAATCGTTTGCTTGAGTATCTTGGTATAGGTGGTTCAGCAGACGCGCAGGACTATGGCAAGTACGCCACAGCGGAGTTCACGCCCGACCAGTTCCTTGCAGGACAAGACCCCGCTTACGCGTTTCGGATGAGCGAAGGCCTTAGCGCGTTGGAAAAAACTGCCGCAGCGAGAGGTGGGCTTCTTTCTGGCAACGCGATGCAGGCCGCCCAGACCTACGGGCAGGGGCTTGCCTCGGAAGAGTATCAGAACGCGTTCAACAGATACCAGACCACCCGCGCCAACACGCTTTCTCCATACCAGTCTCTTCAAGGCGTCGGGCAGGCCGCAGCAGCCGGGCAGGCCGCGAACCTCAGCAGTCTTGGATCCAACCTTGCCAACATTTCACAGAATTCTGCTGCCGCGCAGGCCTCGTATAACACTTCTGCTGCGAACGCATTGGCAGCGGGCACGGTAGGGTCTGCAAACGCATGGAGTTCAGCGCTCAATAACATCGGTGGAATGGCATCATCGTATGGGCTGATAAAGACTCTGAAGTAAAGCGCAATCAACGCCAGATATAACGCAAATCTTGGAACCCTTTGGTAACACCACTATGGCAATAGATCCTTCAATTCCGCTTCAGGCGAAAGCCCCCCAGATGCAGGACCCCCTTGAGCAGTACGGACGGGTACAATCCATCAAAGCCAACCAGCTTGCTTTGCAGGAAGGCCATCGCAAAGTACAGACCCAGAATGCGCTAAGAAACGCTTTAGCTTCTGGGGCGGACCTCAACGACCCCGAAGTGGTCAACGAACTTATGGCCATTGACCCTACGGCTGCGATGACGCTTCTAGAAGGCAACCTAAAGATGCAGCAGACCCGGCATGCTACGCAGAAAGACGCAATCGAAAACGCCCGCGCGGGGTTGGACTTTGTC
>JGI11705J14877_10002362_pt1 | contig 10203 bp, 7 predicted proteins | sample Etolaghawater15m_FD_14877 | JGI IMG/M metagenome (IMG submission 14877) | reverse complement strand
GAGGCCGCTGGGGAACAAATCAGCGCGGTGCATGCGGCGGCTGGCTTGAACAAGCTGCTCCAGCTGAGCTGCGGAGCGGTCTACTCTGACGACAGAAAAACCGTGCAGTTCGACGCCAAGAATCGACTGGACGAGATTGTTGAGGTGGTGAGAGAGGCAGCCCACAAAGTGATTGTGTTCGTGCCGTTCCGCCACGCCATCGAAATCGTTACAGATCGCTTGAGAAAGGAGGGCTATGCCACTGAAGTCATTAGTGGTGCAGTGTCGATGAAGCAGCGCACCGCTATCTTCAAAGCGTTTCAGGAGGAAGACGACCCCCGCGTGCTGGTGATCCAGCCGCAGTCCGCAGCGCACGGTGTAACCCTTACCGCCGCTGACACAATCGTGTGGTTCGGACCTGTAGCCTCGGTGGAGACTTGGCTGCAAGCGAACGAGCGTATCAACCGACCGTCGCAGAAAAATAAAATGACGGTGATAAAAATTTACGGCTCAGAGGTTGAAAAAAGGGTCTATAAAGCATTAGAATCTAAGGAAGCTAACCAGAAAGATCTGGTAGCCTTGTACGAACAAGAACTTAGCAGCTAAAAGCTGCACAACTTCGGAGACACAACATGGACACAGCCAAGCTGGTATCGGCTTATATTCGCATCCGTGACGCTCGTGCTGACCTCAAGCACAAATTCGATGAAGAGGACAACGCGCTAAAGGAAAAGCTCGACACGATCGAGTACACCTTGCTTGACCTCGCCAAAGAGCACGGGCTCGAAAGCATGAAAACCCCGTACGGCACTGCCTCCCGCGTGGTGCGTACTAGGTATTGGGCCCCTGACTGGGACTCATTCAAAGACTTCTTGAAGGAGCAGGGTGACAACGGATACGACCTAGTTGAACGCCGTATTCATCAGGGCAACTTCAAGGAATTTCTGGAGAACAATCCAGATGTAGCGCCGCCTGTTAATTCTGACAGCCGGTATTCAATCGTCGTACGAAGAGGAAACAAATCGTGAGCGACCTCGGACTATTGACCACAAAGGAGGCGGCTCAGTTGCTCAGGCTATCGGAGTCCGCACTCAACAAGCTCCGTTACGAGGGAAAGATTGCCTTCGTGCGGCTTGGAGCCAAGGTGTTTTACACCAGAGACCAGCTGGAGAAATTCGTTGAATCCCAGCAGTTTGTTTACACACAGAAGGAGACTAAGTGATGTCTGATATGACTCTATTTGAAGGCATGGGAAGCATGCCAGCCCACCTGCAAGGTGGTGAACTTTCCGATACCGCCAAGGCACTCGCCGGTGGTGGCGCAGGGCAATCCCTGAAGCGCATCAGCTTCAAGGGCTCTGTGTTCCGCATGATGGTCGGCGCGCAGGAAGTAGCCCAGAACGAAGATCGTGCCATGAACATGATCGTCGTGAAGTCTGCTCCGGCTATCGCCCGCACCTACTACGAAGGCAGCTACAAGGAAGGCCAAGTATCAAGCCCAGCTTGCTGGTCTGACGACGGCAACGCTCCTAGCCCGAACGTAGAAGGCCCGCAGGCCAATCTGTGCGCTGAATGCCCGCAGAACATCAAGGGTTCGGGTCAGGGTGACGGTCGTGCGTGCCGCTACTCCGCTCGTCTCGCGGTCGTGCTGGAAGGCGATCAGAAGGGCGATGTCTATGGAGTTACTCTGCCTGCGACTTCCGTTTTCGGTAAGGCCGAAGATGGCAGCAAGTATGCACCGCTTCAGGCGTATGTCCGCCGCCTCGCTGAGTTCGGCTACGACATCGTCAAGGTTGTCACCGAAGTGAAGTTCGACACCAAGTCACCAGTTCCAAAGCTGATGTTCCGCGCAGTTCGTCCGCTGGATGAAGCTGAGTGGGCAACCGTGCAGAAGAAAGCTGACTCCTCCGACGCGAAGGCGCATACCGGCGACCGCCAGTTCACCAAGCGTGAATCCGAAGAAGAGTTGAAGGCTAAGGACGGCTTCGAGAAGCCAGCCGCTGCTCCAAAGGCAGAAGCTGCTCCAAAGGCAGAAGCTGCTCCAAAGGCAGAAGCTGCTCCAAAGGCAGAAGCTGCTGCGGAAGAGCCGAAGGTAGTCAAGAAGAAGGCCGAGCCTGTGAGCGCAGAGAAGCCTGACGTGGCGTCCATTCTGGACGAGTGGGGCGACGAATAATGCAGTACTCCAGCCTCAGCGACATTGAAGTCTTGAGGCTGGTTAAGTCGGTACTTGAGCTGGACGGTAGGACATCTGTAGGAGTAAATAAGCAACTTCTTAACGAGCTTGCTGAACGCTTTGAGCTGATGCTATCTTCGGTTCCCCCCGCTAGACATGCGGACGCCGACCCAAACCAGCTGAAATTATTCTGAGCCACTAAGGGCGGCTAGGGCTTCGTGCCCGAAAACGGTAGGCGTAACCGCTGCCGCCCACTATTATTCGCCGGAACCACTTAATGAGCCCGACAACTGATTTTCTGCACGAGGTATTGCCGGAACATGGCCGGTACTGTGTAGTCGGTATAAGCGACGGAAGAGTCCTTCAAGAATTTGTAGACGACATCGACACGCTGGCCGAACGCGCCGAAAGCCTCGTTGACCGCAAGATAGATGCGTATTTTGCCGTCGCCTCATACAAGGAAGGCAGCGAGAAGCGCACCCAAGAAAACGCCCAATGGATGAAGTCGTTCTGGCTTGATCTAGATTGCGGCACTAACAAACCATATCCGAGTCAGGCAGACGCGCTGGAAGCACTGGAGAAATTCAGGAGCGAAGCGAAGCTGCCGCACCCAAGCATCGTTAATTCTGGCAACGGGATTCACGTTTACTGGTTGCTCACCCAATACATTCCAAAGAGCGCATGGTCGCCGATCGCTGAGAAGCTGAAGCTTGCATGTGAACACCTCGGCCTCGACGCTGACCCAGCAGTTACCGCTGACGAAGCGCGCATCCTGCGTATACCGCAGACGCTGAACTTCAAGAATCCTGACGACCCGAAGTGGGTTACGCAGTATGAGCACGGCGAGCCTATCGACGTCGACCTGTTCGCAGATTGCCTAGCTGCGCTCGACCTGCCGGAGCCGAAGAAGCCACGGGTAAAGGTAGACACCGCTGAGCTAAGCGAAACAGCAAAAGCAATTCTAGGGAACAAGCAGTCCCGCTTCAGCACGATTGTGATGAAGAGTGTTAAGGACAAAGGCTGCAACTTCATCAAGGAAGTCGTAACCAATCAAACTGACCTTGAAGAGCCGCTCTGGCGTGCTGGCTTGTCGATCGCATGGGCTTGCGTTGACCGCGACACGGCCATACACAGGATGTCGAACAAACACCCTGACTACACGCCGGAAAACACCATTGAGAAGGCCAGCCTGACTAAAGGGCCGTACACCTGTGCGGTAATCAAGGGACTTGATTCCAGTATTTGCCAAGGTTGCACGCAGCAGATAACTAGCCCGATTCAGCTGGGTGCGGAAATCAAGCGTGATGCCAGCGCCCTGTTTGAAGCGCCGGATGAAGGCGAAGAACTTGAAGTGGGCGACGGCAGTATCAGCACTCAGGCCGTGCAGAAAGCCCTGTACAAGCCTCCGTTCCCGTACTTCCGAGGCGCCAACGGCGGCGTATACCGTGAAGAGCGCGATGCGGAGGGTGACAAGGTCGAAGTCATGGTGTACGAGAACGACTTGTTTGCCATCACCAGATTGATGGACCCCAACGACGGCGAGTGCATTGTGTTTGAGTTGCACATGCCGATGGATGGCGAGCGCGAGTTCATAGTCCCGCTGAAGGACATGCACTCGACAGACCAGTTCAAGAAGATTTTAGGTAGCTACGGGGTTGCTGCTAACAAAAAACAGATGAACGACATTATGGATTACGCAATTCGATACACGAAAGAACTTCAGATGCGCGAGCGTGCTAAGGAAGCCAAGCTACAGTTTGGTTGGCACGCAGCCAATACAGAATTTGTAGTCGGCCACCGCACCTATACGAAGGACGGCTACACTCACAACTTCCCAAGCAGCACCACCGCCAACATCATCGACGCGTTCGACGTGAAAGGCTCGCTGGATACTTGGAAGGAAGTTTTCAACGTGCTGAACAATCCGGGCATGGAAGCGTTGCAGCTTGTGGCGCTGGCCGGTTTCGGTGCGCCGCTGATGAAGTTCTCAGGCGTAGCAGGTGGCGTAATCAACCTGATTAGTAACAAGTCAGGCTCCGGTAAATCATCTGCCGCGTTCTTGGCGTTGAGCATTTTTGGCGATCCAGAGCAGGCGATGCTAACGCAGCGCGACACGATGGCTTCTCGCCAGCACCGCCTTGGTGTGTACAACAACATCGTTGCCCTGTCGGACGAAATGACTAACGCTCCGGCTGAGTTCCTGTCTGATGAAATCTACGGCACATCGCAAGGGCGTGGTCGTAACCGCATGAACGCCACGAGCAACACCGAGCGAGTCAACGAAGCTACGTGGAACCTGATCCACATTATGACTTCCAACTCCTCGATGGTTAGCAAGCTGGTTAAGTTGAAGGCGCGCCCAGATGGCGAGTTGATGCGACTGATCGAAATCCCAGTTAAGCAGAACCAGATCGAAAACGGCGACGTGCTGTTCAACAAGCTGAAAGATAACCACGGCGTTGCGGGCGAAATCTATGCACAGTGGCTGGTAAAGAACGCAGAGCGTATTCCTGAGCTACTCGACAAGCAGCGTGCGCGTATATGGAAGAATGTCGGCAAGCGTATGGAGGAGCGGTTCCACATCGGCATCTACTCCAGCAGCCTAACCGGCGGGCGCATTGCACAGGCACTGGGCTTGCACGAGTTCGACCTAGACCACCTAGAAGATTGGTGTTGCAGCTATATTCAGAAAACCCGCGACAACATGAAGGCCGAGATCATCGACGCGTACGAGTTGATCGGCGAGTTTATCTACGAAAACCTTCGCAACACGGCGGTTATTTCTAAGCACATCAACCCGATGACGCAGGACCACGGCAAGATTGTTCCGAACGGTGGCAGCTGTACGGTTCGCTTTGAAGAGGAAACCAACCTGCTGTACCTCAGCTACAAGGACCTGCGCGACTACTGCACCGACCGCCAGTTCACTATCGACGACGTGCTACAGGAATGCGCTGCTCCGGGCGGCCCGTACACCTACATCAAGAAGAACAAGAAGCGCATGCTTTCTAAAACCAAGTTCACCATGTCTCCGCCGGTAGCAGCTGCCGAGTTCAGGGTAGCCCCAGAAGAAGTCGAGTCATTTATGGCGTCGCTTGAAGCCATACCGGAGGATGACGATGCTGAAATGGAATCTTGAGGCCGCCATAAGCGGCATGCGGGTGAACGATAGCTTCTTTATCCCTTGCCTAAAGTGTTCAATGGACAGCAAGATCAGGAGCATAGCCAAGGAGTTTGGCTACGACGTCACGATTAAAAATGTGACGGAGGAGTTCGTAAAAGGTTTACGCGTGTGGAGAGTTAGGTAAAATCAGCGCCACAGTGATTCTTCTCGCCTTTCTCGGGCACCTCCTCCAGCAGGAGTCACTGGTCTCTGAAGTGGTTGCCCCCTCTAGCGAGGGGGCTTTTTTTGCCTAGAAGAAACTGCTTCTACCTGCCCGCTCACGCAGGCCCTTCAGATTTAGATTGCCGAGAAGCTCATTCTCTAGGGCACGCAGGTCGGCAATCATCTGCTGCTGTTCTTCAGAATCACCGGACGATGCAGATATAGACTTAATCGCTGAGCGGATCTTAGCTAGGCGGTTAGACAGATCACGCACACCCTTCGCCATCGCCACACGCTGAACCTTATCGGTGTCTGCTAGGAACGGATCCAGCTTATCTGGGTAATTCGCCTTGATCGTCAGGTATTCACGGTACGCTTCGTTCACATCGCGAGCCATGTCGTAGTAGTAGCTACGCAGGCCAGTGCCCTCTTCCTTATTCACGAAGCGGCTAACGCCCGGCAGAGCGGCCATGTAGTCCTGTATAGACTTAGACGGGCGCACACCCGCGTAGTCACCCATCAAGTTAGATGTCCACAGCACCATGCCACCCACAGAACCGGTATAGCCACGGATCAAGTGGTCGACCTTGATCGGGGAGATGCCACCGCCACCGAACACAGCCTTAGTCGCTTCACCCAACCAATTAGAAAGTTCTGATGTGAACTCGGTTTGCTGGAGGTACGGCGGCAGGTCAGCGTATTGCTGGCTGACGAGGGTGCGGCCAGTGAAGAAGTTCTTGTCCAGCGCGACTTCGACAGCAGGTTTGATAATCTGCGGCACTGCGGTCGGGCTAAACAAGCCGTTTGCAATCGCAACGCTATCGCATCACGGAACGTGCGGCCATCTTCCATCGCGTTGTCCGTCATCAGGCGATAACCGTGCTCAGCAATGATCTTCGGCAGCAAGAACAAGTCAGTACGCAGCGGGATGCCAAGACCACCACTGCCCGGCAGCATCAGCATACGGTCACGATACATCGGGTCGAGTTCTTCGTAGTCCTCGTCGCCGCCCATCATCATGGAATATAGCATCATCAGCGAGGTGTTCATCGCGATGATCTTGGCTAGTGCCACACGGGACTTTTCATTCTTCGGAGAAATGCCTTCACCAGCCAGCGTATTCAGCTGAACATTCATGGACTGGAGGTAAGCGTTGAAGAACGGAATAAACCGCGCACCCATGTGCACCAGCGGCGAAGAACCCTTGCGGCGGAAGTTGATGATCTCGAACGAACGCTCTACGGCTTCTGCTTGGCTGGTGCCATCTGCCAGCGACAGGTTATATACGGCCTGACGCACGGCGTTATCTGACGCCATAGAGAAGTTCTCGAGCCAGTCCATCGTACGGCCCAAACGCCCCTTGTTCTTCATCTTGCCGAGGCGAGCTTCGATGTCACGCACCACAACAGCCGCGCTGTAGTCTTTAACGCCTACAGAAGCTACGCGTTTCAGATATTCGTGCGCTTCACTGGTGCCACGCAGGGTCTTAATAAACTCTTTGAGCACCTGATACGGGATCTTGATCGCCTGCATCGGGCTAAGGCCAGAAGTGAACATTGCGCCGAACGCATCCTGACTGAGCTGGCCGATTGAGAAGATCGGGTTGAGTACGACCGACTTACGCAGGAAGTTGGTGAACCACGATGCCTGCTTGAGGAACGGAATACCCAGTCCTTCCTGACCTTGGAACGCTTCGAGGAACAGCGGGTCGTCAGCAGCGAAGATCTTCTTCGTGCCGTCCATGTAGATTTCAACCTTGTTATTCTCGAATACTTCGCGGTCTACGCTACTGGCAGCAGTTACTTCCTGCGCCATGCCGAGCTTGACCATCTCCTTCATCAGGCGGTTAGCAGAGTAATTACGCACCGCTGCTTCAACGGCGTACTCAGTCCACGCTGCCATGTTGTCGAAGATGTCGTTTACTTCGTTCTCAGAGCCTTTCAGGCGCTTGTCCATGTACTTGTTGACAAGGCCGCTCATGTAGTCCGGCATGCCCTGCTTCGCTTCAATCTGGTCATCGCGCTGGAACGGAACGTAGTCGACGTTATCTAGCCAAGCTTCAGCCTTCTCTTCCGTCACGGTGCCAGATTTCACCATGATCTTGATGGCGTTTTCGCGCATCTGATTCCAGATGTCGACTACCTTCTTGGCTTCTGCGCTCTCGTTAAAGTTGCTCAGGAACGCATCCACATCAGCTTCAGAGCGGTGCAGCTTGCGTTCTTTCAGCATCTTGCGCAGCTGCTTAGCGCGCTTGCTGTCGCCCTTGTTCTCAGCCTTGAGTAGATCAAGCTCCTTGCGCTTGGCACGGGTGTCGTTGTACAGGGACTTCAGACGCTTGGCTTCTAGGTAGTAGTGGAGAGCGCGTTGCGCTTCATAGCCGGTCAGGTCGTTCGCCTTGCCGTACTCTTCCACCGCCTGCATCAGTGTTGCGTAGTTTGCATCAGTCTCTTCAGCGACCCACTTGTGCAGTTCCTTGTCGTACACGACGTTGCCGTATTCGAGGAAGTTGCTCGCTACACCCTCAGCGTGGAACGTCTGGGAGGTGGAAATCTCCAGCATGCGGCCAATGATTTCGGCCTCAGCATCAGGCATGTTCTCTGCGTTATCACGCAGGCGACGACGGATTTCACGGTTGGCAGCGGCGTCGGCTGACAACGTGCGGGTGAGGATTTCGTCCATCTTGCGACGGCCAGAGGTACGATAGTCCTCAGCTGTCTTCGGAACCATTTTGCCATCGACTTCTTTGTAGCCGATCTTCTGGCCCAGCTTAGTCGCCTTGTCTACCAGAGACTCTGGTGACGGGGCTTCGCCTACTTTGCCGCCATAGTTGCCGATCGCATCGAGAATACCCTCACGGGCGCTCATCATCGGACCCTTGCGAGCTGCCTTAACTGCGTCGCCACGGAGCATCCAGTTACTAGCCACACGACGCGCGATGCCAGCGAGGTCTTCAGGAGTCAGCGGCAGCTTAGGCATCAGGCCGATAGAACGCAGCCAGTTTCTGATCGCGCTGATTGCACGGCGGTAGAGCGGAATGTCTACATGCTGGTCTACAACGTGCGCCAGCACTTCCTCCATCACCTCGGACGGAGCGATCTTGTAACGGGTCTTGACCATCTTGTACGCGTCGTAGATCACGCGCTCGGCCTTAGTCAGCGGGCCTTTCTGCTTCTCTACGCGGCGGATGGTCTGGCGGATGAAGTTCTCCGCCTGCATATAGTTCTGCTCACCCATGACACCACGCCAGCCAGCATGCACACCAGCTTCGTGAATCACGGTGCGGATAGCCTCGGCAGGGTTCATGTTGCTGGCTACGAGGTAGACAACAGGCTCGTTGTTTGCGTTCGGGTGGACAAACGCACCGGCTACAAACCCTTCTTCAACGCCAGCTTCTACAGCTGCACGAATCTCAGGATCGAGCTTCGGATCATTCATGCTTTCAAGCAGGACAACGCGACCACTACCGATCGCAGCGCCTAGAGCACGCTTGTCGAACTTCTGCTCGATGGCACGACGGAGTTCAGCCGTGTTTTTATAGTACGGGGTCTTGGCAAACCCAAGCTTGGCTCTAGGCGCCTTCTTAGACCATGCCAGTGCGTCATCCAAATAAGTTTCGTTGAACTCGTCGATGATGCCCTTGGCTTCGATACGCTCTTCTTCCGTGGACTGCTCATCGGTATACATCTCGATGGCATCAACCAGACGCTCTACGTCTTCGTCGGTAGCCTTGTCCTCTTGGATCAGATAGTTCTGCACCGTCTCGGCGTTGCGTGCGGTCTTACGACGCAGCTGGCCGGTCTTCTCTTCGCGCAGAGTGTCGCTGACTTCTTGGTCGAGCTGGTCCTGCCGCTCACCTAAAGTGAACGTGTCTTCGTCGATAGTGCCGAACGCTTCAGCAGCAGCTTCGCCACGGGTAATTTTTACTTGGCGGTCAACGCGCTTTTCTACGCCATCAAGCAGCTTTCTATAGGCAGCGGCGTCTTCTACCACCACGCCGGGACCAACAGATATGATCCCGCGATCTTCTTTCTTTTGTGCCTTCCCAGCTTCGCGTATCTTTTGTGCGGTAGTAGAAACTTCTACTCTCTTCTGAGCCTTAGCTTGGGTCTTAATCTCCTGCATGCGGGTGAGCGTGGACTTAGCAGCCTCAAGCTCCATACGAACCTTGGCACGGATCGGAGATGGTTTGTTCAATTCAGTCTTGAGCTTAGCCACCGCTTTGTCGACGGTGTCCGAAGTCATGGTTTCGGCTACAAACTTACCAATCAGGCGCTTCTGGTCTGCGTCCGTGAAGTCTTTCTTCTGTTTGGCGCGAGCTTCTTTGTTCGCTCTTAACATCGCGCTAATCTGACCACGAAGCTTGTTTGGTTCAGCTATGTTCAACGGGGCTAGGCGCTTCAACGCTTCGTCCATTGTCATTGGCTGCGGCTTGATCTTGGCGGATTGCGTCAGACGATTACGCACTTGATTAACGACGGCAGCTACCTTGGCTTCAATAACGCCCTGATCGCTGACATCTTCGCTAACTTCTAGGTCGACAGTCTTGAGTGCGTCCTCAACAGAAGAACGCAAGCGGCGAGCCGCAGCGCCTGCACCCTGTGCGCCAGTGCCTTCAGCCTTAAGTAAGAACGAAGTTGTCTTGGAAGCGAAATCTTCATCAAGTTCATCTAATGCACTTGAGTATGCTCTTGTTCTTCCAGTGTCTCGTACAGAAGGCTCGCCACCGC